>JGI24145J26757_10000347_pt1 | contig 22139 bp, 23 predicted proteins | sample BarGraIncu01122A_FD_26757 | JGI IMG/M metagenome (IMG submission 26757) | reverse complement strand
ATAACAATTAGGTCGTAATCAAATGTATTTTTTTTAGCCATAATATTTTCCTCTCCTTCGGATTAAATTGTGATGTGATGTTGTTCATAAAGATAGGCCGCCTCGGGATTATGTATCCGTAGGTGTTTTGTTGCGACTAATCGGATATCATTGCTTGTCACTTCAGGGTGTTGCTGCAGCCAGGCAATAACAGATTCGCAAACTGCATTAGCAATGGCTTCAGCTTGACCAATTGGCGTCCTTACGCTCAAGCAGGCTGCAACGATACTGGCGTGAAGCTTGTCGCGCATAAATTGCTCTGAATGGCGATCGCCGCCACGTTTAATAATATCCACCACCAAATCCATATTAGTTAAACCCGGCTGTGCTACCTAGGACTTTAACTACAAAGACGAAGAATCCCAATACGACTAGGCCACTACCAGCGGCAAACTGCAAGAAATATTTATTGGATTCGCGCCATTTTTGAATTTTCCCTAAACTATGACCACTACCTATTAATGCCCAAACAATTATCAGCGATAACATTGAAATTATAGTGTAAACACCAATTCCAATTAGTTGCCACATTGGTGGTAGTTGGATGAGTACCAACGCGGCTATTATAAGAGGAGCAATGATGAATAGAATTTCGCCAGTAACACTGCTAAGGCCAAGTCCGAAAGCTTCAGCGCTTAACTTGGTCGATTTAGTGCGCTCGGTTAAATAATCAGCAACGCCACGTGGTATCCACAGTTTAGTTCCTTTTTCATTTCGACGGTAATATAAGGTCCATACGGATATAGCGATGCCGACCAATAGGCCGCAAGCCATAGACCACACAACGTCTGGTGTATTAGTGCCAAAAATGTGCAGCAAAACCAGTGAGATAAAGGATAGAAGAAGTACTGTCATAATTCCAGCACCGAAAACAAAGCCGGTAGTCAAGCGTAGTAATCGGGCGTGTGAATGTTTTGATCCAATAGCGTGACCACTCAGTAGCGTCAACACGCTCACGCTTAGTTGAAAACTAGCATGAATCAGTGCGGCAAGAGATATAATCGCGAGGGAGCTGGGTATGTCCATATTTTTATTTTTTTTAGTTTCCTCACTCTAATTTATAGCATAACCACCACTATAGTGTCAAAAGATCCTTTGCAAGGTTCCACCTTTGCAAAGGTGTCTATGGTCCAATAGGCATAGCGACGTGTTAAAAAGGTATTGCTTTTTTATGCTATTTATGCTTAAATAGACCTATAAAACAATAAAAACAAAAAAAAGGAATAGAAATGGAAATGGAAATGCTCGGTACCGAATTAGTAACTAAAAGTGATCTGTTGGGTCTGGAATTAGCTTCGTGGGATCGACCACGTAGTACTGAACAATTGCTTGGCCTTATTTCTCGGCGTGAAGCCGCTATTGCCGACACCAACGAAGAGGAAGTTTAGCCTTCGCTGTGTGCTCGTTTGATGATTCTGTAGGCTTTATTTCTTATTAAATCCAAGGGGCTATGCTCCAAGTTGCCCCGTATTTCTTCAGTCAATAAGAAGGGGTACGTATTAGCTTGACGGTAAAGTGGTAGTAGATAGTCTACGCCAACAATGATAAGTGGTAATTTTTTATAATTTATCATTTTGTGCAGTTCGCGGTCTATGCGACGGAAATACTCTAGTAGCTCGTCTTTGTCAACTTGTGCTTTATTGTATTGGCCGTGAAATCTGTCCGATCCCTTGCCGGCGATTGCAGTATTAATAGTATGGACGCGGCGTTCTCTGGGATATTCATCAATATTTAATTTTTCCTTTAAGTTGCTGGGATTTTTTTGGAATTCAATTTTTTCCAGTGAATAGTGGTCGCCATTGAATAACTGGACTCCATTATGAGCGAGAATGAGTAGGAAATATGGCAAATTGTTATTTAGCAACCTTTCTATTGGCTGGACTTTGAACCATTTATTTATGCTGACTGATGACTTTCTGATCTCTGTCGGTAGTCGGTAGAAACAAAAGAAATTATGACTCATAAATAATGCCAGACTATGTCTGAAGTTCGGCCGAAATTCATGGTCATTGGACATTTCGATTGCTGGGTGAAGTATTTCGTCAATCTCGCGTTGGCTAATATTCCTGTCTAATAAAAGCTGACGGGCTTCTTTTAGTAAATTTTTAAGTTGAATTCGATTGGGGTTAGTTGAGGAGTTAGGGGCTATATACGAAGCATACATGCTTACGCTGATTGGTTGACGTAAAGACCTCAGCTTTTCTATCTCAGCTTTGGAAGGTAGTTTTATCATATTTACACCTCCTACTACTATAATTATACGCCTTGTTTAAGCAGCAGAATAGGCCCACAAAGGCCCTTAGTGGTATTGACAGATTCCACTGTTTGTAGTACAATCTGTCACTGGTAACGGGAATTTATTTATTTTCGTTTACCCTTTGGCGTGTGAGGTCTTGATTGACTCATTTCGGGCACCAAGTAAGGTGTCTAAAAATATGCCAAAGTTTTGTTCGGAAACGTGGACGTCTCCTGGGGGAGAGACAGTCGGATTGTTCGATGACTTTTTGGAGAAAAGGTCATCGGGCTTATCGCCAACTGAATCGGGGGTTCGAATCCTCCCGTCCATCCAAGCAATCTGCAGCCTATAAACGGCTTGCGCATGGTCTACGGACAATAGCCACAGGATGGCGAAGTCCGCTGGACATAGCTTTAAGCGAGCCCCTCACTCGCTTACTGCGAACCCTTTGAGCGGCTCACCGTTCAAAGGTGAGGCGTCGTGACCTCAGAGAATCCTTCATCCAGGAATCTCTTGACGGAACGACGCCAACACAACCCCGAGCCCTCGGTCTTTGCGACCAGGGCTCTTTTCAATTGAAATTATTTTAAAGACAGGAATATCGGCCTTTAGGCCTCCTCCGTTTGTTCGCAAAAATATGTAAACACATTTTTTGCGAACTGCGCTACGCGACCCTGTGACTTATCGCCGTTTCACGGCGAGTCACAGGTTCAATTCCTTGGCGCAGCGACCAAAATAATAACCTCATCTTGCGATGGGGTTATTATTTTGGTAGTAGCGACAGGAATTGAACCTGTGACCTCGAGCTTATGAGTCTCGCGCTCTAACCAACTGAGCTACGCTACCGTAATTCACGTTAGTGAATTACGGTCGATTATAGCAAAATATTACTTAGAAAGTAAGGCCGACTATCTGGCAGGCCTCATCAACCGGGCCACTTTACGTGTGACTTCGTCAGCACGTGGCGTTCGGCCTCGCTACCGCTCGCATCCCTATTGATGAACCTACCCGATAGTTGGCTGACGTGTATAATGGAAATATACCACGTGATACTCACTGACCTGACGGTTAAGCGTCCCTCGCTAATGGATTATCATTCAATTGTCTTCGGACTTTCGCTTTCGAAACGGGTGAAAAGAACGGACAATAAAACTCAAAATCGTTTCCTTAAACTAACTTAGGGGATTTTTGATATGAATGATGAGCTCTTTTTAAACGAACAAGTTAAGGTAATCGCGGTATTTGGTGATGGCCTAAATCCNTGTCGACCAATTAGGTTTAGGCGAGTTAACGGACGTGAAGTCGACGTGACCGAAATTGGCTTGAGGCACCCTAGCATTCAGGGTAAGAGGATGATGCATATTTTCGATGTGACCGATGGGTCGGCGGATTATAGACTAGAGTTTGACGCTGAACAACTAACCTGGCATTTAACCCGGGAAGCGGATCATATCGATGCGTGACAATTACAATAACGAGCCACCAATGATTATGCATATTGATTTGAATTCGGCTTTCGCGACAATTGAACAACAATCCAGGCCGCTTTTGCGCGGTCGACCAATCGCAGTGATTAATCGTCGGACCGAACACACTAGTATCGTGACGGCCAGCTATGAAGCTAAGGCTAAGGGCGTTAAGGTCGGTATGAAATTTATTGAGGCAGCTAGATTGGTTCCAGGGCTTATTGCTGTCGAAAGTGATCCTGCTAAATACCGCTTTGTTTATCGAAAATTAATGGCAATCATGAGCGATTATTCACCTAATGTTGTCATGAAGAGTATCGACGAAGGTATCATTGACTTTCACGGCATACCCAATTGTCGTCCGTTGGTCGATATCGGTTACGAGATTAAAAGACGACTACGCGAAGAAGTTGGCTGTGCTATGCGCTGCAATGTCGGCATTGGTCCTAGTAGGTTTTTGGCCAAAACTGCGGCCGGTCTACATAAGCCTGACGGATTAGATATAATCGATTCGAGTAATCTGCGGGCTGTCTACGAAACTATGAAATTAACTAATCTGACTGGCATCGCTAGTCAGATAGAAAAGAGGCTTAACGCAGTCAGTATTTTTACGCCGATTCAGTTTTTAGATACAGACGCGACTTCTTTGCAGAAAGTTGTTTTTAAAAGCATTATTGGACGACATTGGTACGAAAGGCTACGTGGCTATGAAGTAGATGACCGTACAACCGAAACCAAAACGATTGGTCGACAATATGTCTTGGAGCGCCGTGATTTAACGCATCTACAGATTACAGAGCGACTTCATTATTTATGTGAATCAGTTGGTTCAAGGTTGAGGGCTCAACATAAAGTTGCACGCGGTGTGCATATCCATGTTAGGACTATCGATCGGCAGTATTGGCACGTTAGTCGGATGTGCCACGTGCCGTTTTACAGTGATATTACTATAAATACTTTAGCCCAACAGATATTCTTAAATGCTCCAGGTCGAATTCAGGAAATAGGCGTTCGTGTTTACGAATTATCAGATGACACTAGTCCGCAAATGAGTTTATTTTGTGATGAAATAGTTCGCGAGCAACAATTAGTCAAAGCTATTGATGAAATTAATCAACAATACGGTGGCCGAACAGTTCATTCCGCAAATACTCTGAAAACGGGTGGTTTTATAAAGACGAAAATTCCTTTTGGTAGCACGCGGTATTTATAGAGGTTGTATACTAGTAAGATGAACAAGTATGTTGTGGCTGTTAGTGGCGGAGTAGATTCTGCGGTTCTGTTAGATATATTGTCGAAAAAGCCAGGCCTAGATTTGATTGTGGCTCATTTTGATCATGGAATTCGCGATGACTCTAAGTCTGACGCTATTTTTGTAGCCAATTTGGCTAAGGAATATAATTTACCTTTTGAGACCAAGCGCGAAGAACTTGGTTCAGAAGTTAGTGAGGAAAAAGCACGAGACAGACGCTATGAATTCTTACGTGTAGTTGCAAAAAAACATGATGCTAAATTAGTCACAGCTCATCATTCTGATGATGTTATTGAAACGATTGCAATCAATCTATCACGAGGTACTGGCTGGCGGGGATTAGCAGTTCTGGACTCTGATGTTGTTCGCCCGCTAACAGATATGTCAAAATCGGAAATTATTAACTATGCCAAGAAAAACAGGCTAGAGTGGCGCGAAGACAGCACCAATGCTGGCGATAAATATTTGCGTAACCGAATTCGTCGAAAAATTAGTAAACTTGATGATGACGTAAAGCGACAACTTTTGGGTTTATGGGTCGAACAAAAATCATTAAAGCAGCTGATTGACAGCGAAGTCGCAAGTCTGATTGGTGAGGGTCCTGAATATAGTCGGTATTTCTTTACACATCTAAGCCCCGCGATCGGAATGGAACTACTGAGGTATATTGTTGATGCTAGGTTGACTCGTCCTCAGCTCACAAAGGCCCTACATGCTATTAAAACTATTCTACCGAATAAAACCTTTCAAGCGGGTAATGGTGTAAAAATTAACTTCACCTCTCGTAATTTTATGGTTGAACTGATAAAATAGATGTACAGATAGCATAGCGGGAAGACTGACTGAAAGGATATTTAATTTTTTATGGCAATGAAATTACCAACTATTAATAAAAAACCAGGGGACATTATTCGCCTAAGTTTGTTTTGGGCAATTATTATTTTTGTCATACTTGTGGCTGCGGCTTTTTTGTCGCCCAAAGAAACTCTAAAACAGGTTCCTATTTCGGATGTGATTAATCGTGCCAACGCCGGTGATATATCCAAAATTGTAATTCAAGGTAACGATGTTACTGTCACGCCAAAAGGCAGCAGTACTGCAACTGAAAAGTCCGTCAAGCAAGCAGATAGCAACATTCAGGATCAGGGCCTTAAGGCTACAGCGCCAGTACAGATAGAGATTGTTCCACCGTCAACGACTGGTGACACGATTTGGAGTCTGGCAAGCATTCTTATTCCAGTAGTTTTAATAGCTGCATTCTTTATGTTCATGATGCGACAGGCTCAGGGACAAAATAACCAAGCCATGGGCTTCGGTAAATCGAAAGCAAAACTATATGGTTTAGATAAAGAAAAAGCCGTATTCGATGATATTGCTGGAAATGATTCAGCCAAACAGGATTTGCAAGAAGTCGTAGATTTTCTAAAACACCCTAAAAAGTACGAAGCCTTAGGTGCAAAAATTCCTCGTGGCGTACTGCTTGTTGGCAGTCCGGGAACTGGTAAAACATTGCTAGCACGTGCTGTTGCCGGTGAGGCCAGCGTACCATTCTTTTCAATTTCTGGTTCAGAGTTTGTCGAGATGTTTGTTGGTGTCGGCGCTAGTCGTGTACGCGACCTGTTTGCAAAGGCAAAAAAGAATGCACCAGCCATCGTCTTTATAGATGAGATTGATGCCGTTGGTCGCAAGCGCGGCAGTGGTATGGGCGGTGGACATGACGAACGCGAGCAAACCCTTAATCAGATATTAGTCGAAATGGATGGATTTGAAACGGGAGCAAATGTTATCGTGCTCGCGGCTACTAACCGCGCAGATGTACTTGACCCGGCCTTGCTTCGTCCAGGACGATTTGACCGACGAACAAATATTATGTTGCCAGAGCGTCGCGATCGTGAAGCTATTTTGAAAGTACACTTTAAAAATAAACCAGTTGATTCAACCGTTAATATCGGTGCTTTGGCGGCTAAAACCGCTGGATCATCAGGTGCAGATTTAGCTAATATCGCCAATGAGGCTGCAATCGTTGCGGCTAGTCGTAATGCAAAAAAGATTAGCAACTCGGATTTGACTGAGGCATTTGAGAAAATTGCAATCGGTCCAGAACGCAAAACAAAAATCATGAATGACAAAGAAAAAGAGATGACAGCTTATCACGAAGCTGGCCATGCAATCGTCGGGCATGTACTACCAGATAGCGATCCAGTCCATAAGGTAACAATTATTCCCCGCGGTGGGACAGGTGGCGTTACTTGGTTCTTGCCACCAGAGGATAAAAGCTATACAAGCATTATCGAGTTCAAAGACGTGCTGGCACGGGCACTTGGCGGTCGAGTTGCCGAGAAGCTTATTTATGGTAAAGATCGCGTCACAACTGGAGCTGGTTCAGATTTGCGCCATGCAACTGAAATTGCACGCGATATGGTAATGGAACAAGGCATGGGCACAAAGCTTCGCGACCAGGTTTTCCACGAAGACAATGGTGGAATGATGTTTGATCGCATGACACATGATCGACCATATAGCGATGATACGGCTAAAGAAATTGATATGGAGATTGCAACTCTTGTCAAAGAGGCTGCCAAACGGGCCGAAATTGTGATTGAGAAAAACCGCGCTAGTCTTGATAAACTTGCCAAAGCGCTACTTGATGAAGAAACAATTGAAGAAGACAGAGTTGTTGAGATATTAAAAGGCACCGTTTTACCTGAGGAGGCTAAGCTTTACTAGGCCTGGTAGTCATTAAGTATGGGAACTTTTAAAAGTACTGTAGCTCGGGCGAATATGAAACTACCCGTCAAGTGGGCGGCCACTTTACTGGCCGGTTCTGCCTTACTCTCAAGCGTGCTGGGTTTGATCCGTGATCGTCAGCTGAACGCACTTTATTATAGTACCTATCCTCAGGGGATTGATGCCTATACGGTTGCTTTTTTGATCCCAGACTTCATGTTTTTTATTTTGGTTTCGGGCGCATTGAGCGTGTCGTTTATCCCGGTGTTTAATCAACGTCTAGCAGATAATAACAAGAAGTCAGCCTGGGAACTTTCGACTAGCATTTTGAACTTGATGGCTATTGTGACACTAATAGCGAGCATTTTAATAATTGTTTTTGCCGATCCGTTAGTCCGTTATGTGGTTGGTCCTGGTCTAGATGAATCAGGTCGGGCTTTGGCTATAAGCATGATGCGCGTGATTGCAATTAATCCATTCCTGTTTTCAATCGCTGCTGTAATTTCAAGTATGCAGCAAGCAGTCGGACGATTTGTATTTTTTGCTTTAGCGCCAACCGTTTATAACATCGGCATTATTATCGGCACAATGGTGTTTACTAACGGCATAAACATTTTTGGTTGGCAGGTTTTTGAGGGCGGCATCATGGGTGTGGCGCTGGGTGTTGTGTTAGGATCGGTGATGCAACTTTTGATTGGATGTATTGGTTTATGGGGTATGGGTTTTGATTATAGGTTCAAGATTTATTGGCGCAACCGTGGCTTTCGCAAGGTACTATCGTTGCTGCCTGCCAGGTCATTGAATCAGGGAATAAATTATGTAAACGGAATAGTCGAGACTAACTTGGCATCACGAATGGCCGCTGGCTCAATTCGCGCTTATAACCAGGCTTCGAACCTGTCACAAGTTCCAACAAGTTTAATCGGTATAGCAATTAGTACAGCGGCATTTCCAAAGATGGCAGAGCGCCTAGGCCAGGGCAGGCCCGATTTATTTAAAAAGGAACTTCAGGCAACACTAAGAGTTATTATTTGGTTGACTTTGCCGGTAACAGTTGTCGCGTTCTTCGGTCGCGGATACTTGGTTAACTTTATTAAAAATGGTGGCGATCCTTTAATGTCCGGTATCTTGGGAATATTAGCCGTATCGATATTGTTTAGCTCGGTTTACCAAATTGCCGCCCGCAGTTTTTATGCTAATCAAGACACTAAAACGCCACTTTATATATCGTTTTTTGCCATTGGACTTAATATAACGCTAGCCGTTTGGTTTACAATGGGCCTGAATCTAGGAACGTATGGACTAGCCTGGGCGGTTTCAATTGTCTCAGTTGTCCAAGTGATGATTTTACTCTTTATAATGTCTAGGCGTATCAAGGGCTTATTTGATTTTACCTTTTTTCATGCCGTCGGACGAATGGCGAGCGCAACTGGTTTCATGACCGTAGTAACATACATTGGATTTACACTACTACCTCTTAACGCGACCGATCAGAGCTTTTTCTCAAGCTTTCCAAAATTTTCATTTGTAGTTGCGGTTAGCACGATTTCATATATTGGATTTAGTTGGATGTTCAAACTTCGAGAAACCAGACCAATTATTTCACGAGCCAAGAAGTTATTATTCAGTGGACTTGGCCGCACATGACCCTAGGCCACATTAGAAATTTTTGCATAATTGCACATATCGATCATGGTAAATCGACGCTAGCCGACCGAATGTTGGAATTAACTGGTACTGTTTTGCAGCGAGATATGAAGTCGCAACTACTCGATAGTATGGATTTGGAGCGCGAAAAAGGCATTACAATCAAGTTGGCGCCCGTAAGAATGAAATATAAAGGATATGACCTTAATCTAATTGACACACCAGGGCATGTTGACTTTAGCTACGAAGTGAGTCGGTCACTGCAGGCCTGCGAGGGAGCAATCCTAGTTGTGGATGCCAGTCAGGGAATTCAAGCTCAAACTCTAGCCAATGTTTATTTGGCGTTAAATGTCGATCTAAAGATAATTCCAGTTTTAAATAAGATTGATTTGCCAGCGGCAGATGTGCCACGCGTTACAGCTGAGATTATAAATTTATTAGGCTGCAGCGAACAGGATATACTAAAAATTAGCGCTAAAAGTGGTCAAGGAGTCAGCGAAGTGCTTGATGCTGTAATTGATAGGATCGATTCTCCAGTTGGCGATGTTGATGGGCCGACGCGTGCGCTCATCTTTGACAGTTATTATGACGATTACCGTGGCGTGATTTTATACGTACGCGTAGTTGATGGAACGATTAAAAAAAGCGACACAATCGAGATGATTGCAACGGCTGCGAATGGGATTGCATTAGAAGTCGGAGCGCTTCAACCAGCAATGAAGGCCGGAGCAGATTTAGCAACAGGGGAGATCGGTTATGTTGTTACTAACTTGCGCACAACCCGTGATGCCCGGGTGGGTGATACAGTCACAACCAAAAGGTCGCATACCGAGTCGCAACTACCAGGCTATAAGTTAGTTAAACCATTTGTGTATACCGGCTTTTTCCCAGTAAGTAACGATGATTATCAAAATCTCAAGGACGCGATTGAAAAGTTGAGTTTGAGTGATTCAGCTTTGCAATTTGAGCCCGAGAACTCACCGGTATTAGGTTTTGGTGTGCGAATTGGATTCTTGGGACTTTTACATATGGACATCATTCGCGAACGACTTGAGCGCGAATACAACTTAGATTTAATTGTTACAAATCCGTCGACTGATTATCAAGTAATTTTGTCTAGCGGTGAAGAAATCAACATCAAAAGTGCCAGCGACTTGCCGGACGTCAGTCGAATAAAAGAAATTCGCGAGCCATGGATAAAAGGCGAGATTGTGGTGCCGCAAACCTATATTGGTGCTGTTTTGCAGCTTATTATAAACAAACGTGGAAGGCAGAACAATCTAAGCTATATCGATGAACAGGCCATTATTAGCTTTGAAGCGCCACTAGCCAACCTGTTAACGGATTTTTATGATCAGCTTAAGTCGGTAACTAGTGGTTATGGGTCATTTAATTACGAGCTTGATACTTATCGGAGCGAGGATTTGGTGCGTGTTGATTTTTATGTTGCCAGCAATATGGTCGATGCCCTTAGCGTTATGGCGCATCGCAGTGAAGCTCAGCGGCTAGGTCGTGAAGTTGTCGACAAATTAAAAGAAGTTATTCCTAGGCAGAATTTTCAAGTCGCACTTCAGGCTGCAATTGGTGGTAAGTTTATTGCTCGGGCTGATTTATCAGCTTATCGAAAAGATGTTACGACAGGATTATATGGTGGTGATGTAACGCGTAAGAAAAAAGTTCTTGCTAAACAGGCAAAAGGGAAAAAACGCATGAAGCGTTTTGGTAAAGTCGATATTCCGTCTGAAGCTTTTACTGTGATGCTAAAACGTGACTAGCGCGCTGCACTCGTCTAATATCTGAAAATACATGAACCTGTATACTGAGGGCTGCTCGTTTAGCTTTTCTCTCTTCAACCCAGGCAGCAGGAGCAACTGTCTCGTGTCGAATATTGTGAGATTTGATATCCATACATTCGCCCAGGGTTGCAATGTTTGATACTGGCACAGGTTTTTCTAGGTTGATTAAGTCATCGGCAAAACTTTCGAATACTATTTCGTCCAACGACAGAATTGATGTAGCCAAAGTGGATGGCTTGGCGAGCGTTGCACTTACAGTCGTCCGAGCTTTTTGTTTGGCGCTCGCATGACGTCCGACAACGATGACGATTGATAGGTTATAAAGCACGATGATTGGCAGCGCAATTAGTAGGCTCGTTAACAGGTCATAGGTAAACGGCGCTAGAAGGGCAACAATTAGGCTGCCTAAGATGACCCATTTTTCCATTTTTAATAGCTTCTTGGGTTTTAATGGTTTGATAATATCAATAAATGTTACCAAGAGTGGTATTTGGAATACGATTACGAACATAATAATTATATTAGTTACAAATCCTAGATAATTATCAGCTGATATCAGGGCATTTAGCCCAGTAACTTGAAAACCCTTAAAGAACAGGAGTGTTCCTGGCAGAATGCAATAAAATGCGAAGGCTGCACCGGCAATAGCTAGCAATGTCGACGACCCGGTCGTTATCAAGACGCGCTTCATCGTCAAGGTTTTTTCAAAAGCTGGTCGAATGAACATTATAATGTTATAAGCGAGAATCGGGATAGTGACGATTAAGGCACCCGTAAAGCAAATCCTCATGACAAAGGTGAAACTACCGGCGGGCGTGCTGTAATAAAGAGGTGCACCAAGTGGTGAGCTAAGTAATGTCAGGATCGGTCCGTAAAAAAAATAGACGATTACGCTGGCAATAGCCAACGCTATAACGGATACGACAAAACGCACCTGAAGTTCACGGATATGATCGTTTACAGTTGTAGTTGGGCGCAAATGCTGAACTGGTTCACCCACAATCGCCGCCTTCTTTATGATTTTTTAGTTGTTTTTTTGTCTGATTCTTTATTTTCTTTGTCGTCATCGTCACGGAAGCCTTTTTTCAATTCTTTGGCGGCCTGACCGACACCTTTGGCTAATTCTGGAAGCTTTTTACCACCAACAAACAGTAGGGTGATAACTAGCGCGATAAGTACAATAACCTCAAATTTATTCATACACTCCCTCTTTCCTATATATTAACTATAAGTGTAAGTAAAATGGGGTGATTATGCAAGAGCTATTCCGCGTGATGGCCTATCTGACAGCAAGGGGTTTGATTTATTGACTATTTTAGCTTATGATTATTTATGAAAAGATTCGTATAAAAACGGAGCAAAATAGGGGCGTGATTAAAAAAAATATAATCCAGACTATCCGAAACAAAGAGATGGATAGGAAAGAGTTTCTAAAATATAGTGGCGTAGCGCTACTTGGTTTAGTTGGCTTAAAGGGGATTGTCTCGCTTTTGTCTTTGTCTGATGAACATTCTACTGCAGGTCTAGTTGAAAAATCTGAAAGTCGTGGCTTTGGTAGCGGAAAGTACGGGGCGTAAGTTATGGCACAGCAACGCCTCCCAACAGTTAATGGTGATGATGGTGCTTGGGGTGATATCCTTAATCAATATCTTAAAAAAGAGCATTACGATACAGGTTTAGATAATGCGGCCAACGGTGGCCATAAGAATATAACTATTCAGGCAGGTCAGACAGGTGTTGGCAAGGCACCATTAAAATTTACATCGGGTTCACTTACTTCGGCTGCCGAAGCCGGTGCGGTTGAGTTTTTAGCAGATAGACTATATTTCACACAAACAAACAGTACAACTCGAAAAGTTATTGCGGCCTTTGATGATACTTCTGGAGCTACTGGCGATATGTATTATCGTGATGCCAGCGGTTATTTCGTAAGGTTGGGCGTAGGTAATAACACTTACATTTTAACTTCTAACGGAACAATACCAACCTGGACCGCACCAGGCAGTGGTTCAGGACTTTCACAACAACAAGTAATGGCAATTAGCTCGATGAGGATATAGTGGGATATAATAAAGGGAACTTATGATTTTACTTGACGGAACAACAGAAACACTAACGATTGCGACTAGTTCAACAGCCGATATTGATTTCTTGATTTCATATGCCGATATTAGCACTTCATCTTTTACACCTGGATCAGTTGAGGGAAAATATGTTGCCATTAATACCGCAAATGCAGCTCTGGGCTCACCTGCTGCTAGCACGCAAAGGCAAGTGAAGCTGATTATAATAACAAATCGTCATGCTTCTACATCTAATACGATTATTGTTAAAAAATACGTTCCAACCAATGAGTATTATTTGACGCCATCTGTAACATTAGCGGCAGGCGAATCTATGCAGTACATGGATGGACAAGGTTGGATCTATTATGCTTCGAACGGTACTGTAAAAGGCAACTTGTTAGCAGCTGCCGGTGGAGATAAATCAGTTCAATTTAACAATGGCGGAATAGCGCTTGGAGCCGATTCTGATTTTACATATGATAATGTAAACCATAGATTATCTCTCGGTGCATTGTCTAGTAGTGGCTCGATAGCATTAGGTGGAGATACTAGCGATGAGACAGCTCCACCGTCAGGCCAATTAGTTTTGTATGCAAAAAACGTTGCGTCAAAAATGGTACCGAAATGGATTGGTCCTGCTGGTATTGATAATCCACTTCAACCTGGTATTGGTTTTAATGGAATCAAGCAGGTAGCTCCAGCCGTTGGTGTAACTGCTGCGACTTGTATGACTGCGTTTGCAACAGCATTTACTAATACGGCAACTACTATAGTTCAGGTGGCGGTGACATCTGGATCTATTAAGACTATTATGAGGTCAGTGACATTGGCAACAAGCGGTACTGCGGGTGCACTTGCTTCTCATTTTAACGCTCAATATGAAGTTTGTGGTTATGGAGGTTATTTTTTCGTTTCTAGATTTTACATATCTGGTGCTATTCAATCTGGTCAGCTTGGATTTCATGGCTTGGCAAATAGAATAACTATCTTCACTACCGCACTAGGTAATCCAACTACCGAAACTACGGTAGCAAAAGTTGGACTTGGATATGCACTTACGGGAACTGCTGGAAACTGGAGAGTGTGTGCTGCTACTGGTTCGGCTGTGCTGGCGTCGGTTGATACTGGTATAGCGGTGAATATAACAGACGTTATGGAGCTGGTTCTATTCTGTGCGCCAGGAACTACGTCAATTGGATATCGCGTAACAAATCTAACCTCAACTGTTAGTGTGAATGGGACAATTAACGGAAATATTCCTCCGGTGGCCACTCCACTTGCAGTACATCACTATGTCTCTAACAACGCTACTGCCGGCATCGCTACGTTCGGTTTAAATAAATGGTATTTGGAGTCAGATTACTAAATTGGTTCTCAATAAATACAATTATTGTAATATAGTATTTATTTTAATATTTGCATCAAGTTTTCTGTTTCTATCCCCTCAAATAGTTTACGCACAAACTAAGTTGAACCAAAAGGGGCTGACATTGTCACCGTTGAGAAGTGAGCTAAGTATTAATCCAGGCACATCACTCGACGGTACTTTGACCGTGACAAACTCAACCAAAAAGGTAATGACTGTGAATTTAACCGCCGAAACATTCAGTGTAATTAATCAGCAATATGATTATGCTTTTACCGAGGAGTCAGACGTGGTTAAATGGGTGACATTTAACCATCCGCAAGTTGATTTGGTAGCAGGTCAGAGTCAAAAAATCATATATACTGTCGGCGTGCCGCTTTCAGCTGAACCTGGGGGGCGTTATATTAGCTTATTTGCAAGCACTGATACGGGACTATTAGAAGAAGGAGTTGAATCTCGTCAACGAATTGCATCTTTGTTATATATAACAGTACTTGGTGACGTGACGCGGTCTGGTCATTTAGTGTCATTGACATCACCATGGTTAATGAGTGGCGATAGTTCATGGAATGTTGCACTACAAAATACGGGCACAACTCATTTCCGTAGCAGATATAACATTAAAGTTAACAATATATTTAATGAGGCAGTTGTTAGTATGTCTGGTGACGCATTAATTCTTCCAGGCACAGTTAGATCGGTGTCTGATAAGTTACTGGCGCCTCAAATACCGGGTATATACAAAGTTGTTTATACAATCGGACTTGGTGATACGCCAGCAATTGTCGAGACTCGATTTATTATATACATGCCTCCGTGGGCCACTGTCGTGGCCACTGCAGGTATCACAGTTTTGATATATTGGTTTTTACGAAAAAGGTTATCTAAGCGCTAGTCTGTTTGAGGAACTGCCGTATAGACAACAGACGCGACGTAGTTGCCAGCCGGTTTGGCTAAGTCAAGTTTTATACCATATGTCACATTTGTGATATCGCCAGTTGATGCTGGTACAGAAATTGAGCGGATTAGTACGTCAGACAATGTAATGCCGGTAAAATTATTTGATGCATCGAGGTTATATCCCCAAGTATCCATCGCTAGGGCTGCAGGTGTTCCATTGGCTGAGGCGGGCAATAGTGCGCCAAGGTTATTCATATTTGTATTACTAAGAGCCCGGATGTAAAGTTTATAGCCTTTGACGTCAGTTGATGTAACGGTAATAGTATTTGTTCCCGTTGCCTGAACGCCACTTGTCGTTGGGGTAATTGGTATATTAATATTGCCATTAATCGCATTAGTCGCAATTGAAAGTGAAGTTTGGCTACCGTATGGCACGATGGCGTTATAAACGCCTTTGCCGTATGGCTGCGCATGAGAAATTGAAGGGGCTACACTGCTGACAAAAGTAGTTATAAAAAAGATAATAAATATGTATATTGTTTTTTTCACGCTTATGGTATTATAACATCATATACTATATAGGATAAGCTCATAAGGTAAGGAATCGTATGACAAAAACAAAAATAAAACTAATATCGAAACAGCTATATTACGGAATAATCGCAGCAATTCTTTTGTTTGCGTATTTCCCAAATGTTGCTTCGGCTGCTGGGATTACGACTCGTAAAGTTGTAATTGGAAGTTCAGTTGCTAGCGCCTACACTACATACGCTTTTACCTTCACCGTCCCACAGGCAACAGTTATTAAATCTGTCGGTTTTGCTGCCTGTACGACACCAAGCGGCGCTTGTACGCCCGCTCCGGGATTTGACTCAAGTACTTCAACTTTGACATCTCAACCATCTAATCTGGATGGTGCTGGCGTTAACACTGGCTGGTCAGTCAGTGTTGCGACTCCGACTGAATTACGTTTAAGTAAATCTGGTGCAACTGTTGCTCCAGCAGCAGGCATTACAGTCGGATTCTCAAACGTAAAGAACCCAAGCGCTATTAACTCGACATTCTATATGCGTATATCGACATATTCTGACGCCGTTTGGACACTCGGCAATACAATTGATACTGGCTCTGTCGCAACTTCGACTGCTGGCCAGATAACAGTTACCGCGGTGGTTGACGAAACTCTGACCTTTACGCTTGCTAGTGCGACTGTAGCACTTGGTACGCTTACGACTAGCTCAACAGGATCTGGAGTATCTTCCATGACCGTTGGGACTAATGGCGCAACTGGTTACTCGGTCGCCTATAGTGGTGTAACCTTAACTTCTGGTTTGAACACAATTACTGCAATGTCAGTAGGTGCTGGTTCGACTCAGAATAGTAAACAATTCGGAATTAACCTTATAAACAACACGACTCCGGCGATTGGTTCTGTCAAGTCTGGTACTGGTACGGGTGTTCCTGCAACAGGCTATGATATATCTAACACATTTAAATTTAATCCAGCCGGTGAAACCATTGCAACTGCAACCGGACCAACGAATACCAATGTATTCACAACTAGCTATATTGCTAATATTGACGCAGTGACTTCAGCTGGTACCTATTCAACTATTTTGACTTATACGGCAACAGCTAATTTTTAATGAAGCATATGTGGTTGTTCAATAAAATCTTTGGATTTGTTGTTGCTGCATTGATTTTGAGTGTGATTACTACTAATTATGTCGGGGCTCAGGCGGCAAATGCCAATGCCGCTCAGGGACTACAAATTAGTCCAGCCTTGGTAGAACTTAATGCGGCTCGTGGCAAGACATATAATATAAATCTTAATATTTTAAATGTCACTACTTCCGACCTTACGTATAATTCATCAGTAGAAGATTTTAATTCGGCCGACGAGACTGGCTCTCCGCATTTTATTTTAGATAGTAAACTTCCTGTGACGGCGTCAATAAAGAGTTGGGTGTCAACGGTTCCTGAATTTATGTTAGCAGGTCGAAAATCAAAGGCCATTACTGCGCAAGTCGTTATTCCGTCTGATGCGGAGCCAGGTGGGCATTATGGCGTATTACGTTTTTCGGGTAGAGCTCCAGACATTAAAATTTCTGGTGTGGGATTATCTGCTAGTGCTGGGGTATTAATACTAATTCGAGTCGACGGTGCGATTACAGAAAAAGCTAGTCTAGCTTCTTTTTATACATCTCCAACCCAAAAAGGGAAACAAAGTTCATTCTTCGAAAACAGTCCAATTTCATTTGTTGTTCGTGTTCAGAATGAAGGTAATATCCACGTCAAGCCAGTTGGAAATATTGAGGTTCGAGATATGTTTGGAGGCTTAGTCTCAAACTTATCAGTTAATAAAGACAAGTCTAACGTTTTGCCAAGTAGCATCCGTCGTTTTGATGAAGCGAAGTTAGACAAGTCATGGATGATCGGTCTATACACAGCTAATCTAACGATGGGTTACGGCACGACTGGACAAGCGTTAACAAATACAATTACTTTCTGGGTAGTTCCGTATAAGATCATACTCGTCGTCCTACTGGTTCTCGTAACGGTTATCTTTATTTTCAAGAGACTGATAAAAGTGTATAATAAGCGCATAATCGAAAAAGCCAAAAATGAAAACAAAAACACCACAAAAGAGCGCAATAGTAAGAAAAGCTAAAAAACCATCCACGGCAAGTTCGCGTTCGCGAAAAAAAGTGGTTCTTGTCCACGCAAAACGTCCGGCATTGCGTCATTTTAGGTTAATTGAGAACAAACACACCTTTAAACTAGTTCATCTTCGTCATACCTCACATTTATCGCTTGTTGTGGTGTTGTTGGTTGTCGGACTATTCCTATATGCTAGTGGAAATATGACACAAGCTCAAAATCAAACAGGTAAAGGTTCGATACTGGTTGGTGCGATAGTTCCTGGGCCACCACCATCACTAGGGGCGACTATTAAGACTCCTAGCAATGCTGCTAAATTAGTCGGAAAAGTAATAACTGAGATAAAAGGCACTTGCCAGAGTAATACATTCGCGGTTGTTAGGGGCAATGGCTTGACGATTGGCTCCACAAACTGTGCAGGTGATGGTACTTTTAATTTACAGGCACAATTACAGATTGGTAAAAATGTACTTAGTGCTTTGAACTATGACAATATGAATCAACCAGGCCCGGTAACACCTGAAGTTATTGTCTATCTAAGCGAGAATGATGCTGGCATTCAAGAATCTATGAAGACCGTCACGGTGATACCAGCCAATGTACTTGATGTAATTCCTGATAATCCATCAATTATAACGGGCGTGTCCAAACTGGCCGATTGTACGGACTATAATCCTGGGACACTTCCTACTGGCGGCGAACTGCACGTCTCAATCGTTTGTGTGCCACGGCTGTTCTTTCCTGGGATTCAACATCAAATGGGTATAATTGTTTGGGGTGGTGAGCCTCCTTATGCAGCATCAATCAACTGGGGAAAAGTAGCGACAGTTGCATCAAGTGAGACATCGTCAGAAGGCGCGGAAGATACCTTACTTAGTATTCCAAACCCTGGCTATAAGCTTGTAAAATTTAATTACACTATACCCAATACTTACCGAGTTATGGTCATTGCGAATGATAAAAATGGTGAAAAAGCTGTCATTCAGACAGCAATACAGGTCAATGGGCAATCTAATGAATTGGTGGTTACCTCCACTGTTAAAGATATATTCAATGTCAAGTCTTGGTTCGAGTCGCCAGTACCATTTTATCTATTGGCTATTGCCATAACATTAGGCTTTTGGGGCGGTGACATATTTGACCGAAAGTTCGGCGCCAGTAAACTACGAGGTCGATCGAGAAAAACGGCCTAGATCGATTTACGTTTAGCACATTCGAATAAGGCATCAATAATATTATTGGTGATTTCGTCGCGAGCACCTTTGCCATCAATTTCTACCAATGTTCCGGCTTGGCGGTAGTAGTCAATAACAGGCAATGTTTTTTCCTGGAATTCCGTAAACCGTATGTTTAATATTTCTTCTGTATCATCATGACGATTGGAGCGGTCATTGTTAATTTCACGAGCCAACCAGCGATCACGAGACTCATTATTTGAAATATCCAGATAGGTTACTGCTTTTAGTGGGTGTCCAGATTCTTTTGCTGCTTCGACAACACCATTCTCTTCGCCGTGCCAACGGCCAACTGAACTAAGAATTAACGGCTTGTTTGATAGATGAGATTGGTTAAAATAGGGCAGAACAATATTAACATAATCTTCGCTTGGGATGAGTCTGCCGCTGCGCATGTAATCTTTAATATAATCTGGCACTGAGCTGCGGCGTAATATCTCACCACCGCCCACAAGGTTACCGCCAAAAAGTTGAGCTAGTCTAAGCCCCTGAAAGTCCTTACCGGCGAATGGACGACCGAATATATCAATTGTACCCGTGCCCAGCCATTTTTTTATCGCATCAATTTTTTTATCGTCATGCATATTATCAGTATAACAGTAGATTAGCGTCCACCACCACTAAGTTCACACAAACGGTCACTCTACGTGTGACTTCGCCGTACGGCGAACGGTGGGGCGGACCGGACAGCAGGACCCGTCAAAGAAGAGAATATAGTTTGGCACTCGTTGACACGGAGTGCTAAAACACTATATAATATCCTCATGACAGAGCGTCAAATACAGATTCTAGCAGCCATTATCGAACAGCATGCTGAAATTGCAGCGCCGATTGGCAGTGTAATACTTGCCAAGTTATTTGGAGTATCTAGTGCTACAATTCGCAGTGAGATGGTAAAACTTGAGGAAATGGGACTGATTGCACAACCGCATACCAGTGCTGGTCGTGTCCCAACTGATGCCGGCTATCGCTTTTATGTAAATATGCTCAATGATACATATGATAATAGTATGCTACCAGAACTCGATCGTAGTGCGAGAACGATTGAGGCAAGAGTTAATACACAAAGTGACCACGCTGACCGAGCAATTCGCAGTGCAGTCGATAGCTTGGTTGATTTAACCCAAAATTTAGGAATTGCAACTATTGGTGACGAACTTTATATGAGCGGTATAGGTAATTTATTTTCTCAACCTGAATTCACAAATATTGATCATACACAGTCGGTTGCTAGGCTGTTGGATAATCTTGAACCATGGTTACGGGAAGCTTCCCCAAATGAGCCACTTAATGTATATATTGGAGCCGAGAATCCTATAGGCAAGACTAGCGGAGTTAGTTTGATTATTAGTCGTTTCCGATCTCCCTACAGTGATAGAAGCTACATAGGCGTACTTGGCTCAACAAGGCAGAGTTACGATAAGGTGATGCGATTAGTAAGGCACGCCGGTGCTATGCTAGAAGAAATACTTTAGGTTGGGGAGTAGGGATTGGGAAATAGGATGGAACCAAAAAAGGAAAAAATTATGGAAAAAGTTAAGAAAATTAAGAAATTATCTGAGCAAGACCAAAAAGTTAATGAATTAACACAGGACTTGCAGCGCAATCGGGCAGATTTTGAAAACTACATCAAGCGTAGTGAGTTGGAGAAGGTATCAGCCCGTGAGGCGGGACAGGCTAGTGCGATTTTAAAACTACTGCCAGTAATTGATAATATTGAGCGTGCCATCACTTATACCCCCGAGGAACTAAAAGACAATGCTTGGGTACAAAGCGTAACTGGCTTGGTAAAAAACCTAGAAAAGTCGCTTGATAATTTGAACTTAAAACGTATTGATGCTAAACCAGGCACGATTTTTAATCCAGAGTTNCATGAGGCTATCGTTTTTGATGAAGANGCCGANGGTGAACACGAGATAATTGCCGAAGAGTTACAACCTGGCTACACGCTTAATGGACGGCCGATTCGCCACTCGATGGTCAAGGTAACGCGTCAGTAGTACATAAAACCTTAAGCGGCATGGTATTATTAGTAAAGATATCATGACAGCAAAATCATTAATATTTATAGTTAACCCAGGTAGTGCAAGTCGTAAATACGCCTTGTTTATTAATGGAATACAGAAGGCCAGTATTCATTTCGAACTGGTGGATGGGCTAGTCGTTGGTTATCTGAACTATATTGCTGGTCAGCAGGTTGTCAAATATGATGACGCCAATCTAGGCAACGCACCGCATCGTATTTTGCCACTACTTCGTAAATACAATGTAATTAGTGATAAAGATCAGATATCGGCTATCGGCATCAGAACTGTTGCTCCTAGTAGAAGGTTCACTAAAGATGAGTTAATCACCGATGAGGTGGTGGAGGCTTTGGATAAATTATGCAAAGAGTCTCCTCTACACATCAAAACGGTCCTTCTGGAAATTAAGCAATTACGAATTCGTTTTCCTAAGGTTCCAATAATCGCTATATCTGACAGTGCTTTTCATTCTTCGAAACCAGATTGGGCGCGGTTTTATGGAATCGATACCGTACTGGCTGAAAAGTTAGAAATTGAGCGTTACGGATTTCATGGTGTGTCTATCGAATCAGTTGTCAAAAATCTAAAAAAACATGAAATTTTGTTACCAAAGACTGTCATATGTCACTTGGGTAGTGGCTGCAGTATTACGGCGGTGCAAAATGGTAAAAGTGTAGACACGACAATGGGCTATTCGCCACTCGAAGGCTTAATGATGGCAACA
>JGI24145J26757_10000338_pt1 | contig 22634 bp, 26 predicted proteins | sample BarGraIncu01122A_FD_26757 | JGI IMG/M metagenome (IMG submission 26757) | reverse complement strand
CTATCCTTTTTGCATCACACGTCAAAATTGCGCACCCTAATGCAAAGTTGACGTTCGCACTCGTGACGCCCTCCTTTTCCGACAGTTGCTTCTGAATAGTAAGCACGCACATTGTGCGGGTCATGTCGAGTACTTTAAAAGTGATGGTAGTTTCAGCTATAAATAAACCGCATTTTGAGGGCTCAGTTTTTAACTTGCCAGATGGTTCTGGTGGCTGAGCGCTTCAAGATTTATAATCGCTATCAGATTTTGTGCGTTGATCGAGTGCATAACACTCAGTTGAACGAAAGCAAATAGAAATAAAACCTTATCCCATAGGTAGAGGTGTATGTTCGATTCCATTCTTAGCTCTGGCTGCTTTCAAGGCAATATCAGGAGCAATACCCGCACTGCGTGCAGCGCCGTGGTTCAGTCATTGAAGAGTCGCTCGTTAGAGTGAGGATTGAACTCGCTAGATTAGTCGAAAGTGCTTTATAAGTCTGAGAGGCACTCCTCACTATGGGTTCACTCGACGATTACATATCACAAGCAACAGACTTACTTAACAAGCACGATATCGAGGCAGCAATCCAGCTGTATCAAGAAGCGCTCAAACTTGATCCGGACGATCCCACCGCTTTGACAGGGCTAGGAGCCGCGTTCGATGAGGCTGGTGAGCTGGAAAACGCTGTAGATTGCTATAAAAAGGCATTAAAAGTCAATCCTGATGACGTTATCGCGCATAGCGGCTTGGGGGTTGCCTACGAGAAACAAGGAAATACTGATCTGACCATACGAGAGTTTCGCGCTGCTTATTTGCTCGACGAAGAAACCGCCTCCTTACATATTGCATACGCTCGCGATCGACACGAAAAGCGACTTAAAATGGAAAAAGCGCGCTATGAATCAAAGGTTGGCGAGTTAGACGAAGGCATTCGCCGCTACCAGAGAACAGCAAAGCTTGTCGACCGATCCCTTTCGAAAGGCGCTCCAAATTAGTATACGGAAGATCGGTTGCTAGCTGCAGATTTTTACCGCATTAGTGAAGCGAGGTGACGTATTTGATATACGACCTTACACCAATTGGCGTCGTGCAATCCGCTGTGAAGGACTCACATGATATGCCACTTCAGGGTATTCCGGCGGCTATTAAGGTTTTTGATGAGTTCGTCGAAGGGCTTACTGGTATAGAAGGCGACAGTCACATAAACGTCATCGGCTGGTTTAGCAAAGCTGAAAGGGCACCACTCAAGGTGAGGCCGCGAAAAATCAATCCCGAGCTCGAGGAGCGTGGCGTCTTCTCTCTTCGCTCACCTACACGCCCGAATCCGCTTTCACTTTCGGCCACACGCTTAATTAAAGTAGAAGGGCCCTTCCTTTATGTCGAACCACTCGACCTCATCGATGGATCGCCCGTCATGGATATCAAGCCGTATTCATCAGGATGGGACGCAATTTTTTGGGCTCGAGACGTCCACTCCTCTTTTATCACGCGTCATATGGCCCGAGATGACGTGCTCGCTGAGCTCCTGCGCGAAGGGTTCAATTATCACGGAGAGAAATGTGGCGCGATAGGAGTTGCTGCAAAAATAGCATATGATGCAGCTCAGACGCTTAAGGCAAATGTGAGAGATTTGTACCTCCGCCTTCCTCAAGACATAAATCCGCATGTGGCTGACGGTCTGATAGGGGTCTCAAGAGCCACATTGGGAAATGCAAGGCTTACGTTTTCTGACGATCAGAGCGTTCTCGTGTCGGCAGCTTCCAAGTCTATAGGTTACCACATCTTGGAAGTGCCCAACATTCCTGCCCGCGAAGTTTTAAAGATGCGCTCTGAAAAACTGTTCAACAAACTTTAACGCATTGTGCGTTCGAATTGCTGCAACGCCAACAATGATAAGCTCGGTCATCGCACGCTGCACAGATTGGCACTTAGCTGCAGCAGGACAGGTTCACTCAAAAACCCGTCTCCTTACACCAAACAATATATCCGCGCTATGTGATGTATTTGTATGGAAGAAGATCTCTCGGTGTGCGTTACGTATCAGAGCCATTCGTGTTTTGAAGTCAAAGACATCGATCATACGCTCTTGACTGACCCTTTTTTTGGCAAAGAGAACCCCTACGCACCCAAGTACGCTGGGAAACCTGATATCGTTCTTGTCACCCACGAGCACTTCGACCATAGCGGTGCAGAGCAGTTCAATGCTATTGTGGTCGCTCCGCCAACTCTGACGGGTAAGTTCAAGAAAATGATCGTAATGGAGCACGGAGAAACTAGGCTTGTTGAAGGGGTTCGTGTGACAATGATTGGTGCAAGCCATCATCAGAGCAAATACCCCGCCGGCTATGTCTTCGAACTAGGCGGCGTTCGATTTGCCCATCTCGGCGACACCTATTTGGACGGCGTTCAATCGCTGGAAAATATAGATGTGCTATTTATCCCCATAGGCGGATTTTTCACTATGAACATAGAAGAGGCGCTCGACGCGCTCGACATCATTAATCCTGATATAGCCATTCCGATGCATTACGATACCTTCAGCCAGATCAAAACTGATCCCCAGCTTTTTAAGCAACTTGCTGAAAATGCGGGGCACCACGTCACCGTGCCATCAATTGGGGGGACAACCACATTTTAGATCGATCTGGCGTTAAGAACCGGGCCTTGTCTTGAGGGGGACGACGCTATCTCCCGCACACTTCGTCTGACGGCGCTAACAAGATTAGCGCCCCGTTTCAAGCGGCAAGTCCGTACTCCTCTAGCATTAAGATCATTTTTTAAAAGCGTGTTTCATGTTGAGTTCGGAAGCAAGGTCACGTCGGGGCTTCGTAATAGGTCGTAGCAAGGGAGTGGATTGCCCGCGCGGTCTGGGGACCAACGCCTCGGACTTTGGTGAGCTCTCGCATTGGCGCGCGAAATATAGCCTCAAGTGAGCCGAAAAATTCCAGCAGGGCACGCGCGGTAACGGGGCCTACCGACGGGATTGCAGCAATTACGTACTCTTGTTGTTCTCGAAGCGTTTTTGAAATCTTCTTTTCTTGCACTGCGGGCGTCCTCTTTTCACCCGTTTGTTCGTGCTCCGCGTTAGTATCCCCGGATTTGACCTCTGCTTCGTCAGCGACGACGCGGATAAGATTATCGCCCACATTTTTTTCCTCCGAATCAAAGTCCAAAAGCGTTTTTTGGCGTTCTTCAGAGATGGTACCGGCGATCCCTTCCGAAGTTTTGTGGCGGCTGTGGATTTGTGTAGGCATGGGATCATTTTTAGCAGCGTGGAAGCTGCATTGGGTCTCTAGTTGAGCGTAAGTGGTCGCTTGATCGGTGTTCAGTGAGCGCATAGCTTCTGTTGACGCTTCAGGCCCCCTTTCAGCAGTAACTTCTACACGTTCGGCAGGGAGTGTGCGTCTCGTGCTNAAACGCTTCATTTCGGCAGACATCCTTCGTTTTTTTCGCGAACTAGATGAACTGTACGCCTCATCGCGTGTCCCCTTTGTTATCAGAACGACGACGCGACCCGCGCGCCTTCTCCCTGTGCGACCCTCACGTTGGATGCTGCGAATTTCAGAAGGAACTGGCTCATAAAACACGACCATGTCAGTAGCTGGGATATCCAGCCCCTCCTCNGCTACACTTGTTGCAACGAGGACGTTGTACGTTCCGTTCACGAAGTCNAAAACGAGCTTCACTTGTTCCTTTTGAGAAAGTCCCTTCAGTCCATCTTTCTTTGCTTGGCCGACAAACTTCTCCGCCCTAACGTCTCGCAACGTGTTTAGAGTATTCCTNACGATTTCGGCGGTATCTCTGTAATTGGTAAATACAATAACACGCGAATCGGGCTTGAGCGCCAGTTGTTGTTGAACAACGCCTTTCAATGCTTCGAGCTTCGGATGGATTTCGTCAAGGCGATTTAACAGCTCTGCAGCGGCCTTGATGTGATCATCGCTGACGAGGTTTCTCGCAGCTTTGCTACCTTTTTTTGACTGTGCTTGTTTNTGGAGCCGCGCAAAGTACTTGCGCGTTGGTACAACGCCTTGGGTTTCGATCAGTCCAATCGCGTGACGTAACTTAATGACCTCAGCAACGAGCGACATTGCTCTATAGTTCCTATCAGTCGCAACCTTGNTTTGGATCTTTATCAATTCTGACGTCGAGACCCACTCACTAAAGACGACTTTCATTTTTATCAGTTTGCGCAGTCTTTCGGCGGCGCTCTGTTTGAGATGCTGTCGAATTGTCTCCATCTCAGGAGGCAACGTAAACCTCAGCATTTCCACATTCTTTTCGTGCGTGTATGGGTACACGTCAGGGTCTGATTCGGTACGGATCTCGATATTGTCGATGAACAAACTTTCGCTGACTTCGTTTATTTTCTCCACAGTGCCGCCAGGAGACGCGGTCATGCCCAAGATCAGCGGGTCATCCGCTTGTTCGATGTATCTGCTCGCGATGAATCGGTACGCGTAATTGCCCACTGCTCGATGCGCTTCGTCAAAGATTATTAGTTTGACACCAGCAAGCGTGATGCGCCCCGCTTTAAGATCGTTTTCGATAACCTGAGGAGTTGAAACGATCGCCTGCTGTTCCTGCTTCCAAAGCTCCATTCGCTTCTCAGGAGGAATTTCTCCAGTAAAAATGGTTGTCTCTGCAAGCAGATGTGATCTCAGAAACTCTGCATGCTGTTCAACAAGTGGCTTTGTCGGTGCGAGAAATATGATCCGTCCGCCCTCTTCAAGGCGTTTTGCTATCACGAGCAGCGCGACAACTGTTTTGCCAAGCCCAGTCGGCAGTACAATCATCGTTGAGGCGCGCGCAGCCGATTCTGCTAGTGCTACCTGATACACTCGGCCCTCGACAGAATTAGGGACAATCAGTTTAAGGTCAACGTGCTCTCGCATTCGCGCTTTTAGGTTAAATCAAGCGTTATTATAAGTATCCTCGTCTCGCATCGCAATGCACCCCTCGGGAACGAAGTTAACCGAGGACCTATATCCTTATCAGCTTAAAAATAGAGAATATGTTTAGCAAAGTCCTCTCGAAATCACCTGACTGGTGGCAATCGTGCAAGATACACATGAAGATTTAAAACAGCTGATCAAGAAATTCGGCTGCTTTACTGATGGCCCGTATAGACTGTCNGGNGGGGCGCTTAGTGATTTCTATTTCGACTTGCGCCGTGTGACGATGCACCCTCAAGGTGCCTCTTTAATAGCCGAAATGATNATTGAGCGCTTGGCGGGTATCGACGCCGTCGGAGGAATGGAAAGCGGTGCAATACCGATCGCTACTGCAATCGCTCTCAAATCAGGTGTNATCCGCGCATTTTTTGTGAGAAAGTCTGAGAAAACGCACGGGAGAATGCGTAGGGTAGAGGGATGTGTGCGGAAAGGGGACGTNGTCGCGTTCGTGGAGGATGTGACGACGAGTGGAGAATCGGTTCTCTCAGGTATAGCTGCTGTTGAGCAGCTAGGTTGCAGGACAGCCAAGGTGATTAGCGTTTTAGATCGCGAGAGCGGCGCACAAGAGCGCATTACGTCGAAAGGGTACCAGTTTGAAGCCTTGTTTACTTCAAGTGATTTTAAAGTGCCCAATTTTGAAACACACGTCAATAAAGCTTAAGAACAACGCGGAATACAGACGAAAAATACGACGACTTTCGGTGAGATCATGAAATTAGAAAAAAGTCAGGGAATTCAGCTAGCCTGCGAAAAATGTGGCACTGTGTTGAAGACGGATACAGCAAGCAGAAGTATTCTGTCTGACGGACAGGTTCATGTATTCTGTCAAGACTGCACGCGCCATATGCTCATCATCAAGGACGGCTCGCTTAATATCTAAACTATCTTAACACGAGCGTTACTATTGCCCATCTTGGCACAACTTAAGATCGAAACATGTCCTACGCTTCGACATAAGTTGTGACAGCCTTTGCACTCTTTTTACAATAAACTCCAATAAAAAAGCAAATCGGGGATCAACCTGTGCGTGAAGATTTCTTCCGTGAGGTCACAATTGTCCCTAACCCGGCTGCGAAGCCTATGAGCAGGCCTATGGCGATACCAAGCGTTGTGTCTGTTGTCGATGTCGCGTGCGGTAAAATGAAGACGCCGAAGACTGCGGTACCGACGACACTCCCTACGCCAGCGCTGCTTACACGAAAGACTTTGTCAAGACTGCCCTTGTTGAGCAAACCTGACGCAAAACCAGTTATTAATCCTGCAATAACGCCTATGGAGGCTCCGGTAACAGCCGATTCTACGCCGCTTGAGAATACGCCGAACTGTGTATAGGTCAGCCAGGCAAACAAAGCTCCAAACACAGAATAGAACGGTGATTCTTCAGCGATGTTGACTGAGCCTACAAAGAGGAGACCTATAATTGCCCCGACAAGCGTGCCGATTATGCTGCCTACGTAAAGCCCCGCTAGCGTTTGGAGAATGTTAAGTCCCAAAAAGGTCGTTACTCCAGAAAGCAGCCAGCCAAATATTAAGTACACCACCACTCCAAAAATGGCACCAAGCACCGCTCCTAAAATCGCTCCAGCTATTAGTCCGACTATCGACCGAGCAACGACGTTGCTCCCACTATGACCGTTGGCGTCAGGTCCTGTAACTTCCATTACGCTTAGTGCTCTGATCCGACTGGGGGTCATATTAGTTGATAAGTATCCACGTTATTAAGCGCCCTAGTTTAAGCAGTGTTATCGTCGGAATTGATAGCATCATCCGTGTTTTGCGAATCTTAGCGCCTGGCAGCACGGTTTTTACTGCGGTGAACGAACTAGCTCCGTCTCGTGTCTTGTTGATAACTGGTTTCTATCTAGTGGCGCTGTAGGTGATTGATTTTCTGTAGTACTGACGTCTAAATTTTCTATTTCAGCTTTAAGCTGCACAAACTCTTCATATAGTAGTTTTAAAGTGAGTGAAACTCGTCGGTCTCGTCCAGCGGCTATAGCTTCTAAGCGCTTGATCACAAGCGTTTCAAACTCGTAGAGACTCAGCTGGCGTGAATCAGGAAGGGAGCTCATAATTTCCAGGGTCAATTCGCCTTGCGGGATAACAAGCTCGAAGCCGCGTTTGCTTAAACGCTTGCAGGCGCCGAGGTTCTTGCTTTCGATACGTCGCTTAACACTCCTTTTTGGGACTCCTAAGAGCTTAGCAGCTTCTTTTATGGTAAAATAACGCTCTTCTTCAATCATTGGGTGTTTTTCCGGCCAAGCATCGAGCAATCATCAGGTGCTTCGGGTTTATGGCGTAACTATCTATCATACAGCAGAAATATCTAACAAGTCCGTCTTGAACCAAGGGGTCTACAGCAGCTTCAAACTCGCGCCTTTGCTCTTTCTTATTCAGACCTTTGAAGAAAGGTGCTACGGCCTCACGCAAAGCAGCTGAGTGCATAGCACACGGAGCAAGTGGGATCAACTGCGTAAGTATAGCTTTTTGGAGCTCACTCATTGCTTTGAGCTTTTCGAGATAATCTACGTCTTCTTCGAGCTGATCTCTTGCTTTCATGTCGTTTCTGCTTGTTGCGTTTTTTTGCAGAAGGGCGTTGTCAGCAATCTCGCAAGACTTAAACCTAGCTCCTTTCTTGGTCCACATAATCAGTCTCAAGTGCGTAAGGACAACGTCTTCGGATAAAAATATTCTACTTTGGAACAGCGATTGGCACTAGAGCGAAGCTATTTGAGTNTCAAGACGGATACAATGAAACCAAGCGATGTCAAATCACGTGTCAATCGAAAAGTGTGNTTCTTACGAGGATCNCGAGGTTAGAAAGGCTATAAAAGCGTGTTTATCACCTCTGGGTGGACTCGAGTCGGTCGTCGCGGACGGTGATCATGTCCTAGTCAAGCTAAACTTATTGTCCGCTAAGTCACCTGAAGCTGCAGTTACGACACACCCCTCTATAGTGAAGGCGATAGTCGAACTGGTCCAAGAGCTCGGGGCGAAACCGGTGCTTGGGGACTCTCCCGGCGGTGGAAGCACCACCGCGTCTTACAAAGCACTGTTGGAAAAAACGGGAATTCGGGATGTTGCTGATGACACAGGATGTGAAATTGTCCGATTCGATGAGGCTAAACGAGAAATTGCCTCAATAAAGGCTAAGACGTTTAAGAAGCTTACGCTGGCCAAAGCGGTTACCGAGGCGGACGTTATCATAGGGCTCCCGAAGCTTAAGACGCATAATCTCACGTACTTTACGGGCGCCGTTAAGCTCCTATATGGTTACATACCTGGGTTGTTCAAAACCGAGTACNATCTGCACACAGCTAACGANATAAACCTATTTGCTGACCTACTGCTTGACATNCACGAGACATATCCCCCCGCCCTCACGCTCATGGATGCGATTGTAGGTATGGAAGGTGCGGGCCCGTCTAACGGGAAACCGCGCAAAATCGGGCTTGTTATGGCGAGCAAAAGTTGCACGGCGCTCGACTACGTCGCAGTAACNATAGCGGGCTTTGATCCTATGACTGTGCCAACTGTGAGACTGGCGAAGGAGAGGGGCGTTGGTCCAGATCACTTGGAGGACGTCACGATATACGGAGAGCAGGTCGAGCCGCTTGTAATGGAGAATTTTGAAAAGACATTAACTGCATCGCTTTCGAGAGCTCCGCCATTCCTCATTAACGCCTTGAAGCGGTTTATTGCCGTAAAACCTGTCATCGACGTTTCCAGCTGCAAACGCTGTGGAGAATGTTCTAGGGCTTGCCCACCAAACGCCATTGTGCTTAAAAAAGCCCGTGTGCCGGACATTAACTATAGCAAATGTATACGCTGTTATTGCTGCCAGGAATTATGCCCGGAGGGTGCCTTTATAGTGTCTGTCCCGCTTATTAGGAGACTTTTAAAACGTTGACCGTAGTTCAATGTCTCTTTTTTTAAGGTAGGCAGATCTGGTTTAAATCTGAATGCGACTGTTAATTTGAATTTTAAGCTCAAGTTGTGAGGCAAGGATCGCAGTTATGTGGCATAAGACTATATGTCATAAAACATATTGTTTGTTAGAAAGAAAAGGAGGTGAAACGTGTACAGATCGAATAAGAGTAGTTTCGGCAGTAGCAGTGGTAGTGGTAGTGGTAGTGGTAGTTTTAACAAATACGGCAGTGGATCTTTTAATGATTCTCCCGTGGAAGTTGGCTCACAATACGACGTAAAAATCGAAGACACTGCTAGACAAGGAGATGGCATCGCGCGCATAAGCGGACTTGTGGTCTTTGTACCAAACACAAAGGTCAACGANTCAGTGAAAATTGAGATCAAATCAATAAAGCGCAACTGTGCAGTCGCTGAAGTAGTCGAAGCTTCTGAGGAAGCGGAAAGTTCCAGTGACGTTGAGTAGTCACTTGTCATAACGGAACCTTTTTTAAAGATGGATCGACTGCATAATTGTTGGAGGGTTAGCCCTCAGTATTTGACGAGGATGTTGTTTTTCCATCAGTTTTCTATTCATAATCGCTTGTTTTTCTAGCGAGTCGCAAGTTTAGTGAGGCGGGGCGTTGTGCCGCCAATTAGGCGCGGAATGTTTAATTTGCCCCTGCTGACGATTACACATGTTGTATCGAGTTCATTGCTTTCAGTACCACGTCAATTTGGACGATCGCTTTAAGAAATAGGAACTCTTATAAAGTTCTCCTTTGTGAAAGTGACGACAATGGAAGAAAAAAAGCCTTGCAAGTTCTGTGGCGCACTTCTTCCAAGCAATGCTAAATTTTGTACAAGTTGTGGGTCGTTCCTCTCAAGCTCATTGCTTTCTCCATCAAAACGGGCTAATCAGCGTCCCAAGCGACAGCCAAAAAATACCGGTCTTCGCAATGAATCAGACCGAAGGCAGGTCCTAGGTAACCGCCGTTCGTCTAAATTTCAGCTCACAAGCAAACGGGTATTCCAGGGAGTGGTTTTGCTCATTTTCTTTCTCATCCTCGCGGTTATTGTCGGTGGGGCGTTGCATATCCCAACTGGTGGAAATACCACCACAACTACGGTGTCTTCATCATTGCAAGCGCTGCACGCACACAGTATAGTCTGTGTTGGGGATTCAATTACAGAGGGGTTGGCTGACCCCAACAACTGGCCGAACCATCTCAAAACAAGGCTCGGCGGAGATTGGCAGGTCATTAATCAGGGAGTTGGCGGGGATAAAACGGCGGATATGTTCGCGCGGATAGACGAGGCCCTTGCTTCAAACCCTCATTTTGTCATTATCTCGGGGGGCACCAATGACCTTGCGAATGGTGATGTACCACTTGCTACAACGCAGGCAAACATCCGCGAGATGTGCACGCGAATCGAATCCCACGGCGCGGTTCCAGTCTTGTGTACCGTACCACCCAACAATTACTCTCTCGAGCAACGAGATATCCTAAACGGGTGGATAGCCGAGTACGCTAATTCGAAGGGATACGGCCTTATCGATTTTTACGCAGTCATAGATAACCCAGCGAATCCAGGACATTCAAATCCTTTGCTCGTAATGTCAGATGGCATACATCCTAATGCGGCAGGATATTCGGCGATGGGAAACGCAATAGATCTTGGTATCTTCACGGCGGGAAACTGAGTTTGTTTCCTGCTTCTTTGGCTGCAAGTAACTGCTATTTGAAGCGCCTGTAAACGACTGAAACCTTTTCGCAAACTGCTTTAAGGAGAGGTACGATGAGAAGTGGGTTCTGCAGACTTCCGGAAATAGACGATTTCGGAGCGCTTAACGCTGAATGCCGATCTTCTTCGACCACGCGGTCATGTCAGAGAGCGCAAACACAGGGTGTACCATCACCTCACTGAAAAACCTAATTGTTCCAAAGCGAGCGCCAAAATCTTTTGGTCAATTTTTGAAGCTTCTAAACGCTCCGTCAGTTGTATTTTGGAGAGCTATTCGGGGCTCGTACTCGGAATGTGATTAGTTTGAGCTGCTGAAAAAAGCATAAGAAGTAACTAAGGCTGTTAACCGCTCCACAAAATCTAAAATAGTCACATGAACTTATTATGGCCCAAGCATTGACCTTTTATTCACCTGGAGCGGTTACACAGCCTTAGCAATTGTAGACCGAGGCTATAACAAGTATAACTAATAGCTATTTGAGCCTTTATAACAAATTTATTATGTTGTAGGGATTTAGCTTGGCGTTGGTTTTTTTGCTGCTATGAACCCCCAGTAACTCATGTTTTAGCAGCGCTAAGTCAGTAAAATCCAAAACCCGCATAAGATGCAGAACCGACTTTCCACGAACCTGGGTGCTCTTGCTACGTTANATGTCGGGCTTCATAGAAAATCCANCTGCGTGGGGACTGTNCTATATGGCGTTGTCTGTGTATATCACAAAGTCCTGCGGGAAGGGCTGATACAGAGTATTTAGCTCGCGACGAGGCGTCTATTCTTGTTCTGTTTGGGCAAGTTCAAACATCGATAAATTCTCTGGATAGAAGATGGATTGAACGTTGGTCTTCAATTCGTTAATCTTACCTTGCATAGTACCGACAAGCTCGGACGTGTCGTCATAGTAGAGGTTTTCCTTGCACACGGGACACACAAATTCGTATCCACACGTGTTACCACTCGCCATGTCAAACGTGAAGCGACTGCAATGGTTATCACACGTGTAATAGATGGTGTTCAGCTCGCTATCTAACCATCTCTCGAGCGTAGAGAGAAGCTTTTGCGCATCATCAGCGAGGCGACGCTCAATATCCGCAAAGTCCACGTTCCATCTATACAGCATCCACCCGGTTTCTTTGTCGCGCTCAAGTACATAGGAAGCGAGATGATGCTCGTATAGCGTGAATAGCGTTCGCCTCACAATGTTCAATTCAGACCCTGTTTCTTGTGCTATTTGTTGATCCGTTAACCCATTATCTGGAAGTCGTTTAATCATCTCGAGCCCTAGTGGGCCAACCAATTTCTCAAGATATGCTAGTTTTGCCTTGTCTTTCTTCACAATATATACATGAACTCGAAAAGCCTTATAGCTGCTGCTACAAACAAGTTGCCGATTGAAAATAAGATTTTAAAGAAGAGGTCAGCCCTCTAAGTTAATTAATCCCAAATCCAACTCTGAGGACTAACCGATAACAATGCCTACTATCATAGTAACCCTGTTTGTCGCAGTCTAATTTGCGTCAATCAGGTGCTACGTCTGTGAATGAAGTTAATTAGCGCCTCTAGCGAAAAAGACCGCACCGTAGCCATAGGAGTTAATCCAGTCTAATTGTGCTGTAGTGAGGGGGCCTTCCCAGTGGACTCGTCCCTCGGTGCTAACGGTTGAATGTGCAATAGAGATATGCTGTGGGCTCGCGCCATCTTTTTGTGCAACTAGAGTCACACATTCATCTGCCGATCCTTTGCCCACGTTTGCAATGGCGAAGAATTGATCGGTCGCTGGGTCAATAGTGAGTTCACCATATTTGTAATCCCCGATCGCGATATCAAATCGCTGAAAAGCTGAGTCGTCCGTTGACGCTGCTGTTACGTCTTTAGTGGCCGTCAGCGTGCCTATGAGGACAAAGCATAAGGCTATAACAATCGATGTTTTTCGCGTTGTCATTCGCCTCTTTTTCTGACTTGTTTACAAAAAACGCCGCCCGGATAAACGTTTGTAACAATAGTTAGTTACATTGTAAATCGTATCACAGCGCACGTCGTTTAGGCTGGTAAAAGGACAGTTTTACACTTACAAAAATTTTAATGCCGATGCACCCGATCGGCACGGCACTATGTGTATACAGCTAAAACCACCCAGCTCCTTATACACGTCAGCAATGTACTAAGACAGAATCAAAACAAAGGAAGGGCAATTTTGACGATTTTTTCGCAAGATCAATAACTACTAGAGATTAACCTGATTTCGGGCCCTCTGTCGATTTTCAACTATAATGTAATAAGTTCTAGACTATTCCCCAATTCGCCATGCATCCGTGTCTTATCGCTCCTATCCCAAGCGTGCCATGTTGCGTCAAAAAAGTAGTTAAAGAACGCGGGAGATACACTCATGCATGAAGCGGCGTTTGATATCCATTGCCGTTGTTAGTGTTTTTCTTTTGGTGCTTAGCGTTGCGATGGGGAACGGTCTTTTGTCGTGCCAAGTGTAACTAGGCTTAAATGGTCGGGAAGGGGCACTAAAAAGATAGTGTTTGGGTTCTAGGATCTGTATAAACGGTTGCGATTTGTCTAAGACGATTCGATAAGGTCCATGAGAGATTTTTTGACTAGTAAAACTAATAAGTGAAACAATGTCTTAACAGGTAAGAAAATGATATCTACAAAATTGAATCAAGCTATTAACGAGCAAATTACTTTTGAATTCTATTCAGCCCACATTTATTTGTCTATGGCTGCGTATTGTGCTTCAGTCGATCTGCCTGGTTTTTCACATTTNTTGCGCGTGCAATATCGCGAAGAGGTTGATCACGCGATGAAGTTTTTTAACTTTGTCGCTGAAATGGAGGGCAATGTGAAGATTTCTGGGTTTCAAGATCCACAAGCAGAGTTTAGTTCCGTGTTAAATGCTTGTGAGACAGCGCTAAACCACGAAAAAATTGTCACTGGTAGGATTTACGACTTAAAAACGATTGCTGAAGAGGAAAAAAACTACGCAGCCTCAAGCTTCCTTGATTGGTATGTGAATGAGCAGATAGAGGAGGAATCTAATTTCTCGGGAATCGTTAGGCGCTTAAAGATGGTAGCTGATAATCCTGCTGCCTTGTTTATGTTAGATAACGAACTCGGAGCAAGGGTTTATAATCCACTGCCAGAGGCAAACATCTAAAAACAACACAGTGCATCACTAAAAGACGTTATTCTTTAGGTTCGATTTCAGGCCGTTTTGATGCGTAATCTCAGATGCGTCGCTTGTTCCATTAACTTTCCTTGACATCGGCTTCATTAATTGAAGACACGTTTTTGCATGTTGCGAGGCACTTCCCTAAAAAAGCGTCGCACTTTGTCACTGTACTGGGCGAAGTGGTAGGCTTTTCTTTGGTGATTGAAGCTGCGAACCGGCAATAGTGCCAACTAATGGAGCGAACGAAATAATAGCTGCGACCTTTTTTTCATGACACTCAGTGGAGGCGTTCACGAACGCTTAAATTTTCGCTTTTCCCCTAAGTCTTAAAATGCAAGATCTAAGCCCACGTATAATCCCTGGCACAATTGATTAAGTTGTCTGAGGTGCTGTTGAAATGCGTGATAATGCATTAAAAATGCGAACTGCTCGAGTCGACTACTTCCCGGATGGGACTTTTGGATAAGTAATTGCTACCGGAGAAACCAAAAATATGTTCAGGGACTAATTCTCGTTCTGCCGATGGATCGTGAGTGAGGTGCGCGAAATGATTCCCTACGATTCAGGACAGGAAATCATGCGTAGGCTTTAGAACCCCAATCGTAAGCAGTAGCAACAATGAAGCGATATTGTTGTGTCGAAGCGATCTGCGACCAGAAGAAGCCATTTCTCGTTTGGCCGCGAATTTCTTGTTAGTTCTAAATACAATTAGAATTCAAACTGTTTAAGAGTGATTTCTTATCACTATTAGATCTCTTGACCTTCCACGCGTATGTTGATGATTTCAGGGACAGCACGAGCATCTCCTTATGGTATGCATTGGTTACAAACATTTGCCCCGTTTTTCATCTGTTTGATCCACGCCGTTTGCTTGCAGATTTCACACTGGCCTTTGACGTAAATGATAAGGTTTTCAACTCCTGGAAGCTTTAAGGTGAGTAAGTCCTTTTCATCACAAATGCCCTCTGCAAACAAATTCCACTCAACTGTTGTCATCTTTGAACCCGCATCTAAATCTAAACAATGATTTGAACCTCATCATCGGCTCTATTATACACTATCAAACCTGCGCTTTCTAGCTCGCTAAGAACTTGCTCAATTTCTTGATTGCTGCGCTTGACGGCTTGCGTTATGTGTGCACGCGTGAGCACGTTATAATACCATATAGGTATCTAATTCGGTTAAGTGCAGCATATAGTTCGCGAGCGGCCTCCGTGTGGAGTCCCCAGGCGTTTAAATCCATAACGCTCTCTTGCGCTTCGTTCATTGCTAGGTGTATCGCTGGCAAACTTGATAACGTTTTTCGGTTTTTGCGCTTCTTTTTTTGCTTAAATAAACGTGTTTGTGTCGATATTTTCGTGGTTATACCGTCGGCGTAATGTTCGGTCATTGGTCTCGCTTGTGTCCTCTTTTTTTTAGTTGGATAACTAAGCGAGTCCAAAGATATTATTAAAAGTGAACGGCAGGTAAGACCTCATCGTGGAGAGTCAGGCCGCTACGTCATCGACATGGACATGCTCCGTCAGAGCCCCATCTTCGGATCGGCTCACAAGGTCCAAAAGGCTGGCCAGATAGAATACATCGCGCCCAATACAAGTACCGCATCGGCGATGATGTGGATAGCGAATACCGGCCACATCGAGCCGGTCCTGCGGTAAAGGAGCAAGTAACCGGGCGTGATCAGGAACTGGGCGATGAGGAAGATCTGAGACCAGGGCGTGATGGATTCGAAGGAAGGCAGGAACTTGCTCCAGAACATGACGTGTATAAGGCCTACGAATATTACCGCCATCAACATCCCGATCACCCCTCCTATGAAGCGCTTTCGCCTCTCCGTCCAGCGTGTCTCGAAGGCGTCGAATATGTAGACCCAAAGCAGCTGTTCCATGGCCGCGTTGATGGGGACCCAGATGAGCAGTGTGAGCAGGACCCCCTCCCAGGGATCGTTGACGGGTATGATGGTCAGGTAGGCGATCGTCTGGACGAAGAGCTGGAGGGCCAATAGCCCAACAAAGAGCTTGAAGGACCAACTGACCGGTCTGACATAGTCGAGGCTCTTCTTGCGCCAGAGCACGATGGCCACGCAGAAGACTCCATATTACAGGATTAGGGGCACGAAGGCTCCGCTCCAATCCAGCATCAGCCAGCAGGCGATGGGCAGGAGGAAGGTGGCGATGAGCGCCAGGCCGAGGTCGAGGTTGGTCGCTTTGAACTTCAGGCGCTCCACTCTATAGGAAAGGATCCCAGGTAGGTCCATGCACGGTTATCGGTATTCAAGATAGAAAAACGTTCAGATGCTCAGGCCTCCCCCCATTTCTTCGGCGGGTTGGCCTTCGCATCGTACTCCTTGGCCTTGTCTTCCATGCCAGTTTTCGCATAGGTATCGGACAGACCTCTGAACCAGGGCCTTCGGTCGCCCGCCTTGGTGATGGCCAGGCTCTTGCTTAGGTACCTCAACGGTTCGTTCGGCATGCCCTGACCTTGTAAAAGAAGACGACATCGGTCGCGCCCGATGGTCGGCTAAATTTCGAGACAGCGTGCTAAATCATTAAACAAGTTTGATAACGCGCTTTTAAACTACGTTATTACGTAGTGTGCCGACGCCGTAGCGAACTGCCCAGTTTTTCCGGTTCGGGTGAATCGTCAAAAAAATTCTAATTTTTTAAAGTAGATGATGCGGCTATCTTATGTCCACCACAACTTTTCCTTTCGGATGTTGTGTTTCGAAATAGGCAAATGCTTCTTTGACTTGTAAGAACGGGAAAACCCTCTCAATCTGCACTTTTACTTTTCCATCGTCAACGTATCCCGCAAGCCTTTGGAGTTGTTTTCAGTTGGGATGAATTATCATTCAGTTTCTTATGATCTTATTCCGTAGTCACTCCGTCGAATTCCGCTTCATTGGCTTCGGCTTCTTCCTTCGTGGTCCGCACGATTCCATCCTTGTGATGAGCCGGGGAATAGATCGTATAGAGTTTCAGGTCTTCTGTTTTCGAAGTGTTGATGATATTGTGCTGTGCGCCGGCGGGCACCACCACCGCAACCCCGTCACTGAGTTCATATTCGTTGCCGTCAATTACGCACTTTCCCTGCCCTTTCTCGAAACGGAAAAACTGGTCGTTTTCCTCATGCACTTCCATTCCAATGTCTTCTTCGGGCTTGAGGCTCATAAGTACCAGCTGGCTGTGCTTTGAAGTATAGAGTACCTTGCGGAAATTACCATTTTCCAGAGTTGCTTCCTCGATATCAATAGAAAATCCTTTCATATTTTGTAATTAATATTGATTCTATAAATTCGTTCTTGAGCAAGATCCCTTAAAACAAGGATTAAAACGTGCTATGGACATATTAATCGGGCAGTACCAGCAAAGCTGCCACAAGGGCAAAGTAGTACATCGTTTATCCGATGCATGATGGGGTTAAAGAGATAATTTTTAATTCTTACCTATCTCACCTATCCTAGTTGATACTGACCTTGTCAAAATTTAGGCTCCGCGACACTCCGCTTGAGCCTGTCCAGTGCTCATTAATCGCAACCTGCGGGACATTATTCCCTACCGAAGTCTCGTTAATACCCACATAGCCTACAGTGTAGTTCTTAACCACGCTGTAATTTTCTATAGTCGGTGCGTTTCTGCTATCGTCTTTTTGAACCTGAGCCGCGATAGCCGATAGCAGCGGGTCATGCCCGTTCGTTGAGCTCTGCGCAGGTGCTGCGCTTGCCGCTGCGCTCGGCGTTGTGGTAGCGCTGCTGGCAGACGGGCTTGGACTAGTGTTGGTAGTGTTGTCAATGCAACCCTAATTGATACGAGAACAAGTAAGCCGATAAAAAACAATGGCAATGCATATTTCAACGGCATGTTGATGTACCGTTTCATCATCCGAACTATTGGGATACAACTCCTGCCAAGACACTTATGCAAGAGGCTAGAGGTAGCTTAACTATTCCTATTCTTTTTTTCCACCAAATAGCCTGGCGCAGAAGTTAGTATCGTTCAGACTGCACGACCGTCCGCACCGCCTTTCATATCGATAATCGTGCCGAGCACCAGGCGCTTACGTAAGGGGCTAATATACGCGTGAAGCCTCTCTTTTTCTTGTCTATCTTTCGGCATTAAGGAAGTACGAAACGAGCGCATCGATCGCCTGGCTATCATCTAATTGAGCTCCTGTCTTTTTATAGACTATTGTTTTCACTTCTGAAAGCGCACTGCTCAATAAGTCCGCATCGCTGCCGGTTAAGATTAGTCCCTTCTCAATCATTTTTTCCCGCCTCCATGTTCAGTACTTTTTACATGAATCACGCCTCATAATATCGTGATCGGTTTTTTCTGTCGACGATAATAACGGCAAAATGCGCGTTTTTTATGGGGCTGCAAACCTAGGATAGTTGATAAATAGCTTTGTTAGCCTTCAGATGTTGCAGCTTAGCCGTTCGCCGCTCTTTAATTTTTAGTTTTAGTCGCCTTTCATTTTATAATCCGGCCAGCGCATCTGTCCAATAACCTCTTCATACGTCATTCCGTTCTCAGGATTCATAGTTAGTGTCTCAAGCTGAAACCCGATAATCCCTTGGACTATCCTAAAGTTTTCTTCTGTAATAACATTAGTAACGATACGCTCGTAGTGTGTGTGTGCGTCGTCGTTTGCACTGTCAAAGACGTTTGCATAGAGATTGAAAGTCTCTCCATCGTTTTTGCTAATCACAAATGAAGGGTGCCAAACCGGCTCTTCTACGTCATTGATCGCTTTCGTTACGTCCTCCAGTAAAAACTTTGAGAACGTTTCTACAAATTGCATTTCATCGTGTATCTCGATACAGTCCTCGTCTTCATTGTAGCGTAGATAATTGATGGCCTTCATCTTCAGTCACCTCTTGCTAATGTGCCTTTCTAGCTGCTTACCGCTTCAAAGAGAAATAAGAGATGTAGGTCATTGGGCCTGCACCATCTTCATAGTTTCTTCGAGTGGCTTTGCCACTTTGAATTCTATTGTGTTCCAATTCATTATGTCATTACTTCCGGGTCCATTGAGTATGCTAGCATCGCCTCAAAAGTCGGGGCTTCAAACACTTGAACTGTCCAATACTCGGGTTGTACGAGCCATCCGCCAACCATTTTCACTCCGTGTTTCGCCTCGAGCTCCCCTGTCTTGCTCGCCCATTCAATCATCGTCTCTCTTGATGTCTCGTTGTGGACTGCACACACTTCGGGATTGTGCTAGCTTGTACGGACAAACGCGGCCGATTCTTTCGTCGGATTGTTTTGAAAAATGTGCGTTTAGCAAAGGTTAAGCCGCATGACTTACATACTATTAATTATATAATTATATTTTTATAAAAACTAAGGAGATTTCAGATGTATTACGGAAGAGCGACAGACCAGTTTATACGAAACCATGGAGAGTGTGGCGGAGTAATAACGGCAGTACTCGTAGCTGCTGTAGAAAAGAACCTGGTCGACGGCGCATTGCTCATAAAGCAGGGCGAGAGCATCTACGATGGCGTTCCCTTTTTTGCGACGACTAAGGAGGAAATAACAGAAGCTGCAGGTTCATTACATTGCGCTCCGACGCTCAGCGCGAAATTGATAAAGAAGTACCTAAATGGCGCTCACGATATGCGCGTCGCCGTCACGTGCAAGCCGTGCGATGCCCGTGCCATCGTTGAGATGAGCAAACGTAACCAGATTAACCTAAACAACGTCTATATGGTCGGCGTTAATTGTGGAGGAACAATGCTCCCGGTACCAGCACGGGAGATGATTCGCCAATTCTTTAAGATCGATCCCGATGACGTGGCGAAAGAGGAAATCGCCAAGGGGAAGCTCATCGTGCTGACTAAAGGTGGCCAACACAAAGAAGTCTCTATAGATACTTTAGAGGAGGAGGGCTACGGAAGGCGCAAGAATTGCCAGCGATGCGAATTTAACATCCCGAGGATGGCCGATATAGCGTGTGGCAACTGGGGCGTCATAGGCCCTGACGCAGGAAAGGTAACCTTCGTCGAAGTGCGCACCGAAAAGGGCCAAAAGCTGCTTGATACGGCAAAGGCAGCGGGAGCCATTACTCTGACNGATGCGCCACCTGAAGGAATTGCACTGCGTGAGAAGTTGGACGGAATCATGGTTAAGATGGCACGTAAAGCCATGGCGGCGCAATTTGCTCAATTTGACGGCGATAACAAGTTCGAGAAGCTCTTTGCCCAATTTGACAAGTGCATAGGCTGTCGGAACTGTATTGAAGTGTGCCCGATTTGCAACTGTGAGGAGTGCTTTACGAAAGAAGGATTCGTGGTGCCGAAAAACGAATTGCCTCCTGATCCTATGTTCCACCTCACGCGATTGATGCACGTGGCGCCGTCGTGTGTCAACTGTGGTCAGTGTCAAGACAGCTGCCCGATGGAGATACCACTCGCTACCATCACCCATATGGTACAATCATCGGTTGAAAAGACCTTAGGCTACGTGCCGGGACAGTCGACTTCGGACGCTATACCGCTGTCTCAAATTGCCGAGGTGGAAGCATGAGCCAAAATGAAGTAGCTTCAACTAATGAGCAGAAATGGGAACCACGTATCTTGACTTTCTGCTGCAACTGGTGCTCCTATGCCGGCGCGGACGGGGCGGGCGTAGCGCGTATGCAGTACCCGCCGAACGCGCGCATTATACGGGTGATGTGCTCTGGACGAATGAACCCGCTGTTTATAGTCAAAGCGTTTCTTTCTGGTGCTGATATGGTCATGATGCTCGGCTGCCACTTTGGCGACTGCCATTACCTGAAGGGTAACTACGCTTGCGACATGCGCATGACCTATCTCAAAGCCTATTTGCAGGCAATAGGGATCAATCCCGAGCGGCTGTACTGGGATCAGATTTCCGCATCAGAAGGGATCAAGTTCGTAGACACAATGCATAAGATTGTCAAAAAGGCAAAGGAACTAGGACCAATTGCCAATGAACTTGGCAGGCACGCGCGCGGCGCACCAAGGAGCAGCGAGGCACAAGCCACACCGGACGACTTTTTCGATTTAGACGCGGAGGCTGTACCCGCCTGAGTGTTACACAACCGTTCTTCCTGACATTCCCGTAATTGAGAGGGTTAGATGCGAGCGTTTTTCGGTTGAGTCGATCTTACACCCTTGGCCCAACGAAGAACTAACCACTGCAATACCCTCTCGAATATTCGTTACAGCTGGTGCTAGTGGCCGTGCGATAAGTATTTGCGTAGCTGCGCTGCGTGTGTGATTGCGGAGGCAAAGAGGTCATAAGCGCAATTCGTGCTGATTGATACGAGGCACGGGGCGCCCTTAGGTATATGAAGNGTTGGACGCAAGGCAACTTCGATAGTAGCTTCGTGCTTTGTCTTAATGAACTTCTACGTGAAAATAACGCGGACTTCATTATTCGACGACTTGCACTCATTAGTGTTCAAAAAAGCAATGGGTAACTCCGCTTCAATTGGCTATCTGTTAGCATATAAACGCTATTTCACTCGTTATCCTCCGATTGCGCGAGCTCTTTATTAGCGTCGAGGCATAGACGGTAAAGTGGGTCATTTAGAGGCATCCCATCAAGATACGGCCCCGCTATGCTCGTTGCTAACTCACGCCACTTGGGCGGCACGTCCAACTGCAAGAGTTCTTTAACCTGTAGCGTATCGTCGGCTTCGATTGCGAGAATAAGTCTGTATATGTATGCCTTTAGCTCTCTATCTGATGCGGGACACTTGTCGGCTCTACGCGTGTTGTTCTCCGTAGTATCAATCCGATTACGTATTGGAGGTTTCATACAAAGACCTCTGCGATTTGTGTGGGCTGCGGCTATATTTAGAAACAGCTGCTATAAATCGCAATTGCGGTTACTGAGAAGGTATAGGTGAGGCCTAAGCCAAACCAAACGCACGTTTGCGCCACGTTAACACTCCCCGATTTGGCAAGCTTATTGTCAAATAGTGACAATCCGCTTTTGCGCGGTGGAGCGAGATTTTACNGCGATGGACTTCTAACAGNTCATGTTTTGGTAGCGCAGCTTTGGTAAAAACATCTAGACAATACTCAGCAGCAAGCATAACGCTGCAGATCAACACTGGGAACCTTAATTGTTGCGATTTCTGTGCTCGAAATCTACGAAGGCGATTATCGCGATCAGCGAAGTTCAAAGCGATAAGACTCTGAGACCTTACACTCAAAGTCCGCTTAGCTAACAGATTATGGTTCGAAAGCTGAAGTTTTTCGGGTCTTCCAAGCTCCTTTGGATCGCTGATTTTTCTTAGCTCGTAAGCAACAAAAGGAATTATCACCATATCTGTGGCAATTACGGCGGCCGAAGCCAGGATCGACTGGCAGACTAAACTATATGTCGTGCCACTGAGTTCATGTGGACAAGGACGGTGTTGCATTGGGATTAATCGAGATCACTGAATCCATCAAAAACATGGAGCTCAGGGGAGCTGGGCTGATCGCCAGGAGCGCAGCTGAAGCGCTCCGGCAGCAGGCCCGGGAATATGAGGGCGATGACCTCGCGGAACTGTATCGGCGTCTGGAGGAGGGCAGGAGGGCGCTCATCTGCTCCCGGCCCACCGCCATATCGCTCTGGAACGCGGTCCAGGCCACCTTGAGGGGGACTTCCAAGGCGAGGGAGACGGAAGAGCTTCGCGCCTTGGTGATATCCAACGCCGACCGTTTCATAGAACGATCCAGTAAGGCCGTCGAGACCATTGGGCGGATAGGCTCCAAGCGGTTGAAGAGCGGGATGACCGTCCTCACCCATTGCAACAGCAAGGCCGCGCTGAGCGTCATCAAGGCCGCCCACGCCGATGGCAAGGACATCAGCGTCTATGCCACCGAGTCCCGCCCATGGCGGCAGGGGCTGC
>JGI24145J26757_10000326_pt1 | contig 23086 bp, 19 predicted proteins | sample BarGraIncu01122A_FD_26757 | JGI IMG/M metagenome (IMG submission 26757) | reverse complement strand
GATCGGTATCAGTTCCCGGAGAATCCGTACCGGCTGCAGGCGTCACTGTTGCTGAGGCAGGCACTGTGGCTGCTCCCGGCGTCACTGTAGGGGTCGCCGTAGGAGCCGCTGCCTGGCCTGACGGACCAAAGCCTGCTGTCGCATTGTAAGGCTTATTGTCCATGACGTTTCCCTGGAAGCGTACAACGGGATCTTTTTCGAAACAGACGGCAGCCCCTGCGTCCAGGATAGCCGCCATATAGGAAGTCAGGCGGTTCGCAGTCTCATATGGGATTCCGCATACTACAGAAATAAGTTCGTCTCCGTTCTTATCAATCGAAAGGAGTGTCATGCCCGTACCGGCCGGTATAGTCGTTCCTGTCTTTCCTCCGACAACCTTCGCGACAGTCGTATCTGCACCCAGGAGCCAGGGATCGGTCAGCAGGCAGTTGGTGTTTTTAGTGACGGACCAGGCATCAAAATTGTGCTTGTTTGTCGCTTTGAAAACATGGGTAGGTGATGAAATTAATGCCCGGAAATCCTCATGGCTGAGCGCATAATCAAAAATCCTGGCCAGATCGCTCGCTGTCGTATAATGGTTGCCGTCATGAAGACCGTTTGCATTAATAAAATGCGTATTGGTTAAGCCGAGTTCCGCTACCTTTTGATTCATTATATCCCCGAAAAGGTCCAGCTGCGTCCTTACGACGGCGGTTCCAGGCGATCCGTCGGCTTTCGTAGGAGTTACAGTCGACGGATCCGTATAGCCTGTTGCTGTAACAACCGCCTCGGCCAGTACGTTTGCAGCATCATTCCCGGATGGCAGCATCAGGCCGTAAAGCAGCTCGCTGACTGATATCTCTTCACCGACGACAAGCCCCATCAAAGTGGAATTCGGTGTCGTAGCACTTATCGCAGACTGACTGACTGTAAGAATCTGATCCGTCTTAAGATAATCCAGAGCCAGGGAAGCCGTCATGATTTTGGTCATACTCGCAGGAAATATCTGCTGGTCGGGATTCTGTGAAATCAAAGCTTCACCCTTTGTCCGGTCATATACAATATAGGACTGGCATACAACATCAGAAAGCTGCGGGAGATTTATTTCCTGTTGGCCGACTTCTGCCAGCAGCGGTGACGACAATGTAAAAAGCATCAGGGCGACAGTCATCACTGAAATACAGGAAAGCAGGCCGCGAGGTTGCAGAAGCATCCTTGAAAACGATCTCTTTGAAAATGCGGTCATGGTCTTCTCCTTTAATATGTTTATAAAAGGACGCACGACAATATTCCTGCGCCGTGCGTCCATCAAAAATTACTCTGCGGTTGGATCTGCATCAACCTCATTTACTGTCGGTATCGTATCCTCGCCAGTTACTGCTTCTGATTCAACCTCAACTTCGGAAGAATCCAGTGGATCTTCAGGCGCATAGTCTTCATCGCCTTCTTCCACATCCTCATGATCCAGGACGGCAAGATCTACAACCTTGCCTGCCCGGGTACGCATAAGCGTTACTCCCTGCGTTACACGTGACAGAACGGGAATCTCAACAGCCGCCAATCGAATGACAATACCCGAATCATTTATAAGAAGTACATCCTTATCATCATCAACAAGGGCGATCCGGACAAGCGGACCTGTCTTTTCAGCAATACGGTAGGTAATCAGTCCCTTTCCGCCTCTTGTCTGGGTGCGGTATTCTTCCATCTCCGTACGTTTCCCGAAACCCTTCTCAGAAACCACCAGAAGATTCTCTCCTTCAACAATCGGAGCCATACCGATGACTTCGTCGTCACCGGAAAGTGTGATGCCTCGGACACCCATCGTGTTCCGGCCTGTATCGCGAACATCTTCTTCCCCAAAGCGGATGGACATTCCCTTCCTGGTAACCAGGACAATTTCCTGTTGCCCGTCTGTAAGCCGGACACCGATAAGTTCATCATCGTCCCTCAAATTCACGGCAATCAAGCCGCTCTTGTTGATACGGGAATAATCAATAAGTTCCGTCTTCTTGACGACGCCCTTACGGGTCGCCATCATCAGAAACCCGATCTCATCGAAGGATGTAATAGGAATTACTGTCTGAATCTTCTCTCCGCCGTCGAGCTGCAGAAGATTCACAATCGCCGTTCCCTTCGCCTGACGGCTTGCCTCGGGAACCTGATATCCCTTAAGACGGAATACACGCCCGCGGTTTGTAAAGCACAGCAGAACCGCATGTGTCGATGTCATGATGATATTCTCGACAAAGTCCTCTTCACGTGTGGCCAGGCCGGAAATGCCCCTGCCTCCGCGGTGCTGGCTCTTATATGTATCAGCTGAAAGGCGTTTGACATAACCGAAATGTGTCAGCGTAATAATGACGTCTTCCTCACGGATCAGTGACTCGTCGTCAATGTCATCATCCTCGCCGGCTTCGATGGCAGAACGGCGGTCATTGGCAAATTTGTTCTTCACAGCAAGTATTTCTGTTTTAATAACTTCGTGAAGCAGCAATTCATTGCCCAGGATACTCCGGAAATACTCTATCTTAATTTCAAGATCCTTATACTCGCCTTCAAGCTTTTCACGTTCAAGACCCGTCAGGCGTCCTAAGCGCATATCAACTATATGCTGGGATTGCCTGTCGGAAAAATCAAATCGCTCGCTAAGCCTCTGTTTAGCCTGATCCTCTGTTCTGGAGGATCGTATAATGGCTATAACTTCGTCGATATGATCGATCGCCTTGAGAAGTCCCTCGACGATATGTTTCCTTGCTTCCGCTTTCTCAAGGTCAAATGCCGTACGGCGGCGCACTACATCTTCCTGATGTCGGATATAGTGGACGAGAGCATCCAGGAGCGTAATTGTCTTCGGCTCCAGGCGCCCCTGTTCATCCGGAACAAGTGCGAGCATGTTCGCATTGAATGCGTCCTGCAGCGGTGAATGCTTGTAAAGCTGATTCAAAACGACATTGGCATTGGCATCTTTTTTGAGCTCAATGACAATACGGACGGCAGCCGTCCGGTCGGACTCATCGCGGACATCGGAAATGCCGTCGATCTTCTTCTCTTTGACGAGATCGGCAATGCGCTCAATAAGGCGCGCTTTGTTGACCATATAAGGAAGATCGTGAACGACAATGCGCTGGCGGTTGTTCTTCATCGGCTCAATATCCGTATGTGCGCGGACAACAATACGTCCGCGGCCTGTACGGTATGCATCGCGTATGCCGCGCTGCCCGAGGATCGCTCCGCCTGTAGGGAAATCGGGTCCCTTGATAACCGTCATAAGGGCTTCAACATCTGCATCAGGATTGTCAAGAAGCATTACGACACCGTCAATAACTTCCCCCATGTTGTGGGGAGGAATATTGGTGGCCATGCCAACGGCAATACCGACGGACCCGTTGACAAGAAGGTTGGGGAAACGGGACGGCAGTGTGATCGGCTCCATTTCGTGTTCATCATAGTTCGGCTTGAAGTCAACCGTGTTCTTGTTGATATCACTCATCATCTCGAGTGTTACCCGTGCAAGCCTTGCCTCCGTGTAACGGTAAGCAGCCGGCGGATCTCCATCCATGGAACCGAAGTTGCCGTGACCGTCGACAAGTGTATGGCGCATGGAAAAGTCCTGCGCAAGACGAACAAGTGCATCATATACAGAAGCATCGCCGTGCGGGTGGAAACGTCCAAGGACGTCTCCTACCGTGGTTGCGCATTTGCGATAGGCTTTATCCGGAGTGAAGCCCTGCGTATACATGGAATATAGGATACGCCTGTGGACAGGCTTAAGACCGTCGCGGATGTCCGGTAAAGCGCGATCCGAAATGACGCTCATCGCGTAATCAATAAATGATCTCTTCATCTCCTGCTCAAGGTCTACAGGAATTATTGTATTTTGTTTGGAACGGAAGACCAAGTCAACCTCGGCTTCCTGTTGCTTACGCAGGTCCTTTACTTCGCTGCTTGTGCGATCTACGGGGCCCATTGAATCAGCCATTTTTTCTTCCTCCTCTATCTGGTGAGAAAAACATACGTATGTATTATACCAGACCTGCCGCGCGCGCGCATGTACGCGACTACTACTTATTATATTCTTTTTTGATTTCCGGTAATCAGACCGCCTTCGGCAGGTTTCCAATATCAAAATACGATTGCCGGCATGTAATATCTGCTATATTGAAACTGATATTACAATATTTCAGGAAAAACATTCCTTTTTCGTTATTTTTTGCAACAGTTTGACCGACTGGATCGTCTTATGAATAGAGGGGTGGATTAGATGCATACAGGAAACGACAGTGCACCTGGACTCTCACAGCCGCAGCAGCAGGAACCATTGGATATTGAGCAGCTTTTTTTACTATATGCCGATGATGTTCTTCGTGTCTGTACCGTATATCTTGGAAAACGTTCAATGGCCGAAGACGCTTTTCAGGATGTATTTGTGAAAGTTTGCTGCAGGGCAGAATCATTTCGGGGAGAAACACCGGTACGCTTTTGGCTTATGGCCATTGCCCGGAATGTCTGCCGTGATTATCTGCGCTCATCCTGGTTCACCCGTGTGACCTCATACGAGGAATGGACCGAGCGCACGGCATCGGATACTGCAGTTTCGGATGCTTCTTACTCACCGCGCAGGAAAAGAGGCAGGACAGATACGCGGGAGGATGCAATTATTGAACGGTTGGACTCAGAATCCCCCCTTCTGCACGCAGTCCGCGCCCTCCCTACCCGTTATAAGGATGTAATCCTGATGCGATATTATTTCGATCTGCGCAATGACGAGATTGCCGCACAACTCAAAATCACGGAGAGTACAGTGCGCAGCCGTCTGTTCCGTGCCAGAAAAAAACTGTCACCTTTTACGGAAGGAGAGGAGATACCCAATGTTCAGCGATAAATTCAAAAAGGAATTGGATACAATCCATGCAGACCCGAACCTGATTTCCCGTGCAAGGCAAAAGGCGGCAGGTCAAAGGAATCCCCATGAAAACCCGGTGACCCGATTTGCGAAAAACAAAAAGTTTTATAGAATAGCCGCCGCAGTATGCTCCCTTGTTATTCTGGTCGGTATCGGAATCTTTTTTGGAAGCGGAACAGGTATGAGCCTTACCGCACGTCTGTTCGGAAATGCAAACCAGAAAGCTGCATCTGGCAAGGCTACTCCTGTAAACGAACCGTTTCAGTCCGCCGCTGATGCAATGTCTGATAATGAATCCGAAGGAACGCACGCAACGGAATCCAAGGATGCCCTCACAAACGGTTTTCACGATGGATCCATATATAATTGCAGCAACTATGAGACGATTCTGACAGTCCTCGAAAAGAACTGGGCTCTTGAAAATGACGGCTATAATTTTTTCGGGGAGAAAATAACCGGATCCGTTGTCGACGGAGTTGCACCGGAAAGCAACGGTGACTCTGCTGTAACCGGCGCAACAACGGCTGCGGCGTATTCGGGAGATGCTCCGGTCGCCGGAAAAGCCGATTATTCACAGACAAATATCCAGGTTGAAGGCGTCGACGAAGCGGACATCATCAAAAATGACGGCGAATATATCTATTGCATTTCCAACGCTTCTTTGTTTGTCCTGGATGTCCGGGATCCGCATGACATGAAGGTCGCTGCGAAAATAACAGGCAGTTCTGCGCTTCCTGATTTTTCCCTGACAGTATATTACGAGAATTATATCGATATTTTTTATGACAGTGATTCAAAAACCCTTTCCCTTATCAGCAATTCCTATGGATCAAATGATACGGTGTATCCATATACAGCGGAGGGCGGTTCCGTAACTTCCGGTGCTGCAAAAACGGGTTCTGCCGTATCTGTTCCGGATACGGGTTCCACTGCTGCAGCAGCTCCTTCAGGCGATACCTCTTCTGTCGGTGCAGCCGCACCTGCAGCGGGGTCATATAATGGTATGTACCCTTCTGCGGGATATACCATACTTCAGTCATACGACGTGTCCGATCCCTATGCGCCGAAAGAAATCCGGACCTTTTTCCAGGAGGGGAATTACCTCTCTTCACGCAGAATTGATGATACTGTTTATCTGATTACATCCCAAAATTTATATTATGACGGTACGGTGAGTGCTGAAGATCTCATGCCGTCGACCAGCGACGGTCCTGATAACTGGGCGACAGTCCCTGCACCCGATATTTTCATCATTAATCCAAATTACGCGGATACTTTCACAGTAGTTTCTGCCGTCAATACCAGAGATATCAGTAAAGATGCCAGGACACAGGCCGTAGTCGGCCAGGGAAATATCGTATATTCAAGTCCGGATACCCTTTATATTGCAGCTGCAGTTTGGAATGAGATATATTACCAGACATACGGGGACTTTTCGGCATCATCATCCAAACCGGATACGGCAGGCCAGGCCCCGGACGATTTGTACAAGACAAAAATCCTGGCATTTTCCATCACCGGCGGAACTCTTGATGCAAAAGCTTCAGGAACGATAAGCGGAACACTATTAACCCAGTATTCCATGGACGAATACCAGGGCAACCTGCGTATTGCAGCAACATCAGGCGGATGGAATTCCGTGACATCAAACAATATTATCGTGTTGGACAGCAATCTGGCAGTCATTTCAAGCCTTACAGGTCTTGCCCCCGGAGAGCAGATCTATTCTGCCCGTTTTGCAGGGGATCGGATCTACCTTGTTACTTTTCTGCAGGTTGATCCGTTCTTTGTCATAGATGCATCTGATCCGGCTAACCTTGCGGTTCTCGGCAAACTCAAAATCCCGGGATACAGTAACTATCTTCAGATGCTCGGGGACAACACAGTCCTTGCTATAGGCAATGCCACATACACAAGCGGTGGCAGCGTCATTCCGGCCGGTCTGAAAATCGCCATATTTGATGTTGCCGACCCGGAAAATCCGGTTATGAAATCTTCACTCGTATACGGGACAACATTCGGATCCTCCGATGCCCAGTACAACCCGAAGGCACTTCTCTTGAATAAGGCACGCGGGCTTATCGGGCTTCCCGTCAGTTTTGATCTTGCCTCGGGCAGCTATGGAACAGATTATATCAACGGTTATCTGCTTCTGCATTATGATATCAACGGCAACCTGACTCATGATTACCTTTTCAAGGATATTGATACCCTGCTAAGTTACGGGCTGTTCAGAGGCATTACGATCAAGGATACAATTTTCCTTGTCGGCTCCTCGGAAATTCAGGCATACAGCCTGAATACCTATGATCTCATCGATTCGCTTGACTTCAATCTGATCGGATGATCCCCGTCGGGCAGCAGGGCTGCGGCAAAGCTCAGGCATATCGGAAATCATATATCAGTGAACAACAATATCAATCAGGTACGCCCATGCGGGCAGCGTAAGAACCGAAAGGAGTGTTGTAATAAACACACATTGCGCTGCCTTTGTGGCGTCCCCCTGTGCCTTGATAGCCATAACAGTCGTAGTCGCAGCTGCCGGGAGCGCACAATATAGTATGGAGACTTTTGCGACGATCGGATCAACATGCATAAAGCGGTCCGCAAGCACGTAAATTCCGACAGCAATCGCCGGCGCAGCCAAAAGACGAAGGGCCGCAATCAGGAGGATACGCTGATCCCTCCATATTTTTGAAAGCGGTATGGCTGCCAGTGTGATTCCGCACAGTACCATGCCCATCGGGGATGCAACGTTTGCAAGGGATTTGATCACGGCGGCAATCGGCGAAGGAATTTTGATGCTGAAAAAATAGATCAGAAGACCTATCGGCACAGCCAGGACCGGCGGCGAAAGAACTGCCTGTAAAGCGGACTTTCCGATCTGCCGGCCACTCACCTTTATTGTCTTGTCCCTGCCAAGGGAAAAAATCAAAGGCGACAGAACATAGAAAAGTATTCGAACAGGAATGGTATAGACGGCAATATAGAATTTTCCCATATTCCCATACAAAGATTCCATGACGGGAAAAGCCATATAAGTGAAATTTGTGAACATAAGATTGATCAGCAGGATACGGGACATATCATCGCTCTTTTTGCTGATCCGGTTAACGATATATCCAAGCCCAAACATCAATGCCATTGTGAAAATACTTATTCCGATCAGGACTGCGGAATTCAGAATCTGCGTGGGATCGTATTCTGTCTGCATGGCATCAATTACCAGGCACGGGAAAACAAAGTTAAAGATGAACGATGCGAGCGAAGTCGAGAATTTTTCCTCGACAATTCGCTTTTTTCGCGCGAAAAATCCGATGAACATGAGTATAGCCATCTGGACGGCAAGATAAAGTGCAGTCATATGATAGGTTCTTTCTCCGGTTTTCCGGCCTGACGCGGATATTTTGCAGGTGTTGCACGTACTTTTCTGATTACTACAATGGAGCGTTTTATATCCGTCCCCGGAAGAGTGAATTGATGAAGAGTCTCCAGGGTTCCGCCCAAAGTTACAATGGCTTTCTTTGATGCCTCGATTTCTTCGGCGACATCCGTCTTCATTGCCAGGAAAATCCCTCCGATTTTAACAAAAGGAAGGCAGTATTCACACAGAACAGGTAATTTCGCTACGGCACGGGCGGTTGCGACATCAAATTTCTCGCGGTACTGTTTGGACAGGCCGGCGTCTTCCGCACGGGAATGAACCGTTGTAATTCCCTGCAAATCAAGTGCCGTGCAAACTGCATCGAGGAATCCGACTCTTTTCCTGAGCGAATCAAGCAGGGTTACCTCAAGCGACGGCATCGCCACTTTAAGGGGAATACCCGGAAATCCCGCACCTGTCCCGACATCAATCAGGGAAAGGTTCTTTTTACCTTTTTTGACTGTTTCTTCCTCAAGATGTGAAACCAGAGTAAGGGAATCAACAAAATGAACAATGGCAATTCCCTTATCATCCGTGATATTCGTAAGGTTCATCTTCTCATTCCACTCTTTGAGAAGACGTGCATATTCAGAAAACGCCCGTATGTTTTCCGCCGAGAGCGGCACGGATATTTCCTTGGCACCAGATGCGAGAACGGGCTTGAGTCCGGCGATTGAGGCGGAAGAATCCACTGCGGAAGCCCTGGGCGGCAATACGGCGGAAATATTGGACGGCGGCAAAGCAGCTGTCTTAGCCGTAGCTTTTGCAGCAGCCCGCGCGGGTGCTTTTTCCGGTGCTTTAACTGCTGCCTTTGCCGTAGCTTTTGCAGTTGCCTTTGCGGGCGCGGTTTTTTTCGCAGGCAATTCAGAAACCATATTTTTAGCGGCCCCGGAAACTGCCGGTTTTTTCCTGCGGTCGGGACTTATTCGTTTTTCTTCCATCATAAGATCCCCTCCCTTCGCCTGCGCGCATCCACGTACACCAGAAGGACTGCGATATCTGCAGGAGACACACCGGAGATTCTTGAAGCCTGGCCTATTGAAACCGGCTGCTGCCGTGAAAGCTTCTGACGTGCCTCAAGACGCAGTCCCGATATTTCGTCATATGGGATATCCTGCGGCAGGGAACGGTGCTCCAATGCCTTGAATTTTGTGATCCTGTCTTTTTCAAGGCGTATATAGCCTTCGTATTTGATGTTAACTTCCACGACAAAAGTTATACTCCTGCCCAGTACTGGCCGGCCCGCATCTACCGGCTCAAGGTCGGCATAATGAATTTCAGGACGCCGCAGAAGCTCTGCCAGCGAGACTCCGGAAGGCGGCATCGTACTTTTCAGGTTATCAAGGACAGACGCAAGCATCAAAGAGGGGGGCAGATACGTTGTACGCAGGCGAATTTCCTCAGCGGCAATCGCTTCCTTCTTTGCAATAAACCGCTTGTATCTGTCATCGGATATAAGGCCGATCCGGTGACCGTGCTCCGTCAGGCGCTCATCGGCATTGTCCTGGCGAAGGAAAAGCCGGTATTCAGCACGGGACGTCATCATCCGGTACGGCTCCGCCGTTCCTTTGGTTACCAGGTCGTCCACCAGAACACCAATATATGCTTCAGAGCGGTCCAGGACGAGCGGTGTTTTACCGAGGATATACCTTCCGGCGTTGATGCCTGCAATCAGACCCTGTGCAGCGGCTTCTTCATATCCGGAAGATCCGTTGATCTGCCCGGCTGTAAACAATCCGGACAGGCATCTGGATTCCAGGGACGGGAAAAGCGAGGTCGGATCGATGCAGTCATATTCTATTGCATAGGCTGAGCGCTGAATATGAGCATTTTCCATTCCCGGCATGGAACGTACGATCTGCACCTGCACTTCTTCGGGAAGGCTTGTACTCATTCCCTGGAGATACATTTCAGAAGTATCGTCCCCCATCGGTTCGATAAAAGCCTGATGCCTCTCCTTATCCTTGAATTTTACAAATTTATCTTCGATGGACGGACAGTAACGGGGGCCTGTCCCCTCAATAACTCCGCTGTAAAGCGGTGAACGGTTCATATTTTCCTGTATTACCCTGCGGGTCTCCGGAGTTGTCCAGACTGTCCAGCAGGGCAGCTGATTCTCCGGCGGATGCATACCGTTCATCTCATGTTCAAAGGAAAACGGAGGAATATCCGTCTCTCCGTCCTGTCTTTCCATATGTGTAAAATCAACATAACGGGCATTTAATCTCACCGGCGTCCCTGTTTTAAAACGCTGAATAGGAATTCCGGCATCTGCAAGGCTCTTTGAAAGGCCATGTGAAGGGAACAAACCGTCGGGTCCGCTCTCATAGACGACTTCACCCATAATAACCCTGGATTCCATATACGTTCCGGAACAAACAATAACGGCAGATGCCTCATAGACGGCTCCCGACCTTGTCATGGCACCGCAGACGGAAGGCTTGCCGTATTCATCCTTTTCCCACAGGAGTTCCGTAATCTCCGATTGCCTGAGGAATAAATTTTCTTCCTTTTCAAGAATGGACTTCATCAGCTGGCTGTATTTTCTGCGGTCAATCTGGGCGCGCGGTGAAAAGACGGCAGGTCCCTTGGACCGGTTCAGCATTCTCATCTGTATCGCTGTCAGGTCGGCGGTTTTACCCATCTGTCCGCCAAGCGCATCAATCTCACGGACGAGCTGGCCTTTTGCTGTCCCTCCGATACTTGGATTGCACGGCATGTTGGCAAGGGAATCCAGGTTAAGTGTGAAAAGTATCGTTGAAAGGCCTTGCCTGGCTGACGCCAGGGCCGCCTCACAGCCGGCATGGCCGGCACCGACAACAATTACGTCGTAATTCCCTGCCCTGTATGAGTAGTCTCTCTGAAGTGCTTGTGAAATCGTTGTCATTTGTTATGCCACCCTCTATTTTTACACAATCCGTGCGCTATTTGCCTATGCAAAACCGCGAAAAAATCGTGTGAACCAATTCTTCGTTCACTGAATCCCCTGTAATCTCTCCGAGAGCATCCATTGTGCTGCGAAGCAGGGAACATGCAAGATCTGCCGATTGCCCGCGGGCAAGGACAGCAATCGTCTCTGAAAGCGTATCTGCTGCAAGCCTGACTTTCTCAAAATGCCTGCTGTTCGTTAAGAGTACCCCGGACATCTGCCCCTGTCCTTTTTCATCATAAAGCTGCCGGATTTCTTTCCCGAGAGTTTCAATACCCTCACCGGTATCGGAGGAAAATACGAGAAAAAAACGGATTCTTTCTGAAAATCCCCATTCATCGATGCGGACTTTGATGGAATTCATGAAATCCCGGGCATGTTCTTTGTCAAAAAGATCCGCCTTACTTACAAGAATGCCGATATCGTTATGGGACATTGAGTCGGAAAGTGCGCCGGAAAGCTCGCTGCCATCCTCTAAATCATCCCCGTCGGGCGAACACAGCCAAAGGAGAAGATCTGCTTCTTTTACGGCGGCATAGGCTCTTGTAACGCCAAGCATCTCAATCTCATCCTGTGCTTCACGAAGTCCGGCCGTATCGACAAGTCGTACCGGAATGCCCTCAACAGATGAGTACACTTCCAGAGTATCCCTGGTGGTACCGGGACTTGCCGTCACAATCGCACGGTCATACCCGGCCATGCGATTCAAAAGCGACGATTTGCCGCTGTTTGGCACACCGCAAAGTACGACTGTCATCCCTTCACGCAAAATCCGGCCCTGTGAAAAAGAAGCCGCTATATCGGAAAGGGTTGTCAGCTGCTTCGAAAGGGCCTCCCTGATTACGTCCGTATTTTCGGGGGAATCTTCGTGTTCAGGGAACTCAACAATCATTTCCAATGCAGCAAAGTTCATATACAGGGCTTGCGAGATACTTCGGATGTTCTGCTTGAGGACTCCCGCCAGCTGGCGTTCCGCCGCATCCAAAGCGAGCTTTGAATCCGCTGCAATGACGTCCATAACAGCCTCAGCCTGGGACAAATCTATCTTGCCGGAAAGAAAAGCCGTGCGGGTAAATTCTCCTGGTTCTGCAGACCTTGCCCCGTTTTCCAGCAAAACGCGAAGAATCTCCTGACGTACAGCGGAGCCGCCGTGGCAGGAGATTTCAACACTGTCTTCCCCCGTATAGGAATGCGGGGCAATAAAACGGGTGCAAATAACCTCGTCGATTACATGTCCGTCGAGAGGATCGTACAGGCTGCCGAAAGCCGCGGTATATCCGCGCATATCCTTAACGGATGCAGCATTATCTGCACTCCGTATGATACGAAAAACAAGATCCATTACTTCAGCCGATCCGGTTCCAGCCATGCGTATAACGGCAAGGCCGCTGACACCGGGCGGTGTTGCACAAGCACAATATGGTCGATCAGAAGACACGGTCCTTACTCCTGTGATCCCAAAGGTTCGGCAGATTCCATCGGTTCGGCAGATTCCATCGGCTCAGCAGATTCCATCTTATCGGCTGCCTGGCCCGATGCGGCATGGCCTGATGAAACAGGTCCCCTTGTGGGAACAACAATAACTTTGCGGTCCGGCTCTTCGCCTTCGCTGTGTGTTGTAATTCCGGAAAAAGTCTGCAGGGCCGAATGCACAATACGTCTCTCTGCAGGATTCATTGCTTCAAGTGCGACTGCACGGCCGGATCTCGCTGCACGGGATGCAGCCTTCTGCGCCATGGAAATGAGCATTGCTTCTCGGCGCTTCTTATACCCGCCGATATCCAGTGAAACTCGAATATGTTCCTCACTGTATTTGTTGGCCACAAGGGAAGTAAGGTAAGAAATCGCATCAAGAGTCTCGCCGTGCCGGCCGATAGCGGCACCGCAATCCTGACCGGTAACCCGGATAAAGATGGTATCACCTTCACGGTAGGAATCCAGTTTGCCGTGAATACCGATACCGGAAAGAATCTCAGCAACAAAGGATACCGCCTGATCTTCAGACTCACTTACGGCATCACCTTCAAATGCTTCATCATCACCGTAATATACAGCTTCCTCTTCTTCTTCGATATCAGAAGCAGTAACCTTGACCGTTGCCATTTTCTTGCCAAGTCCCAGGAAGCCGCCTGCGGCTCCTTCGTCAATAATTTCTACTACTGCATCATCTTCAGAAACACCAAGCTCCTCAATTGCAAGGGCGATAGCTTCTTCGACCGTTTTGGCGGTCTTTGTAACTGATTTTTCCATATTCACGCCTCCCTGTATCTTTGAAACGCAATCCAGCGTTTGTCACTCTCATTTGGATTTTTTGCCGTATTTAGCGGAGCTCTTTGAATAGCGTTTCGAAGAGCCGGACTTACCGTTAATAGTCACTTCAGATTCGACCTCAGTAACCTGGGCAGCTTTGGAGAAGGCATGGGCCTTAAGGATCGCCATCTCCGCTTTCTTTTCTTCAAGCGGCTTTGTGAACAAAAGATATACAATAACAAGCTGGATAATCTGCATGATGTTACCGACGAGCCAGTAGAAACCCATGGCCGAAGGGAATGTAAACGTTGTAACAAGCATGATCACCGGCATCAGCCAGAACATCATTTTCATGGTGTTCTCCATGCTGTTTTCCGGAACCTGATCCTTACGGGCAGGGTTCAGCTTGGCACGTTCTTTGGCATCCTTGTCTGCTTTATAATTCGGCTTCAGAATATTTGTGATACGCATCTGAAGCAGGGTTGTCAGAAGAACCAGTACAGGAATGATAAGAAGAGGCAGATATTGGGCGCGCTCCGCACCCAATATAACACTCGGGTTATAACTGGGAGTAAGAGCAAGGTTGAGCCCCATGAAGTTCATATCAATCATTTGCCCCAATTTGAAAATGCCTTTACCGGCAGTACCGACAGCCTCCTGAATCAACTGGGGATTCTTCTGGAATTCGCGGATAATCGGAATATTGTTGGACAGTACCTGGGATACTTCCCCTGCGTTCAAGACTCCTTTGCCGCCATTTGCGATAGGACCAAGAAAATCGCCTAATTTAGTAAGATTATCTGTAGAGACCTGGGTGATATAGCGAAGCGGTCCGCGTACAACGTAGAAAAGAGGAAAGAGAAAAAGCATCTGAACAAAAGGCAAAACACATCCGCCCAAAGAGGAGACTCCGTTTTGACTCATCAGCTTTGTCATTTCTTCCTGCTGCTTCTGTTTATCATTCGGATACTTGCGCTTAATCTCTGCCTGCTGCGAGCCCAGGGCCTGCTGCTTGATCATTGATTTTTGCGAACGCACATTAAGGGGAATAAGGATTCCTCTTATTACAATGGTCAAAACAATGATTGCAATACCATAGCTTCCGAAGAACTCGTAAAAAACACGGGTCATCCAGCCAAAAAGCGTGTTGAGCGGGTCCAGCGGGTTAAATGCAAGACTCAAAAACGGGGAAACAGCGAAAAAATCCATTCGTTACTCCTTACATTTGACAGACTTTCGTCTGAAAATAACTGATTAGCAGTATATCATAAGTAGACTGATGTTATGTAGCCTGAATACTATTTAACGGGGTCATAACCGCCCTTACTGAAAGGGTTGCAGCGGAGTATGCGCCATACAGCCATCAGGGACCCGCGTAAAGCTCCGTATTTCGCAACAGCATCCATCGCATATTGCGAACAAGTCGGCAGGTACTTGCAGGACGGCGGCAGCTGGGGAGAGATAAATCTCCTGTATCCGCGAATAAGCCAGATTAAAAATCGTCTCATCACGTTGATTCACCTGCTCTAATCAACCCGGCCCGCTTAAAAAGACTTCTCATTTCCTTTTCAATCTGAGAATAATCAGGAAGAGGGTCCAGATCTTTCATCATAAGAATCAGATCATAGCCGCCCCTGAGCTCCGGCTCCAGCAGCCGGTAGTTCTCCCTAAGCAGTCGCTTCACCCGGTTTCGCTTCACAGCGCCGCGAATCTTCCGGCTGCTGGTAACCCCGAGTCTGTTAACACTCTGGGGAACCGGCACACGACCTCTTCTGACGTATGAAGTCCTTGGAAACGCATGCAGCACAAGACAACGACCGGATGTGTAAACGCCGCGCTTGTATACGCGCGCGAATTCATAGTTGAAACGAAGCGGTTCAGTTGTCTTCAAAGGCTGTCACAACTCCCTCTCTTTTCGAAAAAGAGTAAACAAAAATCGCTCTGCGCAGCAAAGTCCGTCTGAAAGCAAGAGTAAAAAGAAGGACCACAAGGGTGGTCCTTACGCTGTAAGGCTCTTTCTTCCCTTTAGTCTTCTTCTTCTGAGAACATCTCTTCCGGATGCTGTCTTCATTCTTTTTCTAAAACCGTGCTCCATCGCTCTGTGGCGTTTTTTAGGCTGATATGTCATCTTCATATAGGTTATTCCTCCATTGTTACGGACTTTGTGTACTCGCACATCACTCGTCCATGGTGACATGAATAGCGATAGAATTATACAGGCGAACCCTGCAATCTGTCAACACCGGGTTCTTTTAGCCTTTTGGAAAGATAGAAATCACCAAAATGCAATTTGACATGCTAAAACTTTCATTTTTTCAGTGCCCGCAATTTGGATTCATTGTAGACTTGTTTTGAAAGCGCTGATATACTATCTATAACTTTTCAATTGTCCGGAATGAAAGGTTTCCCCCATTAAAGATACGACATATCCCGGGCAAATACAACTTTAGTATGGAGGTACTAATATGAAGAAGAAACTGGCACTTCTAATGGCAGCCGTATTTATGCTGTCATCCCTTGCAGCTGTTTCCGGCTGTGCAAAAAAAGACTCCGGCAAGATCCTTATCGGCGGTCTGGCTCCATTAACCGGAGAAATTGCTGTATACGGCAATTCGGTTAAAAATGCCGCTACTATGGCTTTTGATGAGATCAACGCTGCAGGCGGAGTTCTTGGAAAGCAGATTGATTACAAGGTCTACGACGAAAAGGGTGATCCTTCCGAAGCTATCAACGCCTACAACAAACTCATGGATGAAAAAATGGTTGCCCTTCTCGGCGATGTCACAAGTAAGCCTTCGATTGCTGTTGCAGAACTTGCTGCAAAAGACGGCATCCTGATGCTCACTCCCACTGCCTCTGCCCCCGATGTTACCAAGCCCGGCAGCAACATCTTCCGCGTTTGTTTCCTTGATCCTTTCCAGGGTGCCGCTATGGCGACTTTTGCCGCGAACTCCCTGAAGGCCAAGACCGTGGCTGTCCTTTACAATACTTCAGACGATTATTCACAGGGCCTTGCCGCTTCCTTTAAAGCACAGGCTGAGACTCTTGGTCTCACCGTTATTAATTATGAAGGATACGGAGCTGATGACAAGGATTTCAAATCACAGCTGACAAAGATCGCATCAAGTAGTCCCGACGCTTTGTTTGTTCCTGATTATTATGCCAAAGATGCCCTGATTGCCACACAGGCAAGGGGAGCCGGCATTACAGCTCCGATTCTCGGTGCTGACGGCTGGGACGGCGTTCTCACTTCCGTAGACGCTTCCAACATCAGTGTTTTGAACGATGTCTATTTCTCCAATCACTATTCTGTACAGGATACAAGCGAGAAAGTTAAAGCTTTTGTTAAGAACTACACCGCCAAATTTGGTGAAGCTCCTAATGCGCTGGCCGCTCTTGCATACGATGCCGCTTACATGATGGCTGACGTACTTAAGACTGCCGGATCCACTGATTCAAAGGCACTTATTAAGGCAATGGCTGCAATCAAGTACGAGGGCGTGACCGGTACGATTCAGTATGCCGGATCAGGCGACCCCGTAAAGAGCGTTACAATTATCCGTATCGTAGACGGCAAATACAACTTCTTTGACAAAGTTACCCCCAAATAAATCAGAAGTGATTAAATAGTTCATGTGAGGTCATCCAGGGCGCGGGCATATGCAAAACATTCCTGCCCGGACTTTGGATGACCTCCTTGTACTGGAGGACAAACGAATGGTTGATTTTATCCAACAACTCATCAACGGACTGCAGATAGGCAGTATTTATGCATTGGTAGCGCTTGGGTATACAATGGTGTACGGAATCGTGAAGCTGATTAATTTCGCGCACGGCGACGTTATAATGATCGGCTCGTATGTTGCCATTACGACAATTCCACTTTTGGCTGCGTTTGGTGCTCCCTCCTGGCTGTGCATTATTGCAAGTGTGCTTTTCTGTGCTTTTCTCGGTTTCATGATTGAAGCGGTGGCGTATCGCCCTCTTCGAAACGCTCCCAGATTATGCTCCATTATTACGGCTATCGGCATGAGCCTGTTTCTTGAGAACCTGGCAATGCTCGTTTTCTCACCCAATCCGCGCCCTGTACCAAGAATTTTCTCGACAAAACCCATTATGGTCGGAGGAATCCAATTCACATTTAATACTCTCCTGACCATTATTGTGTCTGTCAGTTTGATGGTTGCCATCCAGTTCTTTGTGAAGAACTCCAAGACCGGGCGCGCTATGCGTGCCGTGTCAGAAGATTTCGGCGCAGCAAAGCTCATGGGAATCAATGTCAACCGCACCATTTCTTTGACTTTTGCAATCGGGTCCGGCCTTGCGGCATTTGGCTCGGTTTTTTATTCATCCACATATCCTCTTGTTGAACCGATGATGGGATCCATGCTCGGACTTAAAGCCTTCATCGCGGCTGTACTCGGCGGAATAGGAATTATCCCCGGGGCTATTATCGGCGGACTTATTATGGGTGTTGCCGAGAGCCTGACCAAAGCTTATATTAATTCACAGCTTGCAGATGCTGTCGTTTTCGGCATCTTGATTGTTGTTCTGCTGGTTAAGCCGTCAGGCATTCTCGGCAAGAACACCAAAGAGAAAGTGTAGGTGATCAGACATGACGAAAAAAACACTTAAAAGTTATGCGGTCAATCTGATTGCTGTGATGCTTTTATATGGGACAATGGTTTATCTGAGCGAATCAGGCGTACTGAGCAGATACTACAGCGGTATCCTGGTACTTGTCTGTATTAATATAATGCTCGCTGTCAGCTTGAATCTGACGACAGGCTGCCTGGGGCAGATTGCCCTTGGTCATGCAGGATTTATGTCAATCGGCGCATATACCGCCGCCCTCTTTACCAAATGGCTGGATTTGTCAGGTGCAGCCGGTTACCTTGGATACTTTGGGGGTCTGATCCTCGGAGGTCTTCTGGCCGCCGTATTCGGTTTTATTATCGGTCTTCCGGCGCTTCGCCTTAAAGGCGATTACCTGGCAATCATTACCCTTGGATTCGGCGAAATCATACGCGCCATTATCGAGAATATGCAGTTTACCGGCGGTGCCCAGGGCCTGCGGAGCATTGAGCAATTTTCGACCCTTCCTGTTGCCAGCGGTATCTGTATCATTTCCGTCGGCCTTTTGACAGCACTTATGAGATCCCGCCACGGACGTGCCATTTTGTCAATCCGGGAAGATGATATTGCTTCCGAGGCAGCCGGTATCAATAACACGTATTACCGCACGATGGCTTTTACGATTGCAGCATTTTTTGCAGGCGTGGCCGGCGGCGTATATGCCCACTATATAGGCATTCTCGGCGCGAAGAACTTCAATTTTTCGAAGTCGGTTGAGATTATCATCATTGTTGTCCTCGGCGGTCTTGGAAGCTTCACCGGTTCCATTGTTGCAGCCATTCTGCTGACTATCCTGCCGGAACTTCTCCGCGATTTCGAAAACTACCGTATGTTGGTTTATTCAATCGCATTAATTCTCATTATGATCTTCAAGCCATCGGGAATTTTCGGAAGATATGAATTCTCTCTGACGCGTGCCATTACGTATTGGGTTGATGTCTTCAAGGGGAAGAGAAAACCGTTTGCTGCTCTTCGCAGTCGCAACAACAAGGAAACGGAGGATTGATGGCAATGGAATCAGTACTTATCACAAAAAATCTAGGGATTTCGTTCGGCGGCCTGAAAGCCGTTTCCAATTTTGACATTGATCTTACGGAAGGCGAACTGGTAGGCTTGATCGGTCCGAACGGCGCAGGTAAAACGACAATCTTCAATCTGCTCACGGGCGTATACCAGCCGACCGAAGGAACGATTACTCTGCAAGGTAAAAATGTTCACAGGAAAAGACCGGACCAGCTGGTCAAAATGGGAATTGCCAGAACCTTTCAGAATATAAGGCTTTTCAAGCACTTGAGTGTTTTGGACAACGTAACTATCGCCTGCAATTTCCAGATGCGTTACTCCCTTCTGGGCGGTATGTTCCGTCTTCCCGGGTACTGGCGTGAAGAACTGGCAGTGAAAGAGAAGGCTATGAGTATTCTTTCCGTTTTCGGACTGGAAATGTACGCCGACACGCTGGCTGACAACTTACCTTACGGCAAACAGCGCAAGCTTGAAATCGCACGTGCATTGGCAACCGATCCGAAGGTCCTGCTTCTGGATGAACCTGCGGCCGGAATGAATCCTACCGAAACCAATGAACTTATGAACACGATTTCACTTGTCAGGAAGCAATTCGGTATTACCATTCTGCTGATTGAGCATGACATGAGTCTGGTACTTGGTATCTGTGAGCGCATTATCGTCCTTGATTACGGGCAGATTATCGCATCCGGATTGCCCGGTGAGATTGTTAACGACCCTAAGGTTATTGCAGCCTACCTGGGCACATAAGGGAAATGAGGTTACAACATGCTGGAAATTAAGGATTTGAATGTATATTACGGTGGAATCCATGCCATCAAGAACATCTCTATTTCTGTACAAGAGGGTGAGATCGTATCCCTGATCGGTGCGAACGGCGCAGGTAAAACAACGACGCTGCAAGCAGTTTCAGGTCTTCTTAAGCCCAGAAGCGGTGAAATAACATTCCTCGGTCACAATCTTCTTGAGACGGAGGCACACAATATTCTGAAGCTGGGACTTGCCCAGGTACCGGAAGGACGCCGCATATTTTCCGGATTGACTGTTAAAGAGAATCTACAGATGGGTGCGTTCGCCGTTAAAGACACAAAAGAGAGTCTGGATGCGGACCGCAAGGCTGTTTATGCCCGTTTTCCCCGCCTGCTTGAAAGAAAAAAGCAGCTGGGAGGAACACTCTCCGGAGGCGAGCAGCAAATGCTTGCCATCGGCCGTGCACTCATGTCCCGGCCGAAAATGCTTCTTCTTGACGAACCTTCCATGGGATTGGCACCCATCCTGGTAAAAGAAATTTTCGAAATCATAAAGGAAGTCAACAAGTCCGGCGTTACCATTTTGCTGGTTGAGCAGAATGCAAAGATGGCACTTTCCATCTCGGACCGTGCATATGTTCTCGAGACCGGACGCGTTGTGATGACAGGTCAATCGAGTGATCTTCTGGAAAATGACCTGGTGAAGAAAGCTTACCTGGGTGCATAAGGAAGATGAATGAAGGAAGATGAATGTCGGTATTCAATACATATAATCACAAAACAAAAAGCGGAGCCAATACAGGCTCCGTTTTTATATTCTAAATTGTCTCCGCCATTCGTATAAAGCAGCCTTCCCTTCGAAAAGCTTCAGCATTCTCAAACGCCGAACTGCGCGTCTTTTCATCCGGGAAAATTCCGTAAACAGTACTGCCGGATCCGCTCATCCTTGCCGCAACTGCCCCCTGGGACAGCAGGTATTCCCGAATTCCGGCAAGAACCGGATACTCATGCTCTGCCACTCTTTCCAGGTCATTATAGAGGTAGAAAGCGGAATCCCTGATTCGCTGCAGCGGGCTTACCCCGACGGGCGGATTCAGCAGATGCAAAAAGGCATCATCGGTATCCGGTGAACAGGTATGTGTGCCGGGCAAACTGTCGTACATGGCGAATGCCCACGGAGTAGGAATACTGGGTATCGGTTTAATAAGCAGGAGCAGAAGTCCCTGTAAAGGCGTTACAGGCGTAAGGACATTACCGATCCCTTCACACAACTGTGTGCCTCCCGACAGGCAGAAGGGCACGTCAGCGCCGATGCGCGCCGCCATGGAAAGGATGTCTTCCCTGCTGGCTGCGTCCGGGAAAATGCGGTTCAGGGCATTCAGGACGGCTGCCGCGTCGGTGCTCCCTCCTGCCATGCCGGCCTGCGCGGGAATTTCCTTCTGAATATCAATCCGGACGGACACATTTTGCCGCCCAAGGGAATTCAGAAATATCCGCGCGGCTTTGTATGCCGTATTTCTCGAATCGCACGGAATACTCTCAGCATTTGTAATAAGTGATATTCCTGGTTTGAACCCGTCAGCAGCTGCAGCATCAGAGCAGTCAACAGTTACGTAATCACAAAGAGAGACGGACTGCATCAGCGTCGACAGGAGATGATATCCATCCTGTCTTTTTCCGCAGACCCGAAGGAATAAATTTATCTTGGCATTCGCCGCAATTCGTTCATGATAAAGTGCCATTTGATTCATCTCCTCCAAACGGAAAAACCATCTGCACAACAACTGTGCAGATGGTTTTCATTCTATCATCTATCCGATACAAAAATCATACAAAAATGCAGGAGTCTCAGCCTGCACTCACTACCGCGGCAGATACAGCGGCTACTTCAACTACCTTTGTCAGGATATCAACATAACTGTATGAAATAATCTCCTGATACGATTCTGATTCCCTGCGGCTGCATCGCACTGTAAAAACATTCGGATAGCAATGATCCAAAATGCCTTCGTGTATAATCGTGCGTTTTCTGCCTCCATTTGATGTAAGGCGAATCTTCCTGCCGATAAAATTCTCAAGATCACGCTTGCATGCGTCTAAGTCTGTTTTTACAATCACGTTCCGCACCTCCGTACTTGTTAAATTGTTGCCTGTGATTATTCTGATCTTATATACCGTCTAAAAAAGCGAGCCGGATAATGAAAATCATGTCAATAACATAAGTCATAAGTCTGATACTTGCCGGACATCCGCTCATGCCCTATACTATGAATTTATAAGTGCAATCTGACATAGCTACTGGTACAGAATTATATCAAAGGATTTGACTTTTGTCAACGTGAACACTAGCACTTGTGGTCATAGTGAACAAAAACCTCCAAATATTGTGGTTTTTCTGTGGCAAACCATACGGAAACCTCCGAAAACAGTTACAATTACACATGACATATATGCACGAAAAGATCCAAAGAGGGGAAGGTACCATAAACAATGTTCAGCGATATTGAAATAGCTCGAAATGCCGAAATGCTTCCGATTAAGGAAGTCGCCCGAAAACTCCAAATCACTGAGGAGGGACTGGATTATTATGGCCGGTATAAGGCTAAACTGCCCCTCTCCTTACTGAAGGAACGTGCAGATCTTCCGGACGGCAAGCTGATACTTGTCACCGCGATGAACCCCACACCCGCCGGCGAAGGTAAAACAACAATGAGCATAGGCCTCGGACAGGCTCTTTCCCTTCTTGGCAAAAAAACCATCCTTGCCCTGCGAGAGCCTTCCCTCGGTCCTGTTTTCGGAGTGAAGGGCGGAGCGGCAGGAGGCGGTTATTCCCAGGTACTTCCGATGGATGACATTAACCTTCATTTCACAGGCGACATGCATGCAGTTACATCAGCCAATAATTTATTGGCTGCACTTATTGATAATCATTTATACCAGGGCAATACACTGCGGATCAACAAGGACAGGGTCCTATGGAAGCGCTGCCTTGATATGAATGACCGCGTACTCAGGCATACGCAGGTTGGCGTAGGCAGCGGGTTCAATGGAGTGGAGCGGCAGGACGCCTTTACTATTACGGCGGCTTCAGAGGTAATGGCTATTTTGTGCCTGGCATCCGATATGGATGATTTGAAAAATCGGCTGGCGAAGATTACCGTAGCCTATGATCTCGACGGCAATCTTGTAAT
>JGI24145J26757_10000317_pt1 | contig 23593 bp, 25 predicted proteins | sample BarGraIncu01122A_FD_26757 | JGI IMG/M metagenome (IMG submission 26757) | reverse complement strand
GCAAAATATTGCCCAAGGCATCTCTTAAAACAACTGGCTCGCTAAATGTATAGGTAATTGTTTTGTTAGTTTCGTTGTGAGCAACGGTTGCTGTTGGGCCATCAAGAGCAAAGGCAGGCATTACACCTATAAACATTTGTGATAATAACGATAAAATCGCTACAAATGACGTAAATTTACTAATTCTTTTAAATATCTTCATAATATTCCTCCACAGAATTTATTTTGATTAAAATTGCCTAATTTCCACATACAATTATTTTTGTATAGAGAACTTATACTATTTTTGATTTTATTTTTAGTTGTCGACAACTCGCATAAAGTCGACAAATGCTCATGTTTTTAATTTTAGCCCACAAGATTGATTTATTTGTTAATGAACAAATTCGTCCTCACAAATAACTACTACATTGCTAACTATCCATCTTTGAACATAAAATGTCAAGTATATTAACTGAGGTTTACTAGCCTCTTTTACTTTGTATCTGATCAATCCTGTCGTGACCGAGGCCATAGTAATGCGCAATTTCGTGCCAAAGTGTGCGTTTAATCTGTTCAAACAAACTTTCTTCGCTATATGATACGGCTAAAATTGCATTTTTAAATAATGTTATCTTATCTGGTAAAACTAAATTATAGCCCGAACCACGCTGAGTTAACGGTATGCCTTCATATAAACCTAGCAATAGGTGTTGATTATCGATTTTCATCTTTTGATACTGCTCACCAGTTGGCTCGTCAGCCATAACAATAGCGACGTTTTGCAAACCCTTAATATATTTTTGGGGCAATTCATTCATTGCCCTCGTAATCAATTCATCAAATTTTTCGTCAGTCATATACTATATTATGCGTCTACTCGTCATCAAATGTAAACCAATCGGGATCTTGATGAATATCTTGGACAACTTTATCCCAATATAGTTCAAGTGAATTTTCGTCAATATCATCACCTAAGACTATTTCGTCCTGACGTCGGTGTTCATAAGCGATATCGTCAGATGAAGGGTCGATAGGTTGAAATTGTAAGTAGTTTAGCTCTGACATGATATTTTTGTTTTTATTGACCTTTTGTCTGTATATATTAGCATAAGTACGACATAAAGTCAACTACCCTATCAAGGGCTATAAATTATGTACCAATATATCTAAGCTCTTTTGCTAAAAAGACGGATAGCCGAAGCCAAGCCCCAACCAATCAAGCTATAAACAACAGCAGCGACTAGTGTTTCTAGTTCAAGGCGTGATACACCAGCTTGGAATTGACCGATCTGGAGTAGGCCTCTAAAACCAACTACGAACGGATCGGTTACGACATAGATAAAGTTGGCGAACTGATTTTCCAGGTTAGCGCCCAAAAGTGCCAGTACGACTCGTACTAACAAAAATGTTACGATTATTCCGACTAAAAACCACACGACGCGTACGACTTGATTGACATAGCCTTCACGGCTTTCATGACTTACTTGACGGGTCACAACATGCTGACCATCATTGTTTTCGTGTTCTTCGCTTACTTTTTCAGTTGAATCAACCATATAAAATACTCCCTTTTAAATGTTTAGGTTGTTGTAGTTTTATTATATACCTTATGAAGATTTCTGTAATGAGAGAGTCAGTTCTACACCGTCAATTTTGACGGTAACCGTAAAGTCCTTAGATCCCGAATCGGATAATTCAGTTGCAAGCGTTTCGTCAGTTATGACTTTTTTATTGTCATTAATAGCATTTTTTAATTCTGCGTCATCAGTTAACAACACTAGTTGAATCCTATCGTCGATATTAAGTCCGGCTTCTTTGCGGGCACTTTGAATATGTCGGATAACTTCCCGGGCGATTCCTTCACTCTTTAGTTTTGGAGTGATGACTAAATCAAGTGCAAATTCATCGCCAAGTTTGACGGACTTTACATTCAATTCTTCACTTAAAATATCAGTGAAATCGACAAATTTGCCTAAACTTGGAACCGTAACACTAGCCAAAGGTTGACGTACTTTTTGACGTTCTTTGGCGCGAATACTTAAACCTTGATTGACGTAATCACGAACAGTCTCCATCTCATCAACAACCAATTCATTAACATGTCCAACTTGTGGCCAGTTCAATAGATGAACACTTTCGCCACCAGTCATTTTTTGATACAATTCTTCGGCTAAAAACGGCGTAAATGGCGCTAAGGCCAAACTTAGCTGCACCAAAACGTAATGTAAAGTGCGATAAGCATTGTTTTTATCAGCATCATCGCCAGATTTCCAGAAACGGCGGCGACTACGACGGACGTACCAGTTACTAGCATCTTCGATAAATGGCAAAATTGGTTTCATAGCACTTGGAATATCATAGCCGTCCATATGTTCCTCAATTTCCTGAATCAATTGATGAACTCGACTGACTATCCATTGATCAAGTGGATTTTCGAGGGAATCAGTTGGATCGATAATCTGATTGTTAAATTCCCATTTATCAACCTCGGCATACATCGTAAAGAAATCGTACATATTCCAAACCATGCTGAGTTTTCGGGCCACGTCACCAACCTCTTTGTCTTGCAACTTGAAATCTTCACCACTCAGAAGTGGGCTGGAAAGCATCAAGAAACGTAAACTATCAGCACTATATTTGTCCATAAGTTCATTTGGGTCTGTATAGTTGCCGTAACTCTTGCTCATTTTGCGACCGTCATTACCAACGACATTTCCGGTTACAATAACGTTTTTATAGGCGTTATGCCCGAATAGTCCAACACTGATGGCGTGAACGTAATAAAACCAAGCTCGAACTTGACCAACGTATTCAACAATGAAGTCACCTGGAAAATTTTCTTCAAATTTTTCGACGTTTTCAAATGGATAATGGAATTGCGCAAAAGGCATACTGCCACTTTCGAACCAACAGTCCAAAACCTTATCGATGCGTGAATATTTAACGCCGTCAATTTCAAATGTCACTTCATCAACCCACGGACGATGATAGTCCTCTAGTTCGACACCGCTTAATTCTTTTAGCTCGGCATAACTACCGACAACTTTAATGTGTTCATTTCCGTCTGCATCTGTACCCTTCCAGACTGGCATAGCAGTTGCCCAGAAACGATCGCGCGACAAATTCCAGTCAGGCGCTGTTTCGATGGTCTTTTCAAAACGACCATGCTTGATATAATCTGGGAACCAATTAATGTGCTGCGAATTTTCCTCTAACATTTCGGTGCGCTGTTCGTCGATATTCATAAACCAACTGGGATGCGCACGATACATCAAACGATTGCCAGTGCGTGGATTATGAGGATATTCATGTCGAATATAATCAATTTTCCAAACCACACCACGTTCCAGCAATGCCTTGGCAATGGTTTTATTGATTTCCCACACATCTTCACCGATCCATTCGGTTTCAATATATTTACCATATTCATCAAGTACGTGAACGACTGGGATTTTCTTTTCCGTTGCCAAGATAAAGTCTTCTTCGCCATAAGCAGGTGCCAAATGAACAATACCAGTTCCAGAATCGTCCGTCACATAATCAGCTGCCCAAATTTTGTGTGCGTTGGCGCCACGATCGCCAAATAGTGGTTCGTATGATTTTCCGACTAGGTCTTTGCCCTTGATAGTGCGAATAATTTCATAATCTAGTACTTTATGTTTTTCGTCAGTCAGAACCGTATCGAGCACACTTTTGGCAAGGACGAAACGCTCGCCATCATCAAGTTTAACTTCAACATATATCATGTCTTTATTGACAGCAACGGCTGTATTTCCTGGCAGTGTCCAAGGAGTTGTTGTCCAAGCCAGTAGAGTTGTATCTTCGCCAACAAGTTTAAATTTTACATAAACACTTGGATCAGTGACTTCGATATAAGCACCCGAATCCATTGTTACTTCAGCCTTAGAAAGTGGCGTTGCCCACTGCGTGTCATACATTAAAACACGTTCACCTTCGTAAATTTTACCTTTATCATATAGTTCTTTGAATGCCCACCAAACAGATTCCATATAATCTTTATCCATGGTTTTGTAAGCACCCTTAAAATCGACCCAACGACCGATTCGATCAATTGTGTCTTCCCATAGCCCACTTGTGGCAACCATGCTCTCACGAGCCGTCGTAATATAATCAGCAAGACTAATTTTTGTACCAATATCATGACGATCAGTTATGCCCAGTTTATTTTCAACAAAGTTTTCAGCTGGCAGACCATGACAATCCCAGCCCCAAACACGCTCCACGCGCTTACCCTTCATAGTCTGGTAACGTGGAACAGCATCCTTAACGATGCTAGAAAGTAGCGTTCCGTGATGTGGAACACCGGTAATAAATGGTGGACCATCATAAAATACATATGAATTATCAATTGAACGTGAATTTACTGACTTCTCAAAAGTCTTATTCTTGTTCCACTGTGCAACTAGATCTTTTTCGTATTCTAATGCACGTCGCCTTGTTCCTGATTTGAATTTCATATTAGATTAACAAACCTTTTCCGTATTTATAAACAAATAATTAATTTTACTACTGTACATAATAGCTAACTTCACTAATAGTTGGCAAAGGTAGGCCATTCCAGGTATTTTGCATTACCCCATCATCACTTGTCGCGATAATCGTTGGATAATCGACAATGCCATATGTGTCACAATAAAGCATACCTTCTGGCGAATCAGGGTCCATTGTTTCTAGAACGTGACCCGTTTGATGTTGAAAGTCACGAATAAAATCTAGTACTGTGCGCGTATAATCAGTTTGATCTCTGTAAATTACTAATACGCGCATCGCATAGCCTTATGATTCTTCGTTTTTTTGTTCGTGTCGTTGTTCAAGTATTTTTACAAAATCATCTAACGTTTTGAATTTGTGGAATACGCTAGCAAAACGGACATATGCAACCTCGTTACGCTGAAGAAGTTCGTCAAGGACTTTGTCACCTATTTGCTTGGAAGTGATTTCATTTTCGCCGATTGCATACAATGCGTCTTCTATTTCGGCAATCATTTCTTCAACTTCTACTTCTGAAACAAAGAATTTACCAACTGAGCGTTTAATCGCAATCGATAGTTTGTCGCGATCAAAAAGTTCACGCACACCACTCTTTTTTATCACAGCTAGGTTAGGACGTTCGATACGTTCGTAAGTCGTAAACCTTTTTCCATCAGGAGATTCACGTCGGCGGCGAATAGTAACGCCATCGCTAACTTCACGCGATTCAATCACTCGACTGTCACCAATATTATACTTGGCCATTTGGGTTATTTAACCTTATCGTGTGATTTATTCTTTTTGCGTCTTCGCAGAAATGCAGGAGTATCGGATTCATCATCGTTATCGCTGGGTTGGTTCCAAATATCCTCAGAGTTTTCTTCGGCAAATATAGAAGCAGCTTCGGTGTGATCTAAGTTCAAATCGATATTACCGACTGTTTCGTCCGAGACATGCTCTTTGTCTTCGTTAGTGTTTGTATCCCCAAGCGTTGCTGTTTTTTCGTGGAAGTATGCTGAATCGAAACCAGTAGCAATCACTGTAATGATTAATTCATCCTCCAGGTCGGCCCTTAATGTTGCACCAAAGATAATATTTGCATCAGGCGACACGGCGCTGGTGATAATTTCGGCAGCTTCTTGGATTTCGCTCATACTCATATCGTAACCGCCGGTTACGTTGAATAGAACTCCCTTAGCGCCATCGATTGATACTTCGATAAGTGGTGATTCAATTGCCTGTTGAGCGGCTTGGACGGCACGGTTATCACCACTTGCGCGACCAATTCCCATAAGTGCCGAACCGGCATTACTCATAATAGCCCTTACGTCTGCAAAATCTAGATTAATCAAACCGTGTTCAGTAATAAGTTCTGAAATACCTTGGACGCCCTGACGAAGTACGTCATCGGCAATCTTGAATGTTTCAAGTAGTGGCGTACGACGATCGATTGTCTGTAGTAATCTGTCGTTTGGAATGGTAATTAAAGTATCGACATGCTTTCCAAGTTGGGTAATAGCCCATTCGGCGTTTTGTCGACGTTTTTCGCCCTCAAAACTAAATGGTTTTGTCGCGACACCCACAACTAGAATGCCAAGTTCGCGAGCGATTTCAGCAACGATATAACCTGCTCCACTACCAGTACCACCGCCAGCTCCGATAGTCACAAAGACCATGTCGGCACCGTCTAGCGCTTCTCGAATTTCATCACGAGATTCGTTAGCAGCAGCTTCACCAGTTGATGGATCGGCGCCAGCGCCAAGTCCATTGGTTGTAGTTTTTCCTAGATGTAATTTGATATCTGCTTTGCTGTTATGTAAAGCTTGTGCATCAGTGTTCATGGCAATAAATTGCACGCCGGATAGTCCTGCGTCTTTCATTCGGTTAGTAGCCGAGCCACCGGCTCCGCCTACACCTACTACTTTTATGCTGGCAAACGTTTGTATATCGCTTGGTTTTACTTCAGGCATTGTCTCTGTTGTCTCCAATATTCTTATTCATAGTCTAGTATAACACTTGAGCGAAAAAACACTAATTTCGAAAACGGCCAATAAACTTTGAAAGCAGACTAATTCCATTATTAAACGCGCTTTTTCCACTAAATTTGTTGCTATTTTTAATGCTTCCATCAGATTCTGAATCAATTAGCATCAGGCCGACAGCAGTCGCAAATTGCGGTTTGTCTATGCCGTCAGCAATTCCACCAAAACCGCTAGCTACACCAACGCGGGCCGCCAGCCCTAGTGACTCTTTGGCGTATTCAGCAATACCCTTTAATTGAGCTGATCCGCCGGTAAGGATCACGCCACTTGGAAGTTTTCCAGCACGTCCGGCACGAGCTAATTCTTTATTAATTGCTTCAAAAATCTCTTCCAAACGAGCTTCGACAATCTCATCAATATCCGTAGTCGTAAAACTCAATATTTCCCCGTTATATTCAAGGCTAATACCAGAGTTATCACCTCTTGAGAGTGCAGATGCATGCTCAATTTTGAGCTTTTCGGCTATTTCTTGATCCGTCTTGAGTCCAATTGCTAGATCATTGGTGATATTAATACCACCAATCGGAATAACCGCAGTAAATTGCAAATCGCCTTCTTCGTAAACCGCAACATTAGTCGTTGCACCACCGATATCAATCAAGGCGACGCCATTTTCAATCTGTTGTTCAGTTAAAACTGCCCGAGCAGCGGCTACACCCGCAACGATAATTGATCGAGGCGTAACTTTAGCGGATTCTACGGCTTTTTGTAAATTTAATAGATTTGGGGTTAAAACTGAAACCACATGAGCGTCAATTTCCAAGCGTGTTCCTGTCATCCCTACCGGATTTTTGATATTATCCTGACCATCGAGTTTGTAGGCATGCGGAATAACGTCTAGGATTTCACGATTAGCCGGCACTTTGCCAAGAGTTGCAACTTCTTCGATTCGCATAATATCTTCTGCGATAATTTCATGGCTAGCACTGCCAACTGCAATCATGCCATCAGCATGGGTGCTTAGAATATGCGTTCCATTGACACTAATTGTGGCCATATCAACTTGATAGCCGCTCATACGTTCGGCTTCGCCTAGCGCATCATCAATTGCTTGGGCTGGCCCTAATAAGTTAACGACATTACCTTTGCGCATTCCCGTATTTGGAGCTACGCCAACACCAACAATCGTTGGCACACCCGTTGTCCCGTCAATATGTCCTACTACACAACGAACCGTTGTCGTACCGATATCAATCCCTACTGCGTACTTAGAAGATACTTCTTGCATATCATAAAGTATATAGCTTATATAGTATTTTGCCTAGAGATAGAAACTATAATTTTGTTAAAATTTCAGCGCCGTTATCTGTTATCAATACAGTGTGTTCAAAGTGAGCCGCTAAGCTGCCGTCGCGAGTACTAATCGTCCATTCACCATCACATTTAATATCTTCACCGCCAAGTGTGGCCATTGGTTCAATTGCAATCGTATCGCCAGGAATAAGCAACACGCCAGTGCCTTTTCGGCCATAATTTGGAACCTCTGGAGCTTGCTGCATTTTATGTCCAATACCNTGNCCAACAAGTTCTCTAATAATTCCAAGTTTGCCATCATTTAATACAGCCTCAATTGCAGCACCAATATCACCAGTATGAACTGNGCCTTTAATAGCATCAATCCCGGCATATAGACTACGCTCNGTAACATTTAGTAGGTGCTTCTTTGCACCTTTTAACTCTTCGCCCACTATCATCGTAAATGCACTATCNGTTTTCATTCCTTTNTACGTAATTACTAAATCGAAACTAACAATATCACCTTTTTCAAATCTATATTCCGTTGGAATACTNTGAACAATCTCTTCGTTAGTTGAAATACAAATAACGCCAGGAAAATCAACTTCATCGGTTTTATATGTTGCAATTGCGCCCAGATTTTTTATTTCCTTTTCAACCCAGTCAGCGGCTTCAATCTCGCTCATACCCACAACNACTTGTTTTTTTAGACCTTCAAAAATAGTNGCTAAAATTTTGCCGCCTTCACGCATTGCTTCAATTTCANCAGGAGTTTTTACGGGTTGAGTCGGCTTTAAACGAGCTTGCATGCAGCCAGCTCCTCGATTACTCTGTCGTGCACCTGACCAACCGTACCAGACCCATCAATATGAACTATATTAACACCCTGTTCTGTAAAGTAATTTAAAATTGGATATATTTCTTTTCGATAAGTCCTCAAACGNTCATCAATAGCTTCTGGTGTATCGTCAACACGGCCACGCAANCCTAATCTTTTGATTAATTCAGGTCTAGCAACTTCCAGTACAACGACTAGGCCAATTGACTTACCGTGAAGAGGCTGATTATCAACAAGCCACTGGGCTTGCTCGAGTTTACGTGGGTAACCATCTAGGATTACACTGGCTATATCAGAACTACGACTAAGCGCATTGTATATAATTTCATTTGCCTTATCACTGGGAACTAAACCACCTTCTTGCATTGTTTTGTAAAGTTCCGCGTCTTTAGTATCGCGCAATAACTGACCCATTGAAAGCCAACGCCATCCCATGCGTGCTCCAAGAATTTGCCCTTGAACACTTTTACCTGCGCCAGCTGGACCAAAAAATATTACCATTTAAATACTCCTTTTTATTTTTAGTTTAGTGCACTTTTAACAAGTTTAGCAATCGTTGCACCATCGGCAGTATTTCCAAGCTCTTTTTTAACAGCACCAATCACCTGTCCTAAGGCACCGAGTCCCGAAACTCCTAGTTCACCAATTACACGAATAACTACTGTGTTAATTTCGTCTTCAGAAAGTTGTTTTGGCAAATACTCGCTGAGAACTTTGGCCTCGGCACGTTCATTTTCAGAAAGCTCTGGACGGTTTGCGCCATCATAAATATTTGCNCTTTCNTTACGTTTTTTNACTTCCTTCACNATTAACTGTTCAATAGTTGCATCATCCAAGCCTTCATCACGTTTGTTTTGGGCAACTTCCTCATTCAGAATAACAGCCTTAAGGCCACGTAAAACTTCGCCATTAAAACGATTGCCGCTCAAAAGAGCGGCTTTTAAATCGTTATTAATTTTATCTTTTAAAACCACTTTTTANAGTCCCAGGCGGGTCTTATCCAATTTTTCAGCCTTGCGAGCCTTGCGGATAATCGCTTTAATNCGACGTTCTGGTTTAGAAATTGGTTTAGCGAACCGCATAGCAGTTTTTGCTTCTGCTAGAACGCCACTTTGTAGAACNTTACGGTTAAAACGACGAATTAAATTCTCGTTTGCTTCTCGTTCATCTTTTCNTATAACTTGTACCATATCGCCATATTGTAACAGAGATACTTACTTCACGCAACTACTCTTTTGTTTCAATATAAAGCAACTGACCTTCAACCGAGCGCCTGCCATTCCATTCGTTAATATTTGGGTGGTACCAAACAGACACAGAAGTACCTGGTTCATTAAAATATGAATCGGGTGCATTAAACGCCAAAAATTGCATTGTCTCACCTTTGTTATTCTGCAAGTTTAATTTAACATGCTGAGCATCAGAGCCCATTTTTCGGATATCTATTACTTTTAGATTGCCAGTTTTTAAAGTTGGTTGTGGGTTGCCCATACCAAATGGTTCAAGTTGGGCAATTAGATTAACTAGGTCCTCGGTTACTTCACCTAGTTCAGCTGTGGCATCAACTATGGGAAGTAATAACGACGGTTGATCAACCAAATTGAGACTTCTATAAAACTCGTTAACCCTCTTTCGAAATGCAGATATGTTTTTTGTTGGCATAGTAACGCCGGCTGCTAATTTATGACCGCCGCCTTTGTTGATAATATATTCTGCCGAGTTGATTGCATCAATTGCACTAAAATCACCATAGCTTCGGGCAGAGCCTTTTGATTCATCGCCCATTTCTTGCAGTACGAATGCTGGCTTCTTATACTTTTCCAAAAGCTTAGCCGCAACTATGCCAACAATACCGTGATTCCAGTCCACTCCGCTTAATACAAGTACTGGATCTTTTGCGTAAGATTCGGCCTGAATAATCGCCTGTTTGTAAATTTTATCCTGGTCTGCTCGTCTTGATTTATTTAATACATCAAGATACTCGGCCTTTTCGAGTGCCAGCATAGGATCAATAGCTATTAACATATCCAGTGCGTGCTGCGCAGACTCTAATCGTCCAGCCGCATTCATCCTAGGACCAAGCCCGAAACCTATCGACCGAGCGTTGAGGTTTTTCGAATCAACCCCAGCAATAGCCATCAAAGCCCTTAATCCTGGACGCTTAGTTTGACCCAATACTTTCAATCCAAAATATACATATATCCTATTTTCATCAATCAAATCGACAACATCACAAACTGTTCCCAGAGCCACTAAATCAAGAAGCCATTTCTCTTGACCAACTGGTAAACCGTCAAGTTTTGTCTGCATTGCCTGCACCAGCTTGAACGCAACGCCGACACCGGCAAGATCAAAAAACGGATACTTGCAACCAGGAAGCTTAGGATTTACAACCGCAACAGCTGGAAGATGAGTTGTTTTTACNNCATGATGATCNGTTACGATTACATCAACATTTAATTCATTGGCGCGAATAATTTCCTTTTCGCTAGCGCTACCACAATCTACAGTGACGATTAAATGAGCACCTGCACTAGCAATATTTTCGACAGCATCAACAGTCAAACCATAGCCCTCTTCAAAGCGGTTCGGTATAAAGACATCAACATTTTTAAACCCAAAACTATTAAAAGCATCCAAAAGTAGAGTTGTAGCTGTCAAACCATCGATGTCATAATCACCATAGATAACTACGTGCTCTTGTCCTTTTAACGCGACTGCTAGGCGCTCGACAGCCTTATTCATGTCTGGCAATAAAAATGGGTCATGAGACAAGGAGTAGTTAGGATGAATAAATGCTGACGCTAATTTAGCATCTAGGCCCCTTGCGCTAAGAATCCTTTCAAATAATATCATTACTGAAAATCAGGAGATGAGCGCTTGACACGACCTGCTTGCTGTTGTGACTTGATGACAATGCCTTGAAGCTCTTTAAAGATAGGAAATTGTTTGTTAGTCGAATAAATTTTGGTGTTGCCTTGCTTTTCGCTGGTTAAAAAACCGACTTTTTCTAGACGCTTTAGCTCGCGTTGGATATTACCCGGATCCTCTTTGATTAACTTGGCAAGTCCTCGAACATGAGTATGAAAATCAGGATATTTAGCATAGACAACGACAATTTTACGCCTGACACGTGATGTAATAAAAACGTCTAACATAATCTCCCTTACGCTTATGGTTCCAATTCGCTTTTAACTATCGTAGCACAATCTTACAACGTTATGCAACGGCATTTTTATCGCCAATTCAATACAATTTGATTAATTTTTGCAACTGTATCTTCGTGTGACGGTATATCATTTTGATTGTAATAATGATCGATTCCCATAAAATTAGCCTTAACATCAAGCACGTGTAATTCGTCTGCAACGACATGTAACTTATCGACGGCCTGAACGGTCGCGATTGGCGTGGCCACAATTAGACGTTTAATTTGAATTGGTTTTAAGAAATCAACAACAGCATCTAGAGATGACCCGCTATCTAGTCCATCAGCAACCACTATCACCACTCGATCACGCAGCATTGTGCTATCAATTAACCCACCGTCTCCGAGTAAACGATTAAGTCGCTGAAAAGCCTCTCTTTTTTGTTCCTCAAGATAACCGTGAAACTCGCTGTTATATTCTTCTATCTCACCAACCGAGAACATGCCGTTATAAGTGAAGGCCCCGTCTTGTGAGACGCTCCCAAAACTTACGCCCTCACCTGGAACTTCGATATCTTCAGTTAGAAGCATCGTCAGTAGACAGTGGAGTTCCTTAGCAATTTGCTCACCAACAACAACAGCCCCATCACTGAGTGCAACCACCGTGCAATCTTCGTAGCGATACTTCTCAACTAATTCAGCGGCTAGAATCTGTCCAGCTTGCTCGCGATTCTCAAAATACATATAACCAGTTTAGCAGTATAATAGCTCATATGCACTATTACGAGGTGGCGCCAAATCAGATTGTTCGCGTTGGTAGCGATTCTTTTACGTATTCATCTGATACAATACTAAAAATCGGTCAAATAGTCTTAATTGAAATCGGCAAAAAACAGATGGTCGGAGTTGTCTTGCATGAAATACCAAAACCGTCTTATCCTGTAAAATCAGTGATACAAACTATCGAACAAACTCCCCTACCGACACAATTAATTGATTTAGCTAAATGGTTATCAAAGTACTACATAACGCCACTCGCTATTGTAATACAGGCAATTTTGCCAAGCGGTATTCAAAAGAATCGTCGTACGCAAACTGGCGTGCCTCTAATAACTAAGCGTGACCGAACAAATATTGTGTTCAATAAAGAACAGAGGGATGCACTGGAGATTTTAAAAAAATCTGACTCCGGAACCTTCTTGCTTCAAGGAATAACCGGATCAGGTAAAACAGAACTATATATTGAAATAGCTAAACATGCTATTGGCAGTAGTAAATCAGTTATCATTCTTGTGCCCGAGATTGCGCTAACATCCCAATTGATTTCGGAATTTTCTAATCATTTTAATAACTTATTAGTCACCCACTCAAAAATGACCGAGGCTGCCAGGCACATTGTTTGGACTGAAGCTCTAAATAGTACAGACCCGCGCGTCGTCATTGGACCCAGGTCGGCACTTTTTAGTCCCCTGCATGACATTGGCGCAATCATTATAGACGAGTCGCATGAACCTAGCTACAAGCAAGAGCAATCCCCGAAATATTCTGCCCTGCGTGCCGCAACTATGCTTGGCCGTTTCCATAAAGCTAAGGTTATATTCGGTAGTGCAACTCCAAACATCATAGACCGCTACTTAGCAGAACAGTCCGACAACCCAATCTTAAAACTGACTTCACTTGCTCGAGATGGAAGCATAGCGCCAAAAGTCACTTTAGTCGATATGACAAAACGTACGAATTTTAATGGTCANCGGTTTTTTTCAAAACAACTACTTGAACAGATAACAGAAACTTTACAGATAAATAANCAAGTGCTGATATTCCATAATCGTCGTGGCAGTGCTAGCACTACGTTATGCGAAGAGTGCGGTTGGACCGCGCAGTGCCCGAAATGTTTNTTGCCANTATCACTACACGCCGACGACCATCATTTGCTTTGTCATATATGCGGTTACGGNTCCGATGTACCAACATCGTGCCCTGANTGCGGAAGTGTAAATATAATACATAAAGGTATTGGCACNAANCTAATCGAAACCGAATTAAGAAAAATATTTCCTGGTGCCAATATTGCCAGGTTTGATGCCGACAATACAGATGATGAAGCCGTCAATGCTCGATACAATGACCTCTATAACGGATCTATTGATATTGCAATTGGCACACAAATAATCGCAAAAGGTCTAGATTTACCGCAACTAAGAACGGTTGGGGTTATACAGGCCGATGCCGGCCTAGCACTGCCAGACTTTAACACTAACGAACGAGCATTCCAATTACTAGCTCAGGTTGTTGGACGAGTCGGACGAAATGAGCATCAAACTCAGGTTGTTGTCCAAACGTACCAACCAACTCATCCTAGTATAGTAAGCGGGCTCACTCAAGATTACGAATCATTTTATAAAAATGCACTACTAGAGCGTAAGAAAGGCCATTTCCCACCATTTACTCATTTACTCAAGCTTACTTGTGTATATAAAACTGAGGCCACGGCTATTAAAAACGCCAAAAAGCTGGCAAATGAACTTAGATTAAAATCAAATCCAGACGTTCAAATCCTAGGCCCAACACCAGCTTTCTACGAACGCCAGCACGGCACTTACCGCTGGCAATTAGTACTGAAAAGTCCAAAACGTGAGTATCTGATTGATTTATTAAAGTTTGTTCCGCCAAAATCTTGGCAATTTGAACTTGACCCGACTAGCCTACTCTAGCTGCCCCTGGTATAATGATGAGATAAATGAAAAAAGAAGCAATAATCACTTTACCGAACCCAAAACTACGCCTAAAATCTGAAAAGATTCACTTTGTTACGCCTGAAATATTGAAAACGATTGATGATATGACAGCGGTTGCACTGGACTGGGAAAATTCACGCCCACACGAAATTAGTGCTGCTATTTCGGCCGTACAAATCGATCGCCTAAATCGAGTAGTGATTATCCGCAGTGATTTTGATGATAAAGCCGTACGCGACTTTACTGCTCTTATTAACCCACAGATAGTCAAATTTGAAGGCGCAATAACCAAAGATTTCGAAGGTTGCCTCAGCGTACCTGACGTATATGGCAAAGTCCCTAGATACAGCAAGGTCCGAGTTAAGGCACTTGATGTTGATGGCAATGAAGTTCGCTTCAAGGCTGATGGTTTTTTGGCTAGAATAATTCAACACGAGATTGATCATGTAAATGGCATCGTCTTTATCGATCACATTCGTGACGAAAAGGACGCGTTTTTTAAACTCGACGAGGAAGGCGAACTGCAACCCCTAGATTATGAAAAATACATCAAAAACAATAGTATTCTTTGGGACTGATGAATTTAGCGCAATTGCGCTTCGGGCTTTAATTGACTCAAGTTATAATATAGCTGCCGTTGTGACAAAGCCAGACAGTAAAAGCGGCCGCGGTCAACAGTTCGAAGCATCAGCGGTCAAGAAACTTGCGATTGAAAATAATATCGATGTTTGGCAGCCTAGTAAAGTATCAGATATTGAAGAAAATATCAAGAAACTTGGACCTAACACGGCTGGCGTATTAGTTAGTTATGGCAAGATTATCCCTAAGTCAACAATTGAGTTATTTAATCCAGGTATAATCAATGTACATCCATCACTTTTACCAATATATCGCGGTCCATCGCCTATTGAATCGGCAATAGAGAATGGCGACACCCAAACTGGAGTATCCATAATGCTTTTAACACCCGAAATGGATGCTGGGCCTGTCTATGGACACATACTCCATGAACTGTCGGGCAATGAGTCGCGCATAGGTCTTCGCAAAAACCTAGCTCAAGCTGGCGCCACGGCATTGTTATCAATGCTTCCGGGCATCCTCGACGAATCACTAAAGCCAACTCCACAAGATGAAGAAGTCGCTGTTTATTGTAAGTTACTTAGAAAAAACGATGCATGGTTAAAACCAAAAGAAATTACTGCATATGCAGCCGAACGCTTAGTCCGGGCCCATCTAGGTTTTCCGAAAACAAAAATCGACATCTCTGGTCATCCAATCATAATTACAAAATCTCATATCTCTAAAGAACGCAAAACGCCCTTAGACATTCAGTGCCAAGACAATAACTATTTATCGATAGATGAACTGATTGCGCCTAGTGGACGCGTTATGATGGCTCGTGACTTCTTGAATGGCTATACTTAAGACGAAGGAGTATCAAGAATTACATCACGTCCAGCTATGACCTCTTTTTTGAGCTCATCCAGTACTTGTGATACGACATCACGATAATCAGGACGATTAACTTCTAGCCATTTTGTAGCGGCATACTCAGCGCGTAGATTTGGATCATTCACATCAAGTCCGGTAGTTGTTTGAAGTTGCATAAAGCCAGCATCATTATGATAATCGGGCGCGAACTTGGCCATCCAATCAACAATCACCTCGTCTTTTCGATCTATAATTGATTCAAATTCAGCAAGTTGATCATCACTCATACCATCTGATAATTTAGTACCGACTCGTAGCTCAAGTTCGTCATAAATGTGTTGTAAAAATGGCTTTTTCTGTTCTTCGGGTAATTCGTTTAGTCCAATATCTGCTAAAAACTTTTCATCTAGTTGAAACATTGTATTATCACCTTCCCTTTGTGGTATTATTCTGCCTTGTTTATTTAAGTGTACGCTTTACGAGCTCTCTGGTAAAGAGTTCAAGCTTATCGCCTTCTTCAAGTAACAGCTTCTTAGGTGTTTTCAAACTTATACCACACATTTCACCTTCAAAGACTTCTTTAGCCTCTTGTTGTTGGCGCTGAACGGCTACAACTTCTACTTCCATAACCTTCTCTTTGTCGTGAAGAACCCTTGCTAGAACCCCAGCAACGACTTTACCACTAGTAACTTCGCCACCAGCGATAACTTCATCCTTTANCGTCCTAAAAATACCCTTTACNGTCATAGTCCCGACTGGAGTTTCNACAACTTCTGGAGCAAGTAGAGCNTCCATTGATTCCCTAGCATCATCAAGCAATTTATAGATCACCTTGAACATCCTAACTTGAACATGATCTCGCGCTGCAAGTCGTTTAACTGCTGGTGAAATGTCGACGTTGAATCCATATACTATCGTTTCTCTATCAGCTGCCAAACGAATATCATTTTCAGTAATATTACCGACACCACTGCCAATAATACGAAGTGAAATTTCGCCCTGTGTGTCAATTATCTTTAGGCTATTNACTACAGATGTCAAAGAACCTTGAACGTCAGCCTTTACNATAACGTTTAAATCTTGAGAGTCGTATTGTTGATTCATCATTTTTAGAAGATCAGTGCCAGTGATATTCGTACTAGCAGCATTCTTCTCGGATTCGATACGAGCAATTGAAACCTGATGTCTAGCTTCTTTTTCATTTTTTACAATAGCAAAGGTATCACCAAATTGTGGTAATTCTTTAAATCCAGTTACCGTGACTGGCGTCGAAGGACCGGCCTCTTTTAGGGTTTTTCCGGCAAAATCAAGTAATGTACGGACTTTCCCGTATGTCGTGCCGGCGATTAAAAAGTGACTTGGCTTTAAAACGCCCTGCATAACAAGTAAACCAACGACGGGGCCACGTCCAACTTCCATGTGGGACTCAATTACTAAGCCTTCGGCAGGAGTATCAATATCAGCCTTTAGGTCTTCCAAATCTGCAACTAAAAGTACCATGTCGAGTAATTTATCAATGTTTTGGCCAGTTTTAGCGCTAACATCAACCATAACAACATCACCACCCCATTCTTCTGGATTTAGACCGTGTTCGGTTGCAAGTTGTGCTTTTACCCTAGCGGAATCTGCAGCTTCTTTATCAATTTTATTAATAGCAACTACGATTTTTGCATTTGCTGATTTAGCAAATCGAATCGCCTCAACCGTTTGTGGTTTAACACCATCGTCTGCTGCAACTACAATTATCACCACGTCGGTAAGTTCTGCGCCATGCTGCCTTAGGGCTGCAAATGCTTCATGGCCAGGAGTGTCTAGCAACGTTATAGAACGGCCTGCGTGAACAGTTTGATAAGCACTAATATACTGCGTAATACCGCCAGCTTCGCCTTCAGCAACTTTGGTTTTCAAAATGGCATCAAGTAAACTAGTTTTGCCGTGATCAACATGCCCCATAACCGCAACAATTGGTGGCCTCGTAACAGCAGAATCTGACAGTTTATGTACTTTACGAACACTTAAATTTGAAGCAACTTTTTTCTCTAACTTAACATCTAAAATACCGAGTTCTTCAATAATAATTGTGGCGGTTTCAAAATCAATATGTTGATTAATTGTGGACACAATACCATTTTTAAACAATTCACCTATTAAATTAGTGACGGGCAGATTGAGCTTTTCAGCAAGTTCACCAACAGTAATAGAGTCGGCAATATAAATGACTTTTTCTGTCATATCTTAAGCTCCTTTCTGCCCTCACAGGCATTAATGTTTATTTCTTGGTCTTGGGTTTAGTCTTGTTGACTAAGCTCAATGAAATCTTGCGACTGTCTTTTTCGACATCCAAAACTACAAATTCTTTTCGTTCGTTAAGCGTAAAGACTTTTTCAGGATCGATATCATCGCCACCGCCAAGCTCACTAACGTGAACAAGCGCTTCAACGGCTGGACTAATCTGTACAAATGCTCCAAACGGAGTTATTCGAGTAATAGTCCCTTCGACTTTATCGCCAGCTTTGAACTGATCTACTTCGGTCATCCATGGGTCTTCGGATAGCTGTTTGATGCTTAGGCTTAGGCGATCTTTGTCGATTGCTATAATCTTGGCATCAATTGTTTCACCAACTTTTACATAATCACCTGGATTGTTAACGCGTTCCCAGCTAATTTCGCTAATATGTACTAGGCCTTCAATGCCTTCAACATTAACAAATACTCCGAAATCAACTACTCCAGTCACGACACCTTTTACCGTGTCGCCGATTGTAAGCTTTTCAAATCGAGCAGCTAAGCCATCTTTGATGGCTTCTTTTTCACTAAAAATCAATTTATTTGCCTTACGATCACAGTCCAATATACGTACTGTAAGATTTTTGCCAATCAAAACGTTTAAGCGTTGTAGAATCTCATCTTTGTCGCTGCCGCCAACACGTGGATAGTGTTCGGCTGACAATTGAGAAACTGGTAGAAAACCGCGGACACCGTCATATTCAACCAGTAATCCGCCACGATTGGCATCATATGGTGAAACTTCAATAATTTCGCCAGATTCCATCTTTGCAATAACTTCATCCCAACCGCGATCTTTGGCTGCTTTACGAAGTGAAAGTAATGAGTATCCGTTATCAAGCTCGGTATCAACAATACTAGCTGTTATTTCATCACCAATGTTTAGATTGCGATAAAAGCCCACTTCACGACGCGGAACAAGACCGATGCCCTGGGCGCCTAAGTCTACTAATACCTCATGTTTACGAATTGATAGAACCGATCCTACGATTGAATCACCTTGTGCTAATTGCTTTACGCTGTCACCTTCGGCAGCGAGCAAGTCATCCATTGTTGTGGCTTTTGTTGCCATAAGTCTTATTCAGACTCCTTCCTTAAATTAATATTTCTGAGGCGCATGTGTAAAACAGCACCTCAAGACTGCTTTACATTGTACCCCAGATAGAGGCACAAGTCAAAGAGAGCGGGATAATTTTCGTAGCGACATTGCATAGGCCACTACAGCCATAGTTATCGAATAGATTCCTATTAACTCAACTAGTGATGAATTGGGTCCAGTCGCAGGCAAATCACTTGATGAACTTGAGCCTTCAGATTCAGTTACGGGCACCTTGCTAGTGTTAGACTCTCCCGCTGGCTTAGTAGACTCGCTGGATTTAACTGGTGCTTTATTTGCCTTTTCCTTTTCAGTTGCCGCAATAGACTGTTCTTTACGAGCCTGTTGCGCACGTTGATTTACAAAATAGACTGTACCGATTAAACCAAATATTAATATAACTCCAATAACAACAAAAGTTGTGACCGAACCACCCTGATTTGTTCGTCGTGTTAACATAAACTACCTCTGTTTATAATACGTTTATTATGCACCAATTATTCAATAAAAGCAACAATGACAAATTATGATACACTATAAATATGTTAGTAGCAGTAGACACGGGCGGAACAAAAACGCTAGTTGCCAGTTTTGGTAAAGACGGTGTATTGGGTCAGCAAATAAAGTTTGCAACCCCTAAAGACCATGCAGAATATATAAAAACTCTACGCTCCACGCTCAAAGAACAGTTCGAAGGACAGCAAGTCGAGGCCATCGTCATCGCAACCCCTGGAGTGGTAAAAAATGGAGTAATCATTTGGGGTGGTGGAAATCTTGACTCATGGAGAAATGTTAATATTGTGTCCGAACTAGATGGTGTTTTAGGTAAAGCACCGATTTTTCTTGAAAATGACGCCAATCTAGCAGGTTTAGGTGAAACAAGGTTACTAAAAACGATACCTCCTCAGTCCCTATACGTGACCATTAGTACAGGCATAGGTACTGGTATTATTACAGAGGGACACATAAATCAAGATCTTCGCAATAGCGAAGCTGGGCATGCACTTATAGAATTTGACGGTGTTGTCCGCGAATGGGAAAGTTTTGCCTCTGGAAAAGCTATCTATAAAGCATACGGTAAATATGCCCATGATATTACTAGTAAACGAACCTGGAACCAAATCGCAGATCGTATTAGTCGAGGCTTTCTTGCATTAATACCAATTCTTCAACCTGAGATTATCATTATTGGAGGCAGCATGGGAACTTACTTTGACAAATTTGGCAAACAACTACAGGGACTTTTAAATGAGAAGTTGCCAGCGCACATCCCCTGTCCTAAATTTATTCAAGCAAAATACCCTGAATTAGCTGTTATTTATGGATGTTACTACTATGCCCTCGATGCCTTCACTGATAAAAAGTCTTAAAACTGACTTTCCCCAGTTTGTTTTTAAAAAAGCTTCCAATTTTTTATGGTCGCATGACGAAAATGCTATCTACTACGCCTCCTCAGACGATGATTGCGCGCTTTTATTGCACGAATTGTCACATGCGCTACTTAACCATGTAGATTATAGACGCGACATAGAGCTTGTTGCTATGGAACGAGAGGCTTGGGATAAGGCCAAAGCACTTGCTAAAAATTATGATGTCAAAATAGACGAAGATTTTATTCAATCGAATCTTGACACCTACAGAGATTGGCTACATTCTCGAAGCACTTGCCCAAAATGCAATGCAAACGGGCTTCAGATCAAGAAAAGCACCTATAGTTGTGTCGCTTGCAATTTTGAATGGCGCGTAAATGAGGCCAGAACATGTGCCTTACGTCGGTATTCTACAAAAAAATAACAAAAAAACGCACAATATAGTGCGTTTTTTGCCTAAAGCAAGTTAAATAATTAACTTTCAGTAGTTACAACAGCTTTTTTGCGACGGCTAATACGACCACCCTTGGCACCAGCAATACGTGCTAGTTCTGGGTTGGCTGCAAAACCACCAGTGGTACCGTTATGGCCACCCTTGGCGCCAATCTTTGCATAAAAGAATGGGTCTTTTGCTAGGTTCTTAGCTGCTGCTTTTTGTCCGCCAGTTTTTGTTCCTGCCATGATTTTGTTCTCCTCTAAAGTTAAAAGATTTCCACGCCACATGTGACATGAAAACCCCCGTTATTACCTCACACATGATATGTGCATACTTAGATATTACCATAGCATATGCTTTTTGTCAATATATACATAAACACTTTTTTATTGTACTTGTACTGTTGCAATTATACTGCTGGTGCTATACTATAAATAAGCACCTGTTTGAATCCAAATTTAGATTCAACCAAAAACGACCACATCTGCGAGATTGGTCGTTTTTTATATCTTATTAGACTGATTGGTTAGCCAGAACCTTGTTATTTGCTCCTAGAGGTTGACCATTTTCCAAAGAATAGATTGGTGGGCCCAAAAGTGGCGACCAGTTGACGTTGGCAGCTCTATAAGAATAGCCGGAATGCCTTGTTCTCCTGCCCAATCTTCATACTCTCCTGTTATTGGGTAGCCCATCGTTTCTTCGGCCTGGCCTATCATACTCCTATAGCCAACACTAGACGCATACTGATTAGCAATACTTACGGAATCACCACTTTGATTAGCTCCCACTAAGTTACCCTTGGCATGAAATGACACTTCAAGTCTGGGCTGTAGGCTTGCCGTCAGGTTAGCCAGCGCCTTAGTCTCTGGCTCTGACAATGCGCTACTTCCTCCACCGCCCACAACCAGTCCACTGCTAGTATCAATATCTGCCGCCCAATTGGCTGAAGGGAAGTTCCGATCTATATTTACATTGTTAGAGTTATAGCGTGAGGACGCGGCTAACCCATCGGGGTTAACTTCTGGAACTATGACAATTTTTTTATTTACTGGTATTTTGGTGGCGTTACCTTCAAGATAAGATATAAAGTCGTACATTATATAACTACCACTTGGTTCACTACCGTGAATACCACCGGTAAATAATACCGTCGTGCTGCCGCTACCGAATATATATGCTAAAATTGGCCGGCCAAGCACCGAATAACCGATAGTTAAAGTCGTATGGCATACTGTTCGAGTCGAAAATCCCCATGAATCATTCTGAACAATTCCATTAACACTTGTCAGTCCTGGCTTAATGGCAATATTTAGGTCTGCGCAAATTGGCGCATTATCATATCTAATAAAAACTTGGTTTTTTGATGCTGAGATTGACGTCGGTATACCACTTGTACTAACAAAGTTTGTGATATCCTGAGTTTCAATTACTGATTGGTCGAGAGTTAAAACGATAGTTTGCGAAAATGGTAAACCAACTGCATTAACGTTAACACTGGCCACGCCTGGTCCGTCAGACATCTTAAAGTCTAATTTATATGGCTCGGATAAAGTACTGCCATCTTTGGCCTCAAACTCATTTATTGTAAATTCATATGTTGAATCACGCGACAGATCGTCTTTTATCGTTGCGGAAGCCTGTTTATCTTTAAATGATACAATCGTCGGTACCGGAGTACGATTGTCGCCTTCGACTTTTTCGAGAATTATACTACTCTTAGTAATGCCTTTGTCGAAATCAAACGTAAAACTCTTTGGTTTATCATAAATAACTTGTCCCTGAGCCACTGATGAATTAATCACCTTAGTAGAATTCAATGTTTTTATATTTTTACTAACCAATGTAGCGATTCTTTGACTTTCAAAGAATCGCACCAGTTTCATATCATAGTTCTTATCTTGCAACAGATGAAGCGACACAATATCGCAGTGAATTGCCGAATCCTTCACTGGGCAATCGGCAGTCTTGCCTTCTACTTCAAGTTGATAGTTAAAGACTGAGTCAGAATCGCTAAGGGCCATCACTAATGGCTTGGCGGTTGGTATCAATTTAGTCAACACGCCTACTTTTACTAAAGGCGGCTGAGGAACAGATAGTTTAAACGTTTTTTTAGCGAACCAACCACCATATGGGGCAATCCTAATTCTTACATCACCTACATTCGGCACTTTCTTGGCGCTAAAACATGTTCTTAAAGATAAAAACTGTAATTCGCCAAGTCTTAATGCGTCTTTATTTTCTACTATAAACCCGTTATCGTTTCCAGACACCTTACTGACACTGGGTAGAATAGTCAGCTGTTGAGCGCAGGTCTCTTGGCCATAAGAAAACTGAACCGGCTTTTCGATGAAAAACGCCACGAAACAGATGATAAACGACAATAGACCAAACGCCGCTGGAATTGTTATCCAGACGGGCAGTTTGATGATTTTTTTTATTTTAGATGTAACTTTTTGTTTTAACTGCATCCAACTACATTTTAGCATAAACGCCATGATT
>JGI24145J26757_10000291_pt1 | contig 24842 bp, 25 predicted proteins | sample BarGraIncu01122A_FD_26757 | JGI IMG/M metagenome (IMG submission 26757) | reverse complement strand
AGACCCTCGGGGTTAACCCCGATAATCGGTATTATGTTTAACACGCCAGCCACCATGCTGGATGCCAGACCGATTCTACCACCTCTTCTTAGGTAGTCAAGACTGGGGAATGCTTGGGCAACATACACTTTTTTTGATAGATATTCAACTCGTCTTACCAGTTCTGCGGCACTATTGAATCTGCCATCTGCATTTTCTATGTCCGCCTGTGTTATTAGTAAGCCTTGGCCGATTGATACTGTTTTGCAATCAGCAACAACTATATTAGCCTGATGTTTTAATTCTTCTGCGGCTATCCGTGCTGATTCCATGGAACCACTTAACTGGTTGCTCATAGGGATTACTGCAATTTCTGTTACCCCAGTTTTGATTATGCCTTCATAGGCTGCTTTGTAATCTTCTGGGTTTGGTTGTGAGGTAGTGACTCGGGCTGTTTTCAAGTTAAGATAGTGCACGAACTCCGCTTTTTCGGCATCAGACAAGGGATGATCAACCCATTCTCTGGTTAGGCCGTCGAACTCTGTCATAATCTTAAACGGCACCTCAGTAATGTGACCTGGTTCAGTAGTTCTCAAATCTCTGGGCAGTGAAGAAGCACTATCATGTACAATAGCTATTTCTCCCGCATTTATGTATCCCGTCATAATTTTATTATANTAACACAATATTTGTGTTNGTACTATTTAATGGTGTGATGAAAATTAATTATAATGCTGTNCGTGACCTGTATGNTGAGTCAAAGACCTCTTTTGAGGTCTTTTTGTTACTCAAAAAGANATAACAACTGATTTTTGAAAGTGATATAATTATATTAATAAGCGTAAACTTTAAGGAAAAACAAATGGACGAACAATCAACTGAGCTGAACCAAGATAGCCAAAACGTTTCTGAAAACAATAGCGCAAATATGCCTCCAGATAACTATAGCCCCGAGCCGCAGACTACGGGTCCGATTCAGAACTTAGATAACAAAAAACCAAAAAACAAAAAGATGGTTTATATTATTTTGGGAATCATCATTGCCGCCATCGTTATGGCCAGTGCGGTCGGAGCCTATATATTTATTAATAGTAAAAATGATAACAACGCTGCAAAAAAAGAATCCACAAATAGCACCGATAACAATAAGGCAGTTGATGCTTTGAAGCCTGTCGATGTTGTCGGTATTGTGCAAAAGGCAGTTGAGAGTAAGTTTTCTCAGGTCGTATCACCCGACACTAAATTAACTGGTAATCAAATTGCTTTCAGGACTAGCGACGCAGCTCCATATTGGATGGTTAAAGGTGTTAAGTTCTATGTAAATTATACAGGTGATGGTGCGTCAAACGTGGGAGTTTACTTTGTTGACTCAAGCTCAAGAACAAATAATGAAGTATTGGCCCAAGCAACTGCAATTTCTACTGCAATAGGCGACTCATTAGTTAATCAGGGATTTATCAAGTCAACAACCAGTGCATATAGCAAACAATATTCCGCACTAACGGCATACGCCAAGGATGATGTTGTTTGTGCGGCTGAGTCAATTGATGGAGGCTCAATGTCTTCACCAATTAGATTATATTGTGGACAAATATCTAAATATACAAAAAATCTTGCGTCGTATATTGAGTCAAAGCCATTTGCCGATGCTTATGCTGCTAGTGGCAAAACGATTGCCGATGGTAGCTTATTTACTGGAGTCAAGATAAGTGACTCAGTAGTTATTGGTTACAAAAGAGCGGAAGTTGGATTAAGCGATATTGGCGGAGTGGGCGGAGCAATGGGATTGTTTTATGAAAAAGGCAATGAAGGTTGGCGCTTCTTTACGGCAACACAACAGACNATAGATTGTAGTAGTTTTAATACANTTGACTTGGTAAATTCATTCAANGGTACTTCTTGCTACGATTCCACCAAAACAGGCTCAGCAACAGAATCTTTTGTTCAATAGCGTTCATTCATCGGNATTTGAATCTGCTTGGTTGCAAAGTACGACCTATGNTCTTTTGTTGTAAAATATTNTTACNGTAATGCTATAATGAGTTGATTAACAATTTAATATCAAGAGTGCAGCGAGAGTTCTAGCTTTACGACCTGCCAGCAACCTACTAATTAGTAAGGTGCTAAACCTAGCCCGCATGGGAAGGATAAGAAATAAACTTTTATCCTTTCATGCGCAGAAAGGATATATTTATGTCAAATTTTAGAACCGCCGAGAGTGTGTCGCCGAAACATCCAGATAAAATCTGTGATCAAATTTCCGATGCCATACTTGATGCTTATTTGGTCCAGGACCCTGATTCTCGAGTTGCAGTCGATGTTGCGGGTGGTCATGGAATGGTTTTTGTTACTGGCGAAGTAACGTCTAGAGCGGAAAAAGTTGATGTTATAAAAATAGTAAAGCGATTAGCTGGTGAGGTTGAGGTCATAGAACATATTGCTAACCAAAGCCCGGAAATTGCCCAGGGTGTCGACATTGGTGGCGCCGGCGATCAGGGAATAATGGTGGGCTATGCGTGTAATGAAACCCCAGAATTATTGCCACTTGAATTCGTTCTAGCGCGCAAACTTAATCAATATTTGTATAAGATTTGGCCCTATGACGGTAAAACTCAGGTCACGATTCGGGATGGAAAGATAATTAGTATTGTGGCAAGTTTTCAACACGCAATTCAGGCTGAATTATTAGCTCAAGTTAAAAAGTGGATGCAAAATGAACGGCCCGCAGTCTGTGATGATGTCGATTTTCATATAAACCCAGCGGGCGATTGGGAAATTGGCGGTTTTGAGGCCGATGCTGGACTAACAGGCCGCAAACTCGTTGTGGATAACTATGGTCCGCGAATCCCGATTGGCGGCGGAGCGTTCAGCGGCAAAGATCCAAGTAAAGTTGACAGATCAGCTGCCTATATGGCGCGAAAAATCGCGGTTGATTATTTGAAAAAATATAGTGCCAAAGAAGTGTATGTTTATCTGGCTTACGCAATTGGTTATAATCAGCCACTAGAAGCAACAGTTGTGATTGATGGCGAACAGCGACAGGTGGAGGGCTATGACTTATCGCCAATCGGGATAATAAAAGCTTTAGATTTAAAGCGACCACTTTATGAGCAAAAAGCTAGATATGGTCATTTTGGTCATTCCGATCTGTAGACATTTTGCAATAAATAAGCACAAGCATTGCATATTATTTTTCCGTGTCTATAATAGTCTTTAGCATAGTAAAAACACCAAAAGGATGGTTAAATGTCTGATCCGCTGCATATTACATCGGAAATAGGTACCTTGAAGACAGTGCTTTTGCATCGTCCAGGTGCAGAGCTTGAAAATCTAATACCAGCATATTTGAAAGACTTACTTTTTGACGATATCCCCTATTTAAAGGTAGCCCAAACTGAGCATGACGCATTTGCGGACGTATTACGCTCGCGGGGCGTCGAAGTGTTATATCTTGACCAAACAGTGTCCGAGGCGCTTGGCGACGACCAAATTCGAAACCAGTTTATCTATGAAATGGTGGCAGCCTCAAAGCAGGGCGACCGACGAGTTGCGGACAGCATCATTACTTTTCTGTCACAAATGTCGACGATAGACATGATTAGAAAAGTGATGGCCGGGATTCGTAAAAGTGAGCTACCTGTACCAGAAGAGCACGTTCAACAATTACACACGATGGTAGAGAATAACCCCTATCCCTTTTATCTTGATCCGATGCCTAATCTGTACTTTACGCGCGATCCAGGTGCGACTATCGGTAATGGTCTAACGGTCAATCGAATGCATTGGCCGGCTCGACGTCGCGAATCGCTCTTTTTGAAATACATCATTAATTATCATCCACGCTTTGCAAATCAAAATATACCCGTTTGGTACGATAGCGACAAACACTTTTCTATGGAAGGCGGTGATGAGTTGGTCTTGAGCTCAGAGGTTATGGCTATTGGCATTAGTGAGCGCACTACGCCGGAAGCTATTGAAACAATGGCATCTAATTTATTTGCAGGTTCACAGTTCAAAAAAATTATTGCTATCGAAATTCCAAAATCACATGCCTTTATGCATTTGGACACAGTTTTTACAATGATTGATCATGATAAGTTTACTATACATCCTGAAATTCGTGGTGCTGGTGGTAAATTAAATATGTTTATTCTTGAGCCACGGGATGATTCACCATATCCACGCATTACCAAAGAGACCGACTTACAGAAAGTACTAGAGACTTCACTTGGCCGCGACCATATTGAATTAATTGAATGTGGCGGTGGTGATAACATAGCGGCCGCAAGGGAACAGTGGAATGACGGTAGTAACACCCTAGCTATCGCTCCAGGAGTAGTCGTCACCTATAATCGTAATTACGTCACGAATCAAAAGTTACGTGATTGTGGCGTAGAAGTTATTGAAGTTTCCGGCGCTGAACTTGGCCGCGGTCGAGGCGGTCCACGATGTATGAGCATGCCACTAATCAGAGAGGACATTTAAATGGATCAAAGCTTGAAAGGGCGTTCTTTACTTACGCTGACTGACTTTACGCCAGAGCAAATTCGACTGATGCTTGATACGGCACATGAGTTAAAAAGACAGAAAAAAGCCGGACAGTCGCATCGCATGCATGAAGGCAAGAACATTGCTTTGTTATTTGAAAAAACATCTACAAGAACACGATGTGCTTTCACTGTCGGCGCGAATGATCTGGGGGTGGCACCGGAATTTCTTGGTATTAATGACATTCAGCTTGGCAAAAAAGAGTCTGTCGAAGATACGGCCAAGGTTTTGGGCCGGATGTTTGATGGTATTGAGTTTCGTGGTTTTGCTCACGACACCGTTGTGCAACTAGCAAAGTTTTCCGGCGTTCCGGTTTGGAATGGCCTAACTGACGAATTTCATCCAACACAAATTTTAGCCGATTTTATGACTCTTGAGGAGCATATTGGCGATTTACGTGGGTTAAAGCTAGTGTTCGTAGGTGATGGTCGCAATAATATGGCGAATAGTTTAATGCTAGGATCGGCTCAAATGGGTCTCGACTTCCGAATTCTGGCACCAAAAGAATTGCATCCCGAGCAAAAGCTTATCGATGAGGCGCAACGAATCGCGATCGAGAATAGTGCCATTATTACAATCACTGATAATCACGACGAGGCGCTTCAAGGCGCGCAAGCGATTTATACCGATGTTTGGGTCTCGATGGGTGAGGAAGATAAATATGCCGAGCGCATAGCCCTCCTGAAAGATTATCAAGTTAACATGAATATGTTGCAAAAAACCGGCAATCCAAACGTAAAATTTATGCATTGTTTGCCTGCCTTCCACGATTTACACACAGATACATCACAAAAGATTCACGATCAGTATGGATTAACAGAGATGGAGGTGACCGATGAGGTTTTCCGTAGTCCAGGCAGTATCGTGTTCGATCAAGCGGAAAACCGCATGCACACTATCAAAGCCGTAATGGCACTAACGTTATAACTAATTGGGGCTAGGAGGCTCCCGAACTATGGCGAATAAAAAAGAAAAGAAATCACTTGGGCTACTGCCGCTGACGGCGCTGGTGGTTGGATCTATCATTGGAAGTGGTATTTTCAATTTAATGAGCAACCTGTCGGCTGAAGCATCGCTTATGGCCATCCTTATCGGTTGGGCAATAACCGGTGTCGGTATGTTATTTTTGGTACTTTGTTTTAGAAATCTTAACAAAAAGAGGCCAGACCTAGATGCAGGTATTTTTAGTTATGCAGAGGCTGGTTTTGGTAAATTTATGGGCTTTAACTCGGCTTGGGGATATTGGATCTCGGCCTGGGTTGGAAACGTGGCCTACGCAACATTAATGTTTAGCTCACTTGGATACTTTTTCAATGTGTTCAACGGAGGCCAGAACCTCGCCTCAGTTATTGGGGCATCGGTTGTATTGTGGTCAGGACATTTTCTAATTTTACGAGGAGTAAAGTCTGCTAGTTTCACAAATGTTATTGTGACAATGGCAAAGATTATTCCAATCGCAATCTTTATATTTGCCGCTTACCTAGCTTTCAAGTTTAATATTTTTACATTAGATATTTGGGGTACGGCTTCAAAGGGTTTTGAATTCGGAAGCGTCTTGGAGCAGGTACGAAGTACGATGCTCGTCACCGTTTGGGTATTTATTGGAATAGAGGGCGCCGTTGTCTTCTCTGGACGTGCTAAAAAGCGTAGCGATGTTGGCAAAGCGACTTTCCTTGGTCTATTTACAGTACTGGCAATTTATCTACTTGTATCAGTATTGTCACTAGGATTGATGACTCGCCCAGAACTAGCAGCATTAGGTCAGCCAGCAATGGCAACATTACTTGAATCAGTTGTTGGTCCTTGGGGCGCAGCATTCGTGAATATCGGTGTGATTATATCTATTGCCGGTGCGTGGTTGGCTTGGACGATGTTCGCATTTGAACTTCCATACCAAGCAGCGCTACGTGGTACATTCCCTGCTATATTCAAAAAAGAAAATAAAAAAGGTACCCCATATGTTGCTTTATTAGTTACGAATTTACTCGTACAGGCATTCATATTCACGTTCCTTATCAGCGAATCAGCATATGTCTTTGCCTTCTCGCTTGCAACGACGACAATCTTGATTCCATATGCATTTACGGCATTCTATCAAGTTAAGTATTCAATGCAAGAAAAAATAGGAACACCACATAGAATGCTAAATATCGTAGCCGGCTTAGTAGCTAGCGCCTACGCACTTTGGCTAGTATATGCTGCTGGTCTTGACTATCTGTTATTGACAGCAATAGTTTATGCGCCAGGCATCTTGGTATTTACATGGACTCGATTGCGTGAAAAGAAAAAGCCATTCACTATGGTTGAATTAGTTATTGCACTTGCCCTTGTTGCAGTTTGTGCATTCGCATTTTATAAATTAGTAAGTGGTCAAATAGTAATTTAGTTTATCTATGACAGTAAGTAGAATTGTAATCGCTCTTGGTGGTAACGCCCTTCAAAAAAAGGGCGAGGCCAGCGCCGAGGCGCAGATTAAGGTAGCTGCAGAAACTGCTCGTCAGCTTGTGCCACTTATTTCACAGGGTCATCAGATTGTTATCGTACACGGCAATGGTCCTCAAGTAGGTGATATTCTACTGCACGAAGAGGCGTTTAGCACCTTAGAGGCACCAACAATGCCACTCGACAGTTGTGGTGCAATGAGTCAGGGATCGATAGGCTATTGGCTTCAGCAGGCTATCGGGAATGAGCTACGAGCTATTGGTAATACTATGTCAGTTGTTTCGATCGTAACTCAAACAATAGTTGATAGAATGGATCGGGCATTTGATAATCCTTCAAAACCAATCGGTCCATTTTATAACACCGAGGCAGAAGCACGTTTAGTTGCCGAAGCCCACGGTTATGTAGTAAAGGAAGATTCTGGTAGAGGGTGGCGGCGTGTCGTACCATCGCCTACGCCTAAATCTATCGTCGAGAAGTCAGTCATCGAGGCGCTGATTAATGATAATTGTCTTGTTATTGCAGCGGGTGGTGGTGGTGTGCCAGTAATAGAAACCAACCAGGGTCTCCATGGTGTAGCCGCAGTAATTGATAAAGATATGAGCGCATCTGTTCTTGCAGATATGGTTGATGCGGAGTTGTTGCTAATACTGACTTCAATTGATGCGGCAAAGATACATTTTGGAACGCCAGAGGAAGAAACTTTACATGAAGTCACATGTGAAGATATGCGACGTTATTGTGAATTAGGCGAGTTTGCCAGCGGCAGTATGCTACCGAAGGTACTTGCATCACTGGTTTTTGTTGAAAAAGGACGTGGTCACAGAAAGGCTATCATTGCTTCACTCGAAACAGTACAGTCGGCAGTGGATGGCAAAAGCGGCACAGTCATATCTTGAGCCTCGTAGATTCGCTAGCAATTAGACAGGATTAAAAAATCAGAATATAATTGCTAGAATGGAATTTTGTAAACTTACAGATGATGAATATGATGCATTTGCTGAAAAGCATCCACAAAATAATCTGAATCAATCAATTTATATGATTCGCTCTCAGAGGTCTCGTGGTCTGAGTATCGAATTAGTTGGCATAAAAAAGGCGAAAAAGGTCATAGCTGCCAGCAGCCTACTATTTAGTCGGCTACATTTTGGTTATAGAATATGCGAATGCATCAAAGGGCCATTGCTAGATTATCAAGATCTTGATTTGGTACATTTTTTCACTTCAAATATAAAAACATACCTNAAAAAACGCGGCGTTAGTGAGTTAATAATATCACCATANATGGTTCATAAAGAGCGCGACATAAATGGCACTATCGTTGAGGGTGGTGAGGATAATTCAGGAATTATTTCCTCTCTATCTAAATTTGGCTATAGGCATAATGGATTTGACGCCAATCTAGTTAATGTCAATTGGATGGTCGTAAAAGACGTTTCGATATATAAAAGCGACGAAGAGTTGTTAAATAGTTTTTATAACCGCACTCGCCGCGCGGCAGTAAAGAATGCCGAGAAATGTGGCGTATATATTGAACAAGTTGATGACAATAACTTAGATGTATTTTATGACATTATAAAAAATGCTGCTGAAACGAAACATTTTCATGGTCGTAATCGTGATTTTTATGCCAACCTCCTTGACACTATAGATTCAGAGCACGTTAAGATATTTATATCATGCATTAATATCAAAGATTACAGAGCTAGGCTTTCTCAACTTCTTCAATCTGAAATTGATAAACACGAAGAACTTACCAAACGTCTCGAGGTTAACGCCAATAAAAACAATGAGAATAAAGCTAGGGTTTCAGAAGGTTTAATCAATAAATATAATAAATCCCTCATTGAGCTAGACAGTTATCCGGCTGGCAGTGATGTTCTACCACTTGCTGGTGTTTATTTCTTTTGCTATGGCTCAGAAGTTGTAGCGGTAATTGGTGGCGCAAATGATGAGTATCGGCAGTTTGATGGCGCTACGGCCCTATACTGGCATATGATGAAGTACGCTCGCAATAATGGCTACCAGAAATTTAATTTTTATGGAACGTTTGGCATATTTGACGAAAAGTCACCTGGCCACAGCATCTATCTATTTAAAAAAGGCTGGGGCGGCGCAGTTGTGAATACACTTGGAGAGTTTAAATTACCAATACGACCAGTCAGCGCAGGGCTTTATGGATTATTTAAAACCATAAACAAGCGAGTCTCATTGCTAATTAATACAAGTTAATTTTGTTAGGTTTAAACAATGTAAATAGCGCAACTATCATTAAGCTGATATAATCTCGTTAGATATAATTTGCTGAATTTGAGTGGAGAGTATAAATCGTTTTAGCTATGATATTCAAAGAATTAAATGAAATAGAATATGAAAAGTTTGCAGCTAATTATCCGCAGGCTAGTTTTTTGCAATCGTCTGCTTCGGGTAAGCGTCGGTCTATAGACGGCTGGAATATGCATCTGGTTGGTGTTATCAGGAAGGGCAAAATAGTTGCCTCGGCGATGCTTTCATCTAGAAAGACTTTTTTGGGATATTATGATTTCGAGTGTCAACATGGCCCACTGGTTGATTACGATGACGTAGAATTAACTAAATTTTTTATAAAAAAAATACTTTCTTATGTAAAATCTAAAAAAGGACTGGGAATCAGAATCAACCCCAATCTGGCGCTTAATCATCGAGATGAGGCAGGCCTTATATTAGACGACGGCTATGATGGTCGTAAGTACATAGATCTTTTGGTGGAGTCTGGTTTATCCAAGATGGATGATAATATCGTAGATCAGGATTCGAACCTGTTGCGCTGGTATTACAAAAAAGATATGAGAGCTATCCATAATGATGAGGACTTATTTAAAAGCGTCAAAACGAAAGCTCGGCAAGATATGCAGAGATCGGAAAAATCGGGCGTAAAAGTAGATATTATCGATATCAAAGATTTAGATATTTTTCTAAAACTCATGGAAAGCACTGGCAGGCGTCGCAACTTTGATTGGCGAGACCAGAAATATTACGCTAGTTTACTTGATTATTTCGGTCCAGCTCATGCCATGTGCGCGGTAGCAAAACTGGATGTTGCTGAGTATCGCAGCTTTCTTGGTGATAAACTAAATCACGAAAATACCGAATTAGATATTCTTCGTGCAGATAAAATTGACGTCAAGTTGGCTCCTCAAATTGTTGAACACGAAACTCAAATTAATGATTTAAAGAAAAAGATAGAGGAAGCAAAAGCGATGGTCGGCGACCATATAGTAACAGCGGGGGCTATTTTTATTGTGTATGGCTCGGAATTGGTGTATTTATCGAGCGCTGCATACAAAGAATACAGCAAATTCTGTTCACCATACGCAATACAGCTTTTTGCCATGAGGTATGCGATAAATCACAATATACCAGTATATAATTTTTATGGAACAAAGGGTTCATTTAGTGGCAATCCTGATATGGATGGTGTCTATAATTTCAAAAAAGGTTTTTCTGGATATCTAGAAGAGCAGGTTGGATATTTTTACAAGAACGTAAGACCGTTCCAGGCGCATGTTTTAGATATACTAAGAAAAACTCGCAATATTCTTAAATAAGTTAAAATGATAGCAGACGTAACTGTAAAACCAAGCAGCAAAAAAGGTCCGCAAGTCCAACCCGGTTTGGACGGTACATTATTGATTTATGTTCGCGAACCAGCGATTGATGGAAAAGCCAATCAGGCCGTCGTCAAATTGCTAGCAGATTATTATGGAGTTTCTAAAAGTCGAGTCAAAATTATTAGTGGTCTAACTTCGAAGCAAAAACGATTTTTGATTGACTCGACGGATTAATTCAGTAGGTTTCGGCATGCAATGACACTTTTCCAATATCAATCGTTAGATATGTAGCATATCCATGCAGAATGCATCCAGAGTTAGCAAATTGTCTTGCATTATCGATTTCTGGACAGTGAGTGTCGCCACATACCAGCCAGCTGTGTTTTTCTGCTCGCTTTAATATGAAGTTTCTTTTGTGGGCAAATTTGGTGTACATCATTTTTTCCTCAAATATTTTATAACTTATAATTTCAAGCAAGTTTAATATCCAGAACATAACTTTGAAGTTGTGATTTTCTAGTATTTGCATTATTTGGCCATATGTTAATAAAAACCGATCCTTTTCCAGCTCAAGAATTCTACGACCGTGTTCGATATGATATATTTCATCGTCGTATTCAAGATCATAACTTTCAACACCTTTTACGGAAAATAATTTTATCCTATCGTCAGTTTCTTTTTTTAAATCATGGTTGCCAAATATATAAACCGTTTCTTTTTCTAGCAGGGCCGGGAACAGGTCTTGCCATTTAGAGTGTACGAAATCATCAAAAGTTGTGAACCAACTATCCCAGAAGTCGCCATTAATGATGACTTTGTCTGAATTTGCAATCAGTTTTTTCAAGAAATCATACTTCTTTTTATCAAACCTCTTGGTTAGGTGAGTATCGGAAATGATTAATATTTTTTGATTATGATTTTTGTGCATCTAATAACTCGATTATAAATTAATTGTAGCATGAGAGGGATGGCATAATTCGAATACTTCAAGTAAAATTTATTGGCTGAGATTATTAAATTGATTGTAGCGGATGATTGTAGCAGATTGGTTTTTTTCGTTAGTCAAAATTGAGTTACAATCACCCGTGCCGGAAAAGGCGACAAGCTGATCAGTACAAACCTTTAGTGCCTTGTTTCCGCTAGCAAATAGGCTTTGGCCGAACATTAACTGATTAGTCTTAACACCTAGTAAATCCAAAACAGTCGGCATAATATCAATATGAACACCTTGATTGGCATGAGTTTCACCTGTGGTCTCTTTTGGCAGTTTGATAATTAAAGGCACTTCTTTGACCTGAACGGTTGAAGGGTCATACTTAATCGTACCCGCCGAAAAAGCTGGCAGTACTGGAATGTGATCACCGTAAACTAAAATTAAAGAATCATCATAAAGTCCCTCTGATTTTAATTTTTCAAAGAATTTACCCAACATGCGATCTACATAGTTGATGTTTTCTAGGTAACCGCCAACCTGATCTGGATAATCATTAGGATTTATGCCTAATTCTTTGGTTTGATCAGTGATTGCAAATGGAACGTGAGAAGAAAGGGTAATGACATAACTTAGGCTTGGTTTGGGCTGGTCCTTAATGAATTCCGCTGTCTTGGAAAGGAAGTCACCATCGTTTAGCCCCATGTTAATGTTGGCGCCTTTGGGATAGTTGTCGGCTGCATAAAACTTTTGATAACCAAGCGACCTTAAGGCAACATCTCGGTTCCAAAAGTCGCGATTAAATCCATGGTAAGCAAATGCGCTGTAGCCATTTGAAATTAAAGTTTTTGGCAGACTGGTAAAATTATCTCTGCCATAGCGCACAAAAACCGCCGCGTCAGGTAATGGGAAATAAGACGAATTTGCTACAAAATCTGTGTCTGAAGTGTGCCCAGCACCATACAAAAACCGCTCATTAGGGAAATAGTGAGAAGTTTGGGCAAGTTTATCAAGATTGGGGGTTAATTCTTTATTATTTACTTTCTGATCAACTACAAACCCTCCCAGCGATTCAACTTGTATCATAATTACATTTTTACCCTTCGCTATACCAGTAAGGCTATCAGTTGTTTGCGTTGGCTTATTATATTTTACCCAGCTGGACAGAGTTTTTACTTGTGATGACGACAGCCTTGTAGTTTCCTGTTGGATAAAGCGGACGATATCTATGGCGTGTGTCATAAGTACGCCATAATACTGTGATGTTGATATGCCGTCGTAGCCCTTATTGAAAACATCCTCTAAGTTGCTGATGCCCATAGGTAGTAGGGTCATCCAGAAGACAATCAAAGTTATTATTACAGCCGTCCAGGTTGTTTTGATATAAGGTTTTTTGATATCATGTTTTTCTTTTAGATACACGAAGAACGATTTAATGGGCTTGTGGAATATTACTACTAGTGCAATATCTACAAAGTATAAAGCAAACCACCACCTCAACAGCGTCTCAAGGGCTGGGCCAATATCTTGGGTCTGACCCAAGGAGCTTAGTAGGCCAACCGTGGGTAGCGCCGTAAAGTACGAATAGTAAATAGTATCGATTAATAAAAGGGTCGTAATAAATAAAGCTAACAATACGGCTAGTTTATTCTTGTGTCGACGTACAAAGAAAAGAGGCGAGAACACGACTGCCGCACTTAAATAGCCGCAAATTATGCCATATGTATATTGGCTTTCTGACCATGTAACCTTTGTCACATAAGTGTTAAAAAAGAATAATTTTATACCGATAGCCAGCATCAAAAACAATACTAAATACTGTTCACAGACGAACGCCATGACTTGTTTTAGAAACTTCTTGGGTAATTGAATCACGAACCTCTATTTTATCATTTATATAATGCACCAACAATTCCTTGTCTGTATTTGACATACTTTTCATACTTCTGTAAAATAGAGTGTATGCATGATAAAAAATTATTTGGTACAGCAACTGTCGGCACCAAGGGCCAGGTCGTTATTCCATCGACAGCGCGCGAAGAGTTAGGTATCAACACCGGCGATAGGCTATATGTTCTCGGTTCGCCAATGAAGGGTGTTGTTATGTTGTTGAAGGAAGACAAATTAGAAAAATTTATCGAACAGATGAATTTACAGGTTGAAACCTTCAAGACTTTAAGAAAATCCCAAGATAAAAAGAAGTAGATTCAACTTAGTAAATACTTTGGTGGCGCCTAATTTGGGCAGTAAATGGCAGTAATATTTTATTTTGATAAAGTCTTGCATGCTGATTATTGTTGTATTATAATAAGCAGCACAAGCGTTTTCGCATAACGCTCGTCTTGACGTGTGGGGTATTTATTGATACTATTGATATCGTGTCTCGCGCCAAAACTATATTTTAAAGGTCGAAGCGCGTGAGGCTGTACATAGTACAAGGAGTATAAATCACATGCCAATAGCCATCGAATTTGTGTCGTCAAGACGCAAAAAGATAGCAGTGGATGTGGTGCCTGCCGAATGGCAACTGTATATCGCACAGTAAGAGTCGTTTGACTCAAAATCCAAGTCTCAACTGAGACTTACGAAAAAAGAAAACACCCCAAGGCACCGGGGTGTTTTCGTATATTAATGGCTACGCGCCCTATTATTTAGGTAAAGTTATGCCAGCTTTCGTTAACGCGGCTTCTATGGTCGCATTGAATTTTGTTTCGTCACCGTACGCTGTTGTGCTTAATTTAACGCCATTCAGGAAGAATGTTGGCGTCGCATCAACTCCAGCTTTTTTGCCGATTGCAGAATCATAATTAATTTTGTCATTTATAGCTGATGTTGCTAGGTCTGCAGTAAACTTTTTCATATTCAATCCCAAATCGCTAGCTAATTTAGCAAAGAAGGTAGTGCGTTCGGTGATAGACAAATCGCTCCAATCAGCTTGGGTTTCGTAGATTTTATTATGCATTTCCCAGAATTTACCTTGAATACCGGCGGCTTCGGCAGAACCGGCTGCTGCTTTGGCGTTAGGATGCGCATCTGTAATTGGGAAGTTCCTAAATACTGTCTGCAGTTGATCTTTGTATTTTTCGGAAATTGATTTGACGACTGGATAGATGTTTCCACATGGAGGACATTGGTAGTCGCCGTATTCTATGAGAGTAACTTTACTGCCAACCTTACCAGATATGTGATCGGCGATATTGCCGTCTTGGCTGTTTGCCTTCTGGATGGCGTTGGTATTCACTTTGCTAACATCAAGCCTAGTATCACCAGGTGCTAATACTAAGAGCGCTAATATGCCGGCTGTAATTATGGTAAATATGATCCAACTTGTTTTATTCAAAGAATTCTCCTTTTGATTACGGTATTTATTATAACAAAAATCAGTGTAGCTTGGCAGTGTAACCTTAATAGGTTATGAGTTACAATAGTGACAATATGAATACTTTTTTAATTATTTTAACTATATTGACCTTTATTTTATTATTAATTTTGACCTCCATAAGGCCAGCTGCCAGTAAATTTAGTAAGTTTGAACTAAATCGACGAGCTGAATTGAATAACAAAGACGCAGCTAAGGCATTGATTCGTGAAAACCTGCTAATTGATGTCATATCGTTGCAACGGGTATTCGTTGCACTACTGTTAGTGGCCGTCGTGTTGTTGAGTGTAATAACCTTTGGCTGGTTAGTCGGTATTTTATTGGCGTTGTTTGTGGCGCTTGAATACGGATCAATCGCCCGCCTCCGTCTATTTCGGAACTTATCAGAAAAACTGTATAACCATTTTGAGCCATCTATTCTCCGGTTCATTCAAAAATTTCCATATGTATTCAAATTACTTCGAAGTGTGCCGGTGGATAGCAATGTATCAAATCAACGCGTCGATTCGCGCGAAGAATTGCAGTACCTAATTGATCAATCGTCCGATGTTTTGACAACAGATGAAAAAAATCTGATTGTCCATAGTTTGTCTTTTGGAGATAAGTTGGTCAGTTCGATAATGACTCCCCGAAGTGTAATTGACAGCATTAAGGGTTCCGAGTTTTTGGGCCCTTTGACACTTGATGATCTACATAAAACCGGCCACAGTAGATTGCCGGTCATAAAAGGCGACATTGACCACATTATTGGTATTTTAAACCTCAGAAGTTTACTGGCACTCGACGTAAAACGATCGACTACGGCCGAAAAAGCGATGGACCCAAAGGTATATTATATTCGCCAGGATCAGAATCTACAGGATGCCCTGGCGGCGTTTTTACGTACCAAGCATCATCTCTTCGTAGTTGTAAATGAATTTCGTGAAACAGTTGGCTTGCTGGCACTAGAAGATGTCATCGAGACACTGCTTGGTCGTAAAATCGTTGACGAATTCGATGCTCACGATAACCTTCGAGAAGTAGCGTTGCGTAATCCACGCGACAACAACCATCCCGATAAACTTGAAAATGTTTAGTGTTATCTCTATAACGATGGTAAAATAAGGGACAAGGATATATTTATGACACGAACATTAGCACGAGAATTAGCATCAAAAATCAATGACACCGTAACTGTTGACGGTTGGTTGCATAAAAAACGATTGATGGGCGGATTGAATTTCATTACTCTTAGAGATCGTAGTGGTTTAATCCAGACATTAATTGATGATAAGGATGAACTTGAAAAACTTCGTGGCATGCAAACTGGAACCGTATTGGCCCTAACGGGTGTGGTTGTAGCCGACGATCGTGCGCCAGGCGGCGCCGAACTACATGACGTTAAGGTTGAGGTAATTGTACCGGTAACGGACGAATCACCAATTGAAATCGACAAACCACTAAATCACAAGTCTGAAAATTTAGACACGTTGTTTGATAACCGCGTAATCGGTCTCCGTAACGTGCAGGAACTTTCTATTTTTGAGGTACAGGCAACCATTTGTCGGTCACTAAGAAAACTTTTTGACGAGAATGACTTCACTGAAATCCATACCCCAAAATTATTGGCAGAACCTACCGAAGGTGGTGCGGAAGTGTTTACGTTAGATTATTTTGGTAAAATTGCCACTCTAGCGCAAAGTCCACAGTTTTATAAACAGATTGCCGTTGGTATTTTTGAAAGGTCGTACGAAATTGCGGCGGTCTACAGGGCAGAACAAAGTGCCACAACTAGACATATGACTGAATTCATCTCGATTGACGGCGAGATGGGCTTTATTAATTTATCTGATCTGCAAACCCTCCTTAGTAAATCACTGAATAGAGTCGTTGATGATGTTTGGGCTAAACACGAGGTTGTGCTGAAGCGTTGGAATGCCACCAAACCATTACTGACGGCCGAGATACCTGTGATGTCGATGCAAGAAATACACGAAAAATATTCTAAATCAACTAATGAAAATACTGTAGGCGAAAAAGACTTAAGGCCCGATGAGGAACGCTGGGTATGTGAATATTCAAAGAAAAATCTTGGCAGCGAAGCTGTTTTTGTAAGTGAATGGCCAGCAGACGAAATGAAATTCTATCACAAAGCTAACGAGGCCAATCCCCAAATCGCTGACCGGGTGGATTTATTATTTAGGGGTGTTGAGATTGCAACTGGCAGTATGCGCGAAAACAGATATGATGTTATTGTCCAGCAGTTGAAAGACCTTGCAGGAGCGAACCCTAATGACCCAGGTTTTGCGCCAATTTTAACAGCTATGAAGTACGGCACTCCACCGCACGGTGGCTTTGGTATGGGCCTAGAGCGTTTGACGCAAAAGATAATCGGATTGAATAATGTCAAAGAGGCCACACTTTTCCCTCGAGACATTAATCGCTTAACGCCATAATGCAAGACGCACCGCAGTTTCCTGAACCACAGATTGTTGTCCATGGAGGTCCCGTGATTACGAGTGGCGCTATTGATATTAACCTATCGACCGGAAAACCAATCGACCTCAGTAAGCAGCGACACTTTTTGGCTGCGTTCTTCTTTAGCTTCTTTTTTGGACTCTTCGGAGTCGATCGTTTCTATATGGGCAAGATTTGGACTGGAATTTTGAAATTACTTACATTTGGCGGCTTAGGGGTTTGGGCAACAATTGATTTGGGACAAATTATATCGGGCTCGGCTCGTGATAAGCAGGGTAATAAACTAATAGACGCTGAAAAGTATAAAACATTCGCTAAACGAACAGTGTTCATGACTACATTTATTATCATTTTGATATTCGTAGCCTCATCAGCAATTGCTATTTACTATGTAATGCAATTTGTTCAAAATGGCGGAATCAATCAATTGATAAATAATCCAGACCAAATGCAAAGTTTATTAAACAGTTATAGCATTTGACCAAATAGGCCTCGGCGTTGGATAATAGATGAGTATGAAAATTTCCCAGAAGTTAGTATTTGCCTTCTTAGCGCTATTTATTTTTAGCGGCGCTTCTATTTTGAGTGTAGCGGCTCAGAGTTCTACTATAGATAGTCAGCAAATTGATAGAATCCTTAGCAACTGCACTTCGACTAAAAATACACTGAATCAGCTTCACGCTAGTGATGCACTTTTGCGTGTCAATAGGGGACAGACATATGAATCAATGTCGACTAAGTTAATGGATGGATTTAACGGTCGTGTTTCTAATAATAATTTCAATAACACTAGTCTGGTGTCAATCTACAATGGCTACAATTCTGCACTCGACATTTTTAGGTTGGATTATAAAACATATGAAGAACATTTATCGACCGCTATCAATATAAATTGTTTCAAGCAGCCGGTTTCATTTTATGACGCCGTTGTTTTGGCGCGAACCGAACGAAATAAGGTTCACGACGACATACTAAAATTAAATCAATATGTCGATCAGTACCAGTCGGCGGTTGATCAATTTGAAAAGGACTACCTAGCTACGTCTAGTGGAGCGAATCACTAACATGAGTGAACTTATACCAGCACTAACAATCGACGAACCTTCGTTTAAAGACAAGCATAGTTTTCTGATATTTATTACAATATCAATTGTCATTTCATCAGTCATTGTCTTCATTAGTATGACCATGTATAACGGTAGTGGCGCAGCCCAACTCGATTTAAGCCGACCTGGATACGTAAGTGTTCGTTCTCAGGCCACTGCTAACGAGAGTGACTTCAAGACGTTTTCTGCTGCAGGACCAATCAGTAAAGACATAATTGAAGATTTCAAATCAATCTATAATGAACAAACTCAAAAAATCAAAGCCATAGACGCCTTTGGTAGCGATCCACTAAGTGCTGATGCATTAGGGATAAGCGCACCTGCTGCACAATAGTATTAGCTTGTTTTAGAAAGTTTATCTCGTAGCCAGTTATCGATTGTACCTGCGCCCATACAAACAACTAGCTTTCCATCATCTCGTGCTTTGGCGATGTTTGCCCAAAGCTCATCATCAAGGTTGGTAATGCGGATGTTTGTTTTATTTGTGATGTTTTGAATTAACTCTTCCGGTTTTAATATTTCTAAATTTGGATCTTCACGCGATAAATAAGTTGGCAACCAATAGATTGTTTCCGCTTTTTCGAATTGGTCGGTATATTGGCCTCGTATCTCGTATTGTCGGATGTTTTGATGTGGTTGGTAGACCAAAACTACATGGTCTGACAGTTCGCGTGCCATTTGTAGTGTAGCGGCGATTTCTACTGGGTGGTGGCCGTAATCACTGTATAGATTATCTGCTAGCTTTTCAAAACGTCGATTTGTTCCAGGAAAACTGGATACTATTTTGTCGATATTCTGCGTAAATCCTAGAGACTTTAGGGCTGATTGAACTAAGGCTGCGTTTCTTCGATTATGCTGTCCAGTGATTGGCAGGTTATGAATTTCTGAAGGATTAAGCATAACAACATCAGGAATGTTATTGAATAACTCATTATGTTGGTCGTTCCAAGTAATAACTTTATCACTCTGTTTGGCAAATTGATGAAAGGCGTCTAGGTACTCATATATTGTAGGATAGGTATCGGGGTGGTCATAGTCAACTGAAGTTATAAGTGATAGGTATGGTTTAAAGTGAAGGAAGTTACGATCAAATTCATCGCATTCATACACAAAATATTTACTGGCTGGGTCTAGCTTGCCACTAGGTCCAAACGTAATGGTAGTGCCTATCGAATAACTGATAGGGATGCCGAGTTGTTGCATGACCCATACCAACATACCAGTCACAGTCGTTTTACCATGTGTCCCAGCCACAGCAATTAGTTTCAGATTCTTGTCACTGATAATGTAAGAAATAAGTTCGTCGCGTTTTGCGGTTTTTATACCTAGTTCCCGTGCCAACGTCAGTTCAGGGTGGTTATCGGCCAGGGCAGATGTGTAAACGAACCAGTCAATTGGTTTTTTACGGTGATTAGCTCGTAAAAAGGTTCCATCTTGATTGGTGCTAATTTTGATACCTTTTTTGCTTAGTTCTTTGGTTATTAGAGTAATTGCAGGGTCTGATCCAGTAACAGCGTAGCCAGCGTCATTCGCAATCTCCGCAAGTGGGCCTATTCCAACGCCACCAATTCCAGAAAAGTAAATATTCATGAGTTTAAGTATATATCACTTCATCTTTATGGTCATCTGTGTTGTAATAGAGTAAACCATAAACAATATAAACAACTATGATTAAAGACTTTTTTTACAGAGTATTGCAGCGGCGCCATTTTTGGCGTGACTCCACTTTTAGCGAAGTTGCTGAACTTTACGCTTCACGAGTTCTGCGCTTGACGGCTACCAGCGTGGGAGCTGGTTTCAGCACCGTATTTTTGTACAAGGAGGGTTATAGTCTAGTTTTAATATTGGCAATCTGGATGATGGTTTATGCTATAAAGATCTTTTTGTCTCCATTTGCCGGATTACTTGTGGCACGTATCGGTACTGCGAAAAGTACATTAATAAGCAATATTCTATATATTCCTGCAATGATAGCAATTAGCTTGGTGGAGAAATTTGGGATACCGGCTATCCTGATTTTTGCCTTTTTTATGGCCGTCTCGATTACCATATATCAATTATGTTATTATGTTGAATTTTCGATTGTAAAGAACGAAGAGCACGCTGGTAAGGAAATCGGCTATATGAACATACTGGAAAAGCTAGCAATTACAATTAGCCCAATTATAGGCGGTTTTATCGCATTAGCCTTCGGTCCTCCTGTGATAATGGCGGTAGCTGGCGTCTTGTTCGCGATTGCGGCCCTACCTTTACTAAAAAATCCCTCAAGAACAGAACAACGGCAAGAGGTTACGTTGAGTGGATTTCCGTGGCGAATGGCTTTGCCAAGTATGCTTGCTAGGGCGTCACTAGGGTTTGATGCTGTTGCTAGCTCGATAGTCTGGGGTCTTTTTGTATTGATAGTGATCTTTCCTAATAGCGACAATGACATATATGTAATTCTTGGTGCTTTGTCGTCTTTGACTGTGGTCGTTGCTACGGTGGCTTCAATAGCTTACGGTAAAATAATCGATAAAAACAAAGGTGGTAATCTGTTGAGAATTGGAGTCGCGTCGAATGCAATTGTCCATCTATCTCGCGTTTTAGTTGTTTCCCCAGTTGAAGTCTTCGGTGTAAACATTGTCAACGAAGCAGCTACCACGGCTCAAAACATGGCATTGTTGCGCGGTATTTTTGATACGGCCGATTTGTCTGGTCATCGCGTAGTCTACATGGTGGGAGGCGAAGCGATGGATGGGGTAGGCGGCATCTTGGCTTGTCTTGCAATGATTTTATGCCAGATAAGCTTTGGCGGAGTTGTTGGTTTTAGAGTCTTTTTTGTAATTGCTGCGATTGCGATTCTAGGCAACGGTATGTCGCGCTTTCCACTCTATCGTAAATAGAACCTCATGATATACTAGTTTTAATAGTATAAGGTGGGGTTCTCGGTGGTTGATAAAAAACAAGTTCGGCGAAGTCTTGGCCAATTGCAGCGAATAAAAACGTGGCAATTGGTTATTATTTTGATCCTNGTCGGTTTTGTATCGGCNACTTTTTTACGNTTAAATAACATNGGCATGGTGGAGCGTCGTGAGGCTGTGATTACTGCCGATAATACGGGTGACAAGAAAGTAACACAAAGTAGGCTTTATGACCTTCAGAGGTACGTATCTGACCATATGAACACNGATATGGGCAAAGGTGTCTATCTAGAGGCAAGTTACAAACGCGACTATCAGGCGGCCTATAAAATGGCTTCAAATGACAGCAATCCGAACGGTAACATCTACAAAAAGGCTCAAGAAGTTTGTATGCCCAGGTTTAAATATTGGTCGTATGCATATGTACAGTGTAGCGCGGATGAATTGGCTAAATATCCAGATGGAACCGTTTTATTAAATTCTGTTAACTGGCCAATTGCTAGTACCTATCTGCACGCCTACGTCTCACCACTTTGGTCACCAGATTTTGCCGGCTGGTCACTGCTACTATGTGTAGTAATTTTCATAATGATTATTGCCCGTCTCACCAGTGTTGTTATCTTGAGAATGTTGCTCCGTCGACATTATAAAAGTATTTAACCGTTGACACCGAGCNCGCCTCGATGTACNCTTACTCTTGTATAGTACTAATAGGAGGAGAAAAAGTCTTATGGCTTACAAGCACACAAACTCAAAAGGTATCACTTATTATTTGCATAGCACCGACGTCACACTACGTGGTGGCAAGCAACAGACAATCTACTTTTTTGCAAAAGTAGAAAAGAATGCAAAAGGTCACCCAGTTGATCTACCAGAAGGTAGTATCGTTAAGGAAAACCCACGTAACGGTTTCCTAACTGTTTCAAAGAAAAAATAGTCTAATTTAGACTTGCACCATAAGCGCGTTTGGTAGTATAGTATTATCAAACAAACAGGTGCCATAAATGCCCCTTCGGGGGCATTTTTGTTTACCTGAATAGGTTAGTATTGACCTTACAAACCAATTATGCTATAATATATAGCATGTCTAAATCAATAATCGGCGAAGGCCAGATGCAAATGGATTTTAATCCAGATGACTCAAATAAACCCGAGATTATTAAACCTGAGATTATTCCACCTGAAGTTGAAAAAGAATCTTCTTTGACTCAACTATTTCGTGCTCATGGTATTACTGAAAAAGAATTTGATGATTATGCCGAAAAAAGAGGCTGTTCATCCTACGAGACTTACCGACACTTTGGTATTTCTATAGAAGAAGTTGTTAATATGGGTAGAAACTATCCAGTCGGTGAAGCGGTTGAAGTTATACCCAAAGACGAAGATGGTATCGAAAAAATCGTTGGTCCGTCCATCCTCATTGCCAAAAGGGCTATTTATTTGACAGCTGCTCTTGAAAGGTATTCAAAAGCTTCACAGGTAAGTGGTCTTAATAAAGCACTTGATACCGCCCACGCTGGTGATCTCTATCGTCGTTACGACGAAAATGCTCTTGTTCAAATGATTGCAAGTCGTGGCCCACGCACAAGAGAAGGCGATGCAGAATTCAGTAAGGCATACGGAAGAAAAGAAATGATTGAAGCTGGCGAAAAACCTAGTAAAGTTGGACTCGATGAACGTACTCAAACAGATAAATTTATTTATAGTTATATTGGGGCAGACAACCCCGATGATCGCAGGATATATCGAAGTGTTTTAAAAAAACAAATAAAAAAATTTAAAAAACCATAGGACCTATTACAATATTAGCCAAAAGGGTCGCCTCGATGCAGTCTGATTTGCCGTTATTTGATAAAAGTCTTACAATTACTAATATTAGTAAACCCTTAAATCTAAAGGAGATACGGGATGTCCGAAAAAGAACAAGGCAAAAAAAAGAACTGGTTTGTTAAACATAAAATTCTAACAGCAATTGGTATTTTATTTTTACTTGGCATAATCGTAAGCGCATTAGGCAGCAAAAATGATACCGCTACTAAAGTTGGTGATGATAAGTCTGGAACATCAGTTAAAGAGCAGACAGTATTTAAAGTTGGTGATGTAATTAGTTTTGATAACAAAAAGGTAACAGTCACCTCAGTAGAACGTAATTGGAATAGTGGCAACCAATTTATTACACCAGCATCTGGAAATGAATTTGTGAAAGTACAGGTTACTATTCAAAATAACTCTGATGATCAGATTTCATACAACACTTTTGACTGGAAAATACAAGATTCAAAGGGTGTAATCCAAACCCCAGCTGCTGCTACATACTCTGTTGACGGGGCATTAAATAGTGGTGAGCTAGCTAAGAATGGCGAGAAATCAGGCTTTTTGGTTTTTGAAGTGCCTAGTGGTGATTCAGGACTAGTATTGCAATATAGCCCTTCATTCTGGACAGATAAAAAACTAGAAATTAAACTCTAAAAACTATTCAGATATACAATAAAAATAAGAGGCCAACTGGCCTCTTATAATACATCAAAACTATAAAACGATTTTATTTATTATCTTATTGTATATCTTTGAATTGGGAATATTGTGTTGCGTCACCGATATAAATAACCTTATTAGAAATATCACTAGTTGTAAAATCCCAATATTCTATTCTGCCACCAGTTGCATTACCAAATTCTCCAGTATATTGATATAGGATTGATGTCCTGCCATTTAATCCATTAAGTTCTTGTGAGCGATTCAGTATAGTCACTCCTGATGGTAAGGGCGATAATATATTACCAGAAACAAAATCAGATATTTCATCTGGATAATGTCCCTTATCTACCTGATACACCTCGGCTGTTGTTTGTACCGAAAAGGCAGTGGATTCGGCGTACGAGGTATTAGCCTTTGCGGTAATACCAGTGTATGAAACTATAGTTATCATGGCAAGAATCGGAATTATTAATAGGAGAAATATCGCATTAATCCAAATACCGGCTAATGCAAGTCCATTTTTAAAACCAGCAACTTTTGATTTATGATAACCGACAGCTGAAAGAATGACGCCAAAAATACTAAGACCTACAAATGCGAATACAAAACCAACAATACCAAGTGTTCTACCCGGATCGTCAACTGATTTCATATTTTGCTCTTGTTTCGTTTGTTCGTTGTTTTGCTGAGGTTTTTGAACAGTGTTTTTTGTAACGGGTTGTATTTTCATAATTTAATTATACGCTATTTTTTAGGCTCTTTATGAGCGTGTTATGATTAAATTATGATAGATATTAAAAAAACCGAGACAGTTAAACGTCCAGAAGTTGAACAGCCTAATTCCGATAGTATTAATGTGCCTAATAGTAAGGGTCTGGGGATTGCTTCTTTGGCGTTTGGAGTTTTGTCAATTTTTGTAAGTGGATTTTTTGGAATTGTAGCAATTATATTCGGTATTATAGCCATAAAACGGAAATCCGGAAAAGGCCTAGCAATTGTTGGAATTATTATAGGGTTGATTGGAATATTATT
>JGI24145J26757_10000262_pt1 | contig 26311 bp, 26 predicted proteins | sample BarGraIncu01122A_FD_26757 | JGI IMG/M metagenome (IMG submission 26757) | reverse complement strand
CAGAGCTCCCAACTCATTCTCTATCCCGCACCCCTCCGAGCGTCACGCGTCCGCAATAGGTTTGCTCCCTTCCGGGCCTGAACCGGTGCTCACGGTAAGCGCATATCATTGGTTCTCCAATCAATGGTATACTGCCGTTGACCCCGCAGGACGGAATTTCATCGTCTGCCTTGTTAGATGGTCAAACTGTCAAAATGCCTTCCTTCTGCTTCGCTCCCCACTTATCGACGTTTTTGGGTTACAGATGACGCCGAGCCATCCAAGCTAGCCCAGCTAATATACGACTATATCATCCATAAAATTATCGCTGGGCGCGTTTCTAATCTTTAATAAAGGTCTAGTCGAATTGGACTGACGTAAGCACGGCGATCTCATTACCCCTTGATGACACCTATAGGGGCGAGCCGCGCAACGGCTTTCGAAATGCCGAGCTTAGAAACGACTTCAATGACTTCATCTATTGGCTTGTAAGCTTCCGGTGCCTCCTCTGGCACAGCCGACAAATCATCAGTTTTTATGGTGATATGTTTTTGCCTTAGATTTTCTATAACTGTTTTCCAAGTCAGTGATCTTTTCGCAGCCTTGCGGCTGAGGACACGGCCTGCTCCATGGCAGGTTGAACCGAAAGTTGTGGCCATTGCTTTTTTTGTGCCGTGTAGGACGTATGAAGCGGTCCCCATACTGCCGGGGATGAGCACTGGTTGCCCAATTCCGTAACTCGAGTCCTTATCGAATGCCCTTGTAGCGCCTTTGCGGTGCACATACACNTCCTTACGTGCTTCCCCAACTGAATGTCTTTCAAGCTTGGCGATATTGTGTGCAACATCGTATACGAGGGTAGCAGTTGCACCAAACTTCTGTTCAACGACATTTCGCACCCAAAAAGACATCATTTGTCTATTTGTCCACGCATAGTTTGCAGCTGCTGCCATGGCGCCGAAATAATTTCGACCTTCTGGTGACTCTGCAGGAACACAAGCAAGTTGCTTATCGGGAAGTTTGATGTCATACTTGCGGCTCGCCCCTTGAAAAACTTTCAAGTAGTCCGTGCAGATTTGATGGCCCGCCCCTCGTGACCCCGAATGAAGCATGATACAAACTTGTTCTTCTTTCAAACCAAACAAGTTCGCGGCGTGTCTCTCACAAATCTGATCGACGTATTGAATCTCTAAGAAATGATTTCCGCTTCCTAAGCTTCCAAGTTGCGGCTTGCCTCTTTTTTTCGCCAGCGGGCTCACTTTAGAGGGATCGGCACCATCCAAACACCCATCGCTCTCACAATGTGTAAGATCTTTAGCGTCTCCATATCCATGATTGACGGCCCATTTTGCGCCGCTAGAGAATACGTTGTCTAGCTCCGTTTCGGAGAGCCGTAGCGGTCCTTTCGAACCGAGTCCTGAAGGAATCGCTTGAAATAAAGCTGCTAGGAATTCATCAATTCTTTGCTCAACCTCTTCCTTGAATAACGTCGTTGCTAAAAGCCTAGTCCCGCAGTTAATATCGAAACCGACCCCTCCCGGGGATAATACACCTTCGGTAGCGTCAAAAGCAGCAACGCCGCCAATGGGGAAGCCATACCCGGTGTGCACATCTGGCATCGCTAGTGACCATCTCTGGATCCCAGGAAGAGTCGCAACATTAGCCACCTGCTGGATCGCTCCAGGCTCGAGGTATTTCATAAGAGCGTCTGATAAGAATATTCGCCCAGGGACGCGCATTCCTGGCGCGGTACCCTCTGGGACCTCCCAAATGTACTCGTCTTCCCTGACCAATTCTGCGAGTGTCATCCAACCTCCTATACGTCAAGCGTTACTTCTGCGTGGTAGACGTTATTCTTCTTTATTTGTAGGTTGTGATATGTCATTGCTTTCACTTCCGTGTTTAGTATGTGTTTGTTAGGATCGATTCGCTCGCCCCAGCACTCCGCATTCAACGATAAGCCAGCGATCTTGACGATACACTTTTTGACGGCGGAGCGATTGACTTCGAACGTAACGAGAAGCTCCGCAAGCCAATCGTAAAGCAAGTCCTCACAACTGTCGGAAGTCATCTCGATTGTGGTGGTGTCTCTAAGCGCCACGCTTTCGAGCATAACAAGCGTGCTTTCAAGGGCTTCTGCCGCATTCTCGAATAGTTGGTTCAAGTCTCTTCCGCAAGCCTTAAAAGTGAGATCGGCTGTGTGCTCAACAAATTCGTATTTTACATGCTGTTATCGTGTAGGATATGAACCACAAGTTAATATACATTCATCAGCTGGGGTGACTCAATGAGACCGTACGTCATTATCAATTCAGCTATGAGTGCTGACGGTAAGATCTCAACGGTAGNGAGAAGACAGGTGCGAATCTCTGGNAAAGAGGACATGCAACGCGTTGATGCGTTAAAAGCACGCACCGATGCGGTTATGGTCGGAATTGGAACCGTGCTCGCGGACGATCCGAAGCTGACTGTTAAGTCAGATATGCTCAAGCGTGAACGAGTAGCGAAGGGGAGAGCTGAAANTCCGCTACGAATCGTGGTTGATAGCAATGCGCGAACTCCATCGACCGCGGCATTTCTCGGGCCAAACGCGCTCATAGCGGTAGCGCAACAAGCCCCACATCACAAAGTCGAAGAACTTAGCACAAAGGCCGAGGTAATTGTTGTTGGAGAGCGCAAGGTAGATCTGAGCGCACTCCTTGTGAGATTGAAAGATCGAGGGGTAGACTCTGTGCTGGTTGAAGGTGGCGCAACGCTCAATTTCGCCCTTCTGAGTTTAGGATTAGTTGATGAGCTTTATGCCTATATTGGGAATATCATAATCGGAGGCAGTTTAGCCCCGACGCTCGCCGATGGCGATGGCCTGACTTCTGACTTCGTCAAGCTCAAACTAAGGCAAATACGTCAAATAGGGGATGGTGTGCTTATTAAGTGGCAGGTCCTCACCCCTAGGCATTGAGCCATCTTAATGCTTTGAGGTGACNCCGTCAACTGCTCCTTCCACTACGGCGCTTCCTCGCAAGATCCTTATACTAACCAGTCCGCCCACGACTATATTTAGATAATACGTGACGATTCTCCACCCGAGAATGAAGATGCCCAACACAGAGGTGCTCACGAAGGTTGAATAAATCGTTGCGGTACTCAGTTCAGCTATACCGCTGTTTCCGGGGGTAAGCGGGATCGTGGCGATCATCATCAGTACTGTTTGGGCAGAAAAGGACGCCAAAATCCACGGAGGTGATCCGAGGCCAACGAGGATGAGAGAAGCAATAGAAAACTGCAGAAGCCAAAACGCCGTCGTAAAAAGAAAACCTTTGGCTAAAGCTTTTCGTTCATCCTTCAGATACAGTTTAGTGCTATTGTGAAAGACATCGATCTCTCGCAAGAATTTTTGTAGAGACTGGTCAGCTTTGTCAGCGCCTTTCACTTTGACGAACAACCAACGTGCTCTCTTAACGAGAGACTTCAATTTTCTTGGCTTTATTATGACGTAGAGGAGGATAAAAAAGAGTATACCGAAAACTAGGGCTGCGCCGCCAAAAAGGGCCATCAAACCTGCGCCACTCTCGACGTACTTGGTAAATAACACAAATCCGATCGGCGCGGCTATGCCTAAGAAAAGCGCATCCAACATTCTCTCTCCTAGAACGACAGCAGAGGCATCCCCCACAGAGAGGTTGCAGCTTCTTAACAACTGCACTCTAGTTATTTCCCCGCCTACGTGCCCAGGGGTGATTGATGCGGCAAACTCATTTGACAATACTATCTCGACTGATTTTTTGAAAGGAACCTCCCCCCCGAGTGCTTCTGACATGACCTTTATTCGGGCACCCCAAACAAGCCAAGAACAGAGCTGAACAATCAACGCGGCAGCTAAGAAGGCTGGATGGATTTGAATGAGGCTGCGGAGTTGGCCTGGTGTGATTGTAAGCAGTAGGAGCGCAAGAATTGAGACTACGCTGAAACTTAACGAAACCGCAAGCCACTTACGTGAACCCTTCACGATATATTTCCCCTCAACTAGACCTCCGATCGGGTCATCGCAGTCCACTCGCTCTTTCGGGAAGTGATATATTGTCCGATTGCCACGGCGCCACAGAGCGTCATTAAGCACATATAGCCTATTACGCCAAATAAGATCCTAAGTGATTCCGACAGAGAATCACTTTCTGCCCTTATTGCACGTAAGTATAACGGAACAAAAGGTGCTAGCAAGAAGGAAAAAAATGGAACCGTGAGCGAGCCAAACCACGTGATTTTTACTACGATCGGCACGCTTGCTGTCAACATCTGGGCGAAATATTTTCGCAGTCCTTCGACTGCTCCTCGGAACCACCGGACCCTTTGATTGTACAAATCTTGAATTGAAGTGGGGGCTTGTTCGCCAACTTGTGAATTAACGAGGAGCGCGGAGCTCCCTGAGAGATAGATCTGTTGGGTAATGTCTACGTCCTCGCAAGCACAGCGTTCGTTAAAAACCGTGCTTCGAAGAAAGGCCGCTTTTGAAACCCCTATTAATCCGTTGAATTGAATGAAACCCCCNGACCACCTANCGAGACGATAGATGTCACAGAAGAACTTGTACTCNATAGAAATAATCTTNGTGAGTGTGCTCTCTTTATTGGTGACGAANCGACAACCGCTTGCAAGCACGCCATTGCTCGCTTCCGTCAGCGCAGACACACACTCAGTCAAGAAATCAATGTTGGGGCGGCTATCAACATCAAACAATGCTATATATTCCGCTCCCTCAATGACGTTAAGAACGTCATTGATGGCACCTGCCCGCCGACCTCTATTGTCATTTCTTACAATTATATGAAAATGCGGAGGTAGCACGTGATATAGAGCTTTATCATCTCCTCCGCCGCTATCAATGACGTAATAGGCTTCAAAATCTAGCCTGCTGCAGTCCAGGTCATTTAGGCTCTTGATCGATTTTTCGACAAGTGTGAACGGTTCAGATGGCGCTATTGGGACAATGGCGCAGATTTTCATCTCAGAAGNGAATTCGATTAACGTATATTAAATCGTCGCAATCGCGCTTTGCTTTTGTTTTCAAGGTTAGTCTTGAACATTTGCGTACACGCCTAGGATCTGCTGCGCGACGATTTTCCAGTCATACTTCTGTTCGACAAGCTTTCTACCTTTTTTGCCCATTCGCCTCGCATTTGCTGGATTTTCAAAAATGTTTTGAATAGCGGTTGCTATAGATTGTGGGCTACGCGGCTTCACTAAAAGACCTCCCTCGCCGATCACGTCGAGTACGCCTGGGATTTGAGACGCAATAACTGGCGTTTCGCACGTCATTGCTTCCANAAGGACGACACCAAAAGCTTCAAGTCGTGTAAAAGATGGAAGGACGAGCACCGCAGAGCTCTTATAAAGTTCCACGAGAGCACGTCTCGATATATGTCCGCAAAACTTGATGCAATTTTCATAGCCTTTGGTGAGCGCCTTGAGGCTTTGTCGCTCTTCTCCATCGCCAACGATCAGGAACGTTGCATCCTTATGCTGCTTCAGCACGATTTTCGCAGCTTTGATGAGATAGTCGATACCTTTGACGGAGCTTAGCCGACCGACAAAGAGCACTTGCTTAACCTTTCTCTCACTTGCGTCGTGCAGGCTGTCAAAAGCCTGCAGACTGACNCCATTTGGCACGATCTCGTACTGGTAGTTTTGCAGCAGCGGGGAGCTTTCTGCGTAGGATTGAGTTGTAGCAATTATCTGGTTAACCGCATCGAGGACGGGCTTTGCATAAAGGCTATTATTTACCCTTTGAATAGAGTGTTTCAAGACACTCGGGATTCTTAGGTTTGCGATATGATCAGGGATCTCCAGATCACAGTGATATGTAAGCACGTGTGGGACTTGGGGCAACCCCTTAACTGCGCCATAAGACATGAATGGCGGCGGATAATGCGAATGGATCACATCAGCACGGAACTGCGCAAACCGCCGTCGCAGCGCATAAATGAAGGGAACATATGGGAGATCTAGAGCGGGAAATCGGTAGATGTGGAGCCCGTTCAGGACCTCCTCAGGATCTGATTTCGGGACAGCAGCGCACAACACGATGACTTCATGTCCCATATCCTGCAAGCTTTTAGCTAGCTCTAAGACATGAGTCTCTATACCACCAATATGTGGATAGAAATACGAGGAGGCTTGGATGATTCTCACGCAANTTCACCTTACCTTGTGCGCTTAAGAGTTGAATAATTTATCGTGAAATTTAATCGCTCGCGTCGACTTCTTTTGGACAGCTCTGTACCAAAGAATTTAGAAACCTTTTCNCACCATCGAATAGATCGGGTCGTAGAAAGCGGCTTATGGGTTTTCTAACGTCCAATATTGGAAGAATTAAATAGCACAGTGACATTGTCAATAATTATGTCATTTCCAATTCGTTCTGCAACGCTATTATCCNTTGTTGCCATTCTTCTTTTAACAATAACCTGCTCTCTCACAGCCAGCGTCAAAGCGCAAAACGAAGTCGCGTGGGTTTATGATTATCCAACGGGGATGAAAACAGCAGCCGAAAAAAACAAGCCCGTGTTGATATATGTCCATGAACAATGGTGTTCGAAATGCAAAAACATGGATCAAAACACGTGGAACAACACAGAAGTTGTTGCGCTTTCATCAAGCTTCATAAACATTAACGTCCTTGGGACTGAACAAGGTACCTTATATAATTATAGCAAGCCGCCATTGGTCGTACTCACTGACCCGCAAGGCAAAGTCTTGGAGAAATACAATACGGAACTATCGGCTTCCGAGGTGACTGCTCTGCAACGCAAGGTACTCGCGGAAGCTCCNTTTGCCGCTCATTCTCCGACTACGAATCCGTCAAACACCCCGGCGCCTACATCGAATACCTCAATGGCGGGCCAAAGCAATACAGGCAAAGCTGCAGGAGTGCCTGGTTTTGAAGCGATCCCTGCATTAGCTGGTGTAATGATCGCTGTTGCCATAATGCTAGTTAGTCAGAGGTTCCGGTAGCGCATTCCTGGCACAATGAACGTGGGCTTAAAGTTATTCGGATTGACGTCGAACGAGGCCTATGTGTATGACGGCACTTAGATCATTTTTTGGCACACCGTTTTTTGCGCGCGGTCGCGTTAGATCGATCACGTCGCCAGACTTCGGCCTATTAACAACTAATATTTACTATTACGATCCAACAGTCATCGTATGCTTTTCCGCGCCGAGATAACCGTGAAGCTCAAGGATGGCATGTTGGATCCTGAAGCTACTACAATAACGAAAGCCCTTAAGCATCTTGGATTTGAATGTCGATCCTTGAAACAAGCATCAGTCTTTGAGCTTGAATTCGAAGCAGATTCGCGCCAGAATGCAACTGAAGTCGCCCAAGGAATGTGCCAGAGACTGCTCGCGAATCCAATCATACACGATTACAGCGTAGTGCTCGAATAGGAGCTACGACGGTGCTAATGAAGATTGCGATTCTTCGTTTCGGTGGCAGCAACTGCGATCTAGACGTACAAAAAGCTTTGAATAATCTAGGCGTTCACGCAGAACTCGTTTGGTACAAAGAAGTCTTAGAGGGGTTTGATGGCGCGATCATCCCAGGAGGCTTTTCATACGGGGACTACTTAAGAGCAGGTGCCATTGCCGCTCGAACTAAGATTATGCAGTCGGTTCGGGAGATGGCTGCGGATGGGAAACCCATCCTTGGTATATGTAACGGGGCTCAAATCCTTAGTGAATCAAACCTTGTGCCGGGCACGTTTACATTAAATCAGTATCCGAAGTTCATCTGTAAGTGGGTGAAACTTCTTAAAATTGGCAGATCTCCCTTTACATCACTTTCAAGCGAGGTAGTGAAGCTTCCTATAGCTCACAAAGAAGGACGATACGTCGNTCCCCCGAGACTACTAAAAGAGCTTTACGAAAATGATCAGGTCGTTTTTAAGTACGTCGATGATAAAGGATGCCCGACTTCTGCTGCAAACCCAAACGGATCGCAAGATAACATTGCAGCGATTAGCAATTTGGAAAAAAACGTGTTAGCTATGATGCCACACCCGGAACGAGCCTCAGAGAAACGTCTGGGCTCTCTGGATGGGAATGCAGTCTTTGAATCGATGATCAGATATATTAAATCACTCTGACTCTCAGCTCCCTCGGAACCTTTTTTCTGTCAAACTCGCCTAAGCGTTTTTTAAACTAGCGAAGACCACCACGGTTCGTGCTCTTGGTACCATAGAACAGTCTGCGCTAATCCTTCTTCAAATGAANTTTTGGGCTTCCATCCGAGAGCCGTAATCTTCGAACAGTCTAGANAATACCTATAGTCGTGTCCCAGACGGTCATTAACGAACGTCATGAGCGATAAAGGCTTATCCAGAAGTTGTAGGATAGCTTTCGTTATGTCTAAATTACTCTTCTCATTACCAGCGCCAATGTTGTAAATTTCTCCGGTTTTGCCCATCTGACGAACGTAGTCTATGGCTTTGCAGTTATCTTCAACGTGTATCCAATCTCGGATGTTGTCTCCTTTGCCATAAACTGTCAGCTTGCAGTTTCTCATAGCACTGGTAATAAAGTGAGGAATCAGTTTCTCGGGATGCTGATAGAGCCCATAGTTGTTAGCACTGCGGGTAATGATGCAAGGAAAGTTGTAAGTTGTAAAATAGGATGACAGCAGAAGATCTGCCCCTGCTTTGCTTGCTGCATAAGGGCTTGAAGGATTTAACTTATCTGACTCGCTGAAGGACCCCCTACGAATGCTGCCGTAAACTTCATCTGTAGACACTTGAATGAACCGCTCAATCTGGTGTTCCTTCGCCGCTTCAAGCAAGACTTGAGTCCCTAAGACGTCTGTTTGGACGAATGCAGCGGAACTAACAATAGACTTGTCGACATGCGTCTCAGCTGCAAAGTTAATCACGCAGTCGCAGTCATTCATTACAAGTTTTACGGATTTCTCATCGCAAATGTCACCTTTGANGAATTCTATGCTAGCTAACACATCTTTCAGGTTGTCCATGTTCCCGGCGTACGTAAGTTTATCTAGGACCACAAGTTCCGTGGACTGGTGTGTGTTGAGCATGTAACGTACAAAATTACTACCTATGAATCCAGCGCCGCCAGTTATCAATACTCGCATAATCCCTCATATCGAACTTTAACTAGTTTTGAAAGTTAGCTGTCTGTAATAAGCTGCAACTTTAGGAAACATTGTACTGCAGTTTCTTATTTTTTTTGATGAAAACCATGTTAAAACTAGTATGCAACTTCTGACAAAACATCTGGGATACATTGCCTGAAGCTTGTAAAAAAGTCAGAAAAAAATATATTTATGAAGCTCATCGTTGTGATCGGTCTTCGTGAAAACGCACTGCGCTTTCGCTATATGCTCGCGAAGATAAGATATTGCTCCGGTAGTGTAGTCCGGCCAATCATGTTGGCCTTTCGAACTTAATAAAGTGAAGCAAGCCAACGACTCGGGTTCAAATCCCGACCGGAGCATCTTACTAGCTTGTAATTCTATCTTGTCAGTTTTATTACGCGTGTGTCTTTTTCACCGTGAAACATGTGTCTGCCAGCGATCCTTGAAATCACCTGAGAGCTTAAGATTGAACACTTCTACTGCCATGTATGATGTTGGCGCAATAATTTCTTAAATCCTCGCTCAAAGTCGGGCTTTTTTAATCAAGTTCGCTTTCGATTGCACCATTACAAACACATATTTATGTTATTTCAAGTGCAATTGAAATTGTGAATCGATGCCCATACAAAAAATGGAACTACCAGGTGTGGTGTGCAGCAGCTCGAGAACTACATTANAAAGGTGAAGAACAGTTGAAAATCACTTTCGACGGCGTATTAGCATTTGATAAAGTACCTATTGGGCGGGTATATTAGACAAGCTCTCAGCAGGTGTACCTTTTACAGCAACCATATTCCAAAATAAGCTTTTATATGTTTATGCGTTAGTCAACTTACAGCGGAGGTAGCCAAGCTAGGTCAAAGGCGCAGGACTTAAGAACTGTTGTTTGAGACATCCTGTTGCGAAGGCATTCGTGGGTTCGAATCCCTCCCTCCGCATCTCGCTAAGCAGAAGCGTTACTTCACTTTTGCGTCTTCAGTGTATCGCGTTACGAGCGCCCTTATAGCAGAGACGACTTCGTACGGGTTTGCCCCCCAATGAACGACGTATCCTTGTATGCCATACAATTCTATAGGTCCAACTCTTGCTGACCTGCAACATTTTGCGATAAAAGGCTTGTACGGTCTGATGGTTTTTGTTGGACATATGTTCTCCTGTTCGAAATTTACCCCTGGAAATCTCGCTTCGAGCACGTCCCTTGACATGTCACATCCCACAAGTACAGAACCCTCCTCAATTCGAACTCCGGGCCTGTTGAGATGGCTCGAGCCAATACCTGACGCTGAACAAGGGAATATGGTACCAGTATTAAGCCTTCTTAGATCTTGAACGACCGGCTTGAACGAAACGGACAGATCTCCAAAAATGCCCGCATCTTCAAGTTTCTTAATAAGCGTGACTAGATAGGGTGGGTCAGGGGGGGTGATGTCAAAGATCTCGATCTCCATGACGTTGTTTAAGTCCGGATCATAGACAAACGTCCAATGAAGATCAAATCCTTGAAAGACTACAGCTTTTATTGGTGGCTTACACAAACGCTTTGCTTCCTTAATTAACCTGCTTCTGTTGAAGATGTCGACTTTCTGTTCGTATACAGAAGTCTCGGAAAAGTCTGCAATCTTCTTGACAACCGATATGGATCGTATCACCCCTTCTCCATTTGAATTGACTTCGTAAATCGCAGCTTGTCCTTGCCAAAACAATACGAGNTAGCGAGAAGAGAAATAGACCGGCTCACCTNGCAGTGGTCGTGATATCAGATCGTCGCAGTCTCGGACTGCAACATACTTGCAGTGTTCAGGAAAAATCATATTATCATCAGAGACAACTTATTATCGATCGGGTCACTTCTTTGGTCGAGTTCGTACCGCCTAGATCTGGGGTCTTCACGCCATTTTCTATAGTCTTCTTGACTGCGTTATCTAGCAATATCGCTTTGCTTCGTTCTCCAGCCCATTCAAGAAGCATCTTAGCACTTAGTATAGCCCCGATAGGATTTGCTATGCCACGTCCAGCAATGTTAGGCGCAGATCCGTGTATTGGCTCAAAAATTGCATAGTCAGGTCCGATGTTAGCGCTTGGACAAAGTCCGAGGCTACCTACGAGTCCAGCGGCTTCATCTGACAAAACATCACCGAACAAATTCGATGTCAAGATGTGGTCAAACATCTCTGGGTGTTTGATCAGATTGTATGCCGCCGCGTCAACGTACATTTCATCGTACGAGATGTGGTGCTCTTCTAACACACGCGCGCAGACATCTCGAAAGAGGATATCTGATTTAAGTACGTTTGCTTTGTGGACTATAGTAATTTTTTTTACGTTCTGTAACGTGCTAGCAAAGGAAGCGAGTCTTTCTGTATTGTAGCGAGTAATCACGCGTTTAGTGACTGCAGTATCAACTGAAACTTCTTCCTTACCTGCATATAATCCTTCTAGGTTCTCTCTAATTATTGTCATGTTTAACGGATATCGGGTTAAATCGTAAGATCGAAAAGGCCGAAGATTAGCAAAAAGATCAAAGGTCCTTCTTAGTCGGACGACGACGCTGCTTCCAGGAACAGAGGTCACAGCCCCTAAAAGCATACAATCGGTTTGTTTGATCAACTCAATGTCTGAATCGGTTATAGGTGCGCCTTCTCTGGCCCATTTTGAGTAACCTATGTCCAGATCAATGAATTTTGGGCCCTTTAACAACAGATTTAGAATGTCGATGCACGGCGGTATGATCTCCTTCCCAACTCCATCTCCTTGAGCTACGGCGATTTTCATATGCTTTAAAGGAAAAGATGCTTAGACACGCGCGCTTACACCTACGAGATATCAGCCTTCTCCAGGCCCGGGCCACGCGGATGCCTCTTTCTGAATTCTACAAGGCCCCCCTCTTCGAGGATTTCTTGTAAGAATTTAGGAAGCTTTGAACCTTGCACGACTTTATTGCGCGTTTTTACAAGCCCTGCGGAAAAATCGACTTCAATCTCATCTCGCGTGTCGACAAAATCAACGGCGTTACCTTCGACTATTGGCAAACCTATATTGATAGCGTTTCTGAAAAAGATTCGACCGAATGATATCGCAACGACGCATCCGACCTTAGCGTGCTTCAGGGCGAGAACCGCTTGTTCTCGGGACGACCCACAGCCAAAGTTCTTGCCGGCTACTATTATATCTCCAGCACGAGGTGAAAAGTTTTTGTCGATTCCCTCCATCGCGTGCGCCGCGAAAACGCTGACGTCAGTTGTTCTCAAATACTTGCCAGGTATTATCAGATCAGTGTTAACATTGTCTCCGTATTTCCATACGTTTCCCCTGATGAGCATTACGGACTAATTGAAAACGTAGCGATATAAAGTATGCGGNGATTGTGAGGGTGAGCAGATCTCTGTCAGCGCTAAAAGACTAAAGAAGTGTTTAATAGTTCCGAAACAATGCAGAACTATGTCAGTGGCGTTGACCTTACAAGAAGAATACCTCGTTAATCAAAAAATTGCGTTTTTAACTCACAAAGCGAAGCATCTGGCGCAAGAGATCGAACAAGAAATTGATGAAAAAATGTGGGACCTCCAAATTGAAAAAATCGCTGCAAGCGAGTTCAAAGCCGATCTAGTCGTCCGTGAACCAATGATCTCAATTGATGCAGATGACATCGTGACTTACAAAGGGATCCCCAGAAAATTCACAGTCAGAAGTCCGTCGCTCGAGTATTTACTAGACGCCATTGAAAAGATCTTGATTGAACAGATCGAGGGGATCAAGAGTTCTTCCAGCACTTAAAAGTTGAGTTATAAAAAGCAACNCAACAAAATCTAAAGTTGTCGCGGGTCGGCGATTTCGCCTGCGAGTGCTGTTGCTGCGGCTGTAGCGGGGGACGCAAGGTAAATTAATCCGTCTGCACCCATCCTACCCTTGAAATTTCTGTTGGAAGTTGAGAGACAAGCTTCTCCATGTCCCAAAACGCCGTTATGCGCTCCGAGACACGGTCCGCATCCTGGACTGCAAATAGTGGCACCAGCTTCTATCAATGTCTCTAAGACACCAGTTCGTACGCAAGTGAGCAAAACGTTCTTCGACGCTGGAACGATGATTGTTCGTACGGCGACCGTCTCGCCGCGTAGAATGGTTGCGGCCTCTTTTAGATCTTCAAAACGTCCGTTCGTACAAGAACCGATAAAGACTTGATCGATCGNCGTTCCTACTACATCTTCTACGTCTGTTACGTTATCTACTTCGTGAGGACACGCGATCTGAGGTCCCAGATCATTAACCTTAACGTAGAGTTCATCCGTGTAAGATGCGCCGACATCAGCATAGCACGGCGTGAAGNCCAACTGAGGTCGAACGCGTTCGAGGTACTCAGTGGTTATTCGATCTGGTGGGATGATTCCTGCTTTCGCCCCTACTTCGATTGCCATGTTGCTTATGGAGAGTCGCCCTTCCATCGATATGTCAGCGATCGTCGTGCCGTAGAATTCGAGTGCTTTGTAAGACGCACCGTCAGCACCTATCATCCCTNCAATCTTGAGAACGACATCTTTTGCGCTTACGTAAGTGCGGAGTTTTCCACTTATGACAATCTTGAGCGTTTCAGGCACTTTGAACCACAACTTCCCCGTTGCAAAAACCTCAGCAATGTCTGTTGCACCGACGCCTGTCGCGAAAGCTCCGAGAGCTCCGTACGTGCACGAGTGCGAATCCGCGCCGACGACTACGGTGCCTGGGAGGGCAAGTCCGTGTTCGACCATGAGCTGGTGGCATATGCCCTCGCCAACATCGAAGAAGTGAGTGATCCCTTGGCGTTTTGTCCACGCNCGTATTGTGTTTTGAAGGGCTGCTGCTATCTCCGTGCTAGCCGGGGCGATATGGTCAAAGACTATAGCGACCCTATTTGGGTCCCAAACAGAATCAGCGCCCATCGCTTCGAATGCTTGCACTCCGAGTACGCTCGTACCATCATGAGCCATTGCAGAGTGAACGCGCGCTATAACAAAGTCATTAGCTCTCGCGGGTTTTCCCGAAGCGTTAGACAATATCTTCTCGCTAATGGTTCTTTGAACATCCAAGATATATTCACCAGTACTATTTGCCTCTCTGTAGATTATCAACCTATGGATTTTTTGTACTATGTCCGCTTGGTTGAGGAATGATATACCGATCTTGACTTTGACTCAGTGCCACTAAACTCTNCTTTTTATACAGAAAATCGAGCTAGCAATCTATTTAAGTACAGACTGTGAATGTGCTTTGCGAATTTCATTCAGGTCATCTATGGGTTATTTTGGATCTTCTTTTACATCGCNGGGAACAGGCGTTAACATTGAAATTTGTGACGTCACGCTGCGTGACGGGGAACAAGCGCCCGGCGTCGTTTTTGGCATGGAAGAAAAAATTGAGATCGCTACAAAGCTCGACTCGATTGGGGTCGAGATGATCGAAGCTGGATTTCCTGCAGTTTCTTCTAAAGAAAAGGCGATGGTGAAAAAAATCGCGAATTTGGGGTTAAACACTAAGATATGCTGTCTATCGAGAGCGATTTTTCACGACATAGATGAAGCGCTGGAGTGTGACGTGGATGTCGTAGGGCTATTCATGGCCACTTCTGATCTGCATCTCAAATACAAGTACCATCGCACATTTGATGAAATGTTAGAGTGTGCCCTTTCGACGCTTGAGTATGCAAAAGAACACGGCTTAATCGTGCGATTTGCAGCAGAAGACGCTACTAGAACAAATCCTGAGGTACTAAAACGTTTTTTCAAACAGGGTGAAGATCACGGGGCTGACTATCTCAGCATCGCAGACACGGTCGGTGCGCTCAGGCCAGCATCGTGCTACGATCTAGTAACTGAAATGAAAGAAGTCGTTAACAAACCGCTTTGTATTCATTGCCACAACGATCTCGGCATGGCTGTCGCTAATACTATCACCGCGGCTGAAGCTGGGGCATCTCAGCTACACACAACTGTTAACGGAATAGGGGAGCGAGTTGGAAACACTCCACTTGAGGAGTTGCTTGTGGCACTGCGTATCCAGTTTGGCATTGACTCGTACGACCTTACGAAACTGATGGATTTGTCGAAAATAGTCGAATATCACTCACGCTTTCGCCTGCCGAAAAATAAGCCGATAGTCGGTTTGAATGCGTTTTCACACGAGTCAGGTATTCACGTTGCTGCAGTGCTAGAGGCGCCAGAGACGTACGAACTGTTCTCGCCTGACTTGGTAGGCAACAAGAGACGAATCGTCATCGGCAAGCATACAGGGAAAAAAGCACTCCAGTATGTGATCGCACAGTTAGGCTATAGACCGACCCGCGATGAGCTGTGCCAAATTCTTGACGATGTAAAACGTGTTTGTGAAACAAAGAAATCGGTCTCTCAGGATGAGCTCGAGGACATAGTTCGAGGTGTGATGTACACCTAACTAAGCTTCGACATTTTGAGAAGGCTGGCTGTATTTGGGGCATGTAGCCCTGACAACAACAACATAGGCCCCTGTTGAGTTCTTCGTTGCGCGCAGGAGGCCCTCGAACGATTTTTCGCCCATCTCCATTGCATTCACTATTTTGTAGCTAACCCCGTAGTTTCTACATAGTGCACCGACCAAGTCGGAGACCACAGGCGTTTGCTGTCCCCCCGTTATAGCTGAAATTCGATTTTCTAGGACGAACACCTTGACGCTGCGCTTAAAGACTAGCGCGCTAATTAGTCCGACAATACCGCCGTGCAAGAACGCGAAATCCCCTAACACAGCTATGCCACCATGTTCAAATCCAGAAGCCACCCCAATTGCAGAGCCGAGAGAATAAGCGACGTCGATAACGTTTAACGGTGGACTAGCAGTCCTTATGATACAGCCCATATCTCCGGCAATCATCTCATCGACTTTGGCAAGAGCGTGGTAAAAAGGTAAAAAGGGGCAATCTTTACAGATCTCTTGTATATAGTGTCTGCTCTGGAGCGTCTCGACGTCAAACAGTGTCGAAATGTAATCAGCGTCAACGTAATTCAAAGCTCGATTGACATCTTGTAGCGTAAGTTCTCCAAAACGTGGCAAATGTCCTGAGAGCTTGCCGAGGACTTTACCGCGGATCGACTCCTCGACGAGCGGTGAACCTTCTTCAATGACTATCACTCGGTCATGATCTTTTAGAAATGATTCAACTCGCCGCGCACATAACGGGTTGACTATTCCAAGTTTTAGATGTGCCACTCCACCTAGTCTTTCGATTGCATCATTGACCACTATAGATGCAAAGCCCGTGGAAATGATCCCTGTGATGCCTTTGCCGTTTTCTTCATTTAATTCTGTTGTCTCTGCAAATTCGAGCATCTTAGGATATTTGTTTTTGAGAAGATCTTGATGCCTTCCTAGCAGTGTAAGGTTCCAGACGTTTTTTCCAATTCTTTTATCGGGAAGCGACGCAAAGGGTCCGCGCTCAACATAACCCTCAGCGCACAAGAGCCTGCTTGTCACTCTTAATATTACTGGCATTGAAAGTTGCTTAGATAGACTAAAAGCCCGTAAAACACAATCATACGCATTTCTAGCGCCGTGTGGCTCGAATACTGGGATCTCCGCCAGCTTTCCATAATATCTAGAGTCTTGCTCATTTTGCGATAATTTAGCACCGGGATCGTCTCCTGCGATTATGACCAGCCCTGCACCAACGCCGTGGGTCGCTGCCGTGATTAAGGAGTCTGCTGCTACGTTTAATCCAACGTGTTTGGTAATAAAAACTGACAAAGTGCCCGATGCCGAGGCCCCTAAAGCCAAATCGAGCGCTACCTTTTCATTTGCTGTGGATATCCAAATAGGTTTTAAATTTTCGATGATTTCCGTGACAGGATACCCTATGACTCCTGTTGCAACACCGACACCAGCGTCATATATCCCATATGTAAGCGAATTTAAGCCGTCTGTTTTTAACATCTTCGTATTTAACAGTCCTATTTTCTAGCAACAACACACGTATTCAGAGTTAAGGAACTCTTTTTTTGCGCACCTTGTTCTCTTCCTGTCAGAGTTCTTATTGAAGCCCTNTGTATCCGCTGAAAAATTCGCTTCAAGGATAAAGCGCCGCACTGGCAATTGGTAGCGCTGTGGTTCTAGCTGTTTGAAACTTCTCACTACAAGCCCATACGATAGTTGGGCAGCGCCAGTTATTAATTTTTCCAGTTTGTGACTTTGCTGGTAAAATTTAAGTGAGATATGTAAGAAGTTAATCACAACTTTTTTATGTGTGACAACCTTAGGTGAACGTGGTAATTATGGCAGAAATACCGCTGGCAGTCGTTTTACGCATTATGAAGGTTGCTGGAGTTGAACGAGCTAATCGCACGGCGGTAAAAATTATTGCGGAGAGGGCGGAAGACTTTGGCGCAGTCATTGCCAGCGAAGCCGTAAAGCTTACGAAGCTCGCAGGTAGGAAAACGATCTTAGGGAATGATATTAAACTCGCAACTGAACGAGTAAATAGACGTTAGATTCCATCAATTANTTCGTTTTTAACAAAGTAGTCCCTTCGTTTTTCCTCGTTTTTGATGACCTGTCGGTTTGCATAGTGCTTTTTTGACAGAACTACAACAGAATACCCGTACCGTCGCTAAAATACGCACCCGATGCGGCGGAGGAATGACTTTATGTTCGTAGCTTAAACAATGCGGTAGCCGGGACTCGGACCCGGGTTAAAGGCTTGGGAAGCCTTTGTGCTGCCTCTACACCACTACCGCGACAATGCAGCTACATACTCCGTACTCAAGCATAAATGTTGTTACAAGGGTTATTACTCAAAATGCAGCCTGAACGGAAGACATTTAAGCGCAGATGCTGATGTTGGATGGGGTTTTTATGCCTAATGATCTGAGGACACCTATTGTTGCAGTGCTTGGTCATGTGGATCATGGTAAAACNACCCTTCTAGACAAGATTCGCGGCACAACCTTTGCTGAAAAAGAGCCGGGGCTAATCACTCAACATATAGGTGCGACTGAGGTTCCACTAGACATTATATCAAAGCTTTGTGGGTCACTCTTAGAGGGCATTCGAATTCCTGGGTTACTTTTCATCGATACGCCCGGTCATCATGCGTTTACGACTCTGCGGGCCCGTGGAGGGGCTTTAGCAGACATCGCGATACTAGTCGTCGATTTGAATGAAGGCTTTCAGCCGCAGACTATAGAGAGTGTCAACATTTTAAAACAGCACAAAACTCCTTTCATCGTCGCCGCTAACAAAATCGATAGGATACACGGGTGGCGCTCCCACGATAATATGCTGTTCACGGAAACCTTCAAGCTTCAGAGTGAGAGAACTCAACGCCTTCTTGACGAGAGAATCTACGCAATTGTAGAAGNCCTCTACAATGCGGGCTTTAGTTCAGATAGGTATGATAGAATCAGAGATTTTACTAAAAATATAAGCGTCGTTCCTACAAGCGCGCGAACAGGCGAAGGAATCCCGGACCTGCTCATGGTCTCGCTTGGTCTTGCTCAGCGATTTCTCGAAAAGGATTTAAGGCTCCATGCCAACGGTCCAGCGCTAGGCACAGTCATTGAAATCAAAGAAGAAAAAGGGTTCGGCATAACACTTGACGCCATAATATATGATGGTGTTCTCAACACCGGTGACCAGATAGTGGTCGGAGCGTTTGAGCAGCCAATCGTGACCAAAGTGAGAGCGTTATTAAAACCTGAATCGGCAGGGGGCTTCAAGCGGGTTAAACGAGTGATCGCAGCTGCAGGAGTTAAGATAGCCGCCCCAGGCATTGAAAATGCACTTGCAGGGTCACCTGTTAGGGTCGTCGCAAACGACACCGACAAAGTAGTTGCAGATGTCGAGAAAGAGATTCGTGCAATAGCGATCAGCACTCAAGATGTTGGAGTTGTAATCAAAGCAGATACTATAGGCGCTTTGGAAGCGCTTACGGGAGAACTTAGCCGTGCTGAGATCCCGATTAGCAAAGCTGGGTTAGGAGAAGTCTCTCGACGAGACGTTATCGAAGCAGAAACAATTAGTGACTCATTGTACTCGGTTGTTCTTGGCTTCAACGTCGATGTCTTGCCAGATGCTAAAGACGCAGCTGAGAAATCAAATGTGAGTTTGTTTGTTGGTGACGTGATCTATGGACTAATCGAAGAATATCAGATTTGGTTCGAAAAACAAAAAACACTGCACGGAAAAAAACGTTACGAGACTATCGTGAGGCCTGGGAAAATAAAAATATTACCCGGATTCGTTTTCAGACAGAGCAAGCCTGCAATAGTAGGAATTCAGGTGCTCGGTGGTACGCTGAGAAATGGGGTCTCTTTAGTGCGAGAAGACGGAGTACGAGTTGGAACGCTGAAGGGTATACAAGATAGAGGCGAAAACGTAAGCGAAATACACGAAGGAAAAGAAGTTGCGGTCTCTATTGACGGACCAACGGTCGGAAGACAAATAAATGAGGGGGACTTACTTTACGTTGAAGTGCCAGAAAAGCACGCAAAAGTAATGGAGCAAGAACTTTATGATGCGCTTGGCCAGAGCGAGAGATTAATGCTTGATGAGTTTTTAACGATCAAGCGCAGAGATAACCCGTTTTGGGCTAAGTGAACTTTACCAATCAAACCTCCATTCTGTAAGATATCAAAAAGAGGGTTGGTAGACCACTAAAAGTGGGGAGTAATGTGAATGGCAGACTTTAGGCTAATCATTTCTGATCCAAGCAAAAAGAGCGCATTTAAGATGGAAGTCACAGGTGCACAAGCAAACAAGTTGTTTGGCTTAGGTATTGGTGACTCGGTACAAGGTGAGGTGCTTGGCCTCAACGATTACGCGCTCGTCATAACGGGCGGTTCAGACAAAGATGGCGTCGCTATGCGGCGAGACCTTCCTGGGACAGTTCGAAAGAGATTGCTGTTAACAGGCGGTGTTGGATATCATCCAAAGAGAGCAGGGATTAGAAGACGCAAGAGTATTAGAGGTCGAGTAATTTCTGTAGAAACTGGTCAGATCAACCTCGTTGTAGAAAAAAGCGGGGCTAAACCGCTCGATGAGATTCTTAAAGCGACGGAACCTGACGGATAGCGATCTACGGTTCTTTTTGCTTTTATCGTTGTGTGCGCAATCTGCTGTGTGCTGCGGTCTTTGATTTTTCAAGTAGCGATACAGTTCTAAAACATATATTTCCATCATCGCCTAGGTCGCTGCAAAGTATCGCAATCAGTGGGCAGGTTACTTAGCTTAAAACATAGGCAAAAATCCGATCGGATCTATTTTTTTGCTAACCAAGCAAGGCAGTGTCTTGCCCTCTTACAAGACTACGAAATCTAGCATGAACTGCTGCGATTTTCTGCAGTTGCTCGTCAGTTTTGCTTGTCAAAACGTTTAAACGCGGGAAGACTGTGTTATCAGGAGCGCTGGCAAAAAAACGCGCTAGCTCGGGAGTTACCGCGTGCTTTGGAATCAAGCTCGAGTCGCTTATAAATTCGCTAAACCGATCTTCCCATAAAGTGGCAACGTTAAAAGCAGAGTTGAGGCCACCTGCTCGGAACTCTGTAAGGATAGGGTACAAGGGGCGGATATCAACACACGCAATTCCAATATTTGCATGGGGTAGCGAATACATATTTCCATTGAATGCCACGGAAAGTCCGCCCGCTCTACCAATCTTATGAAGCATCTTATAGTCAGTTATGCTATCCCCAATGACTGCAGTTTGTTTCGCATTTCTGCTGCTGATCACCGACATTAGGGTTTCAACCTTACGCTTGCCGCCTACTACCGAGACCATTTTGAAAATTTCATTGATTCGTGTGGTTGGTATTTTTTCGAAGAAGAACTGGTTAAGCTGGGCGGCTATTTTCTCAATCCCAAGATTATCACAGCCGTCGCTAGAACAAAACGAGAGTATTTCGTTTTGAATCTCGCTTATCAACTCTGTTTCTGTTTCGTTCAGCAGGTCATAAAACAAATCCAATGGAAAATGGGTACAATGTACTTTGTTACGCTCAATACCAAGCTGCGATGCGATGTTGTAAGCATGTTGCTCATAGCTCGTTGAAATGATGTGAACATTCCACATATCTTCTTGTAGCCACTTGATGAGCTCCTTGGCGCCGCGTACCAGCTTTGCTCGCTTCGAAACCTTTACAATATCCAGTTCTGTTACGCCATTAACTAGTAAAAATGGAACGATCAACTTTAGGGTATCGCCGGGCTCNTAATCTGGAATATTTTGGAGAGCAAGATAATCGTCATACTTACTTAACACTTCAAAAANGGACGAGCCGTCTTTGATCAAATGCATTACTTCGTACGCATTGTCTTGCGGCGATAATGGTCCTTCTAAATCGAAAGCAGCTGTGAATTTGCGAGCCACGCTTCCTCAGAGCCCTTCTAACCTGATAAAANTTGCTTAGATATNGTGCTACAGATACTGGCTTTATATGTCTGCTTATGTTCAAACCATCTAGTAATTCATCATGCAGGGCGATGCTCGTGGTTCGTACGGCGATAAAAGGGCATAAATGAAGGGACAGACGCAGACAGAACTCGCCACCTAAGCTATCATTTTTTGTTGCATCGCTGGCCCTACTATTCGACGGGGATATGAGGTTCGCTAGTGATGCCTAGTTAATCTATGCAGTTGAGGTTTCGTTGATCTCACGTAGATGCTGTATTCGGNAATTAATTAGCCATCGGAGCTCTGAAACGTCGTGTTTTTTGGCGCTTATAGGCNCAACTCGATCGATCCATTGCCTATATGGGGGAAGCATCCCAAGTTGCGATACTATGTTGTTTAGGTTGGCTTCGTGAGCTTCGATTTTATCCATCTTGTTGATAGCAACGATAGGGTCAATCTCCAGATCGAGCAAATATTCGAAAAGGTCAACGTCAAGCGGTCTAGAATGCCGCTCAATTATTTTCAGGAATGATTTCGCATCGATAATTTGNACTGCTAATGGTGGTTGTTGACGTTTGCGCATTTTTTCGGTAATCTCGCGCAGGATAGACTGAGAACTAATCAACCCGCGCCGAAATCCGATCCCAGGCAAATCTGTGACTATCAAATCACCTAGTTCGTATCGTACAGGTATTTTAGTAACGCCAGGATTTTTTCCCGTTCGAGTTTTCAGTCCGAAAAGTTCCTTAATTACGGTAGACTTTCCTGCATTTGTTCTTCCAACAAAAAACAATTCAATGCACTTCATAGTAGAACTTATGCTGTGGTAGCTCCAGTTTACCTAAGTGCATTTATGTTATCTCATGTCCTTGAGACCCACTCACTCTTTCGTTCCGCCTATATTTCATGAAAAACCAGGCGAATAAAATCACTAACACTGCTGCGTTGGATACCGCAAGATTTGAGGCCGTCAGACCTAAACTACCTGGCACGCTAAGCGCGATCGAAATCATTGTTAGTACTCCGATGCCGATGCCGAAAGACGCCGTCAGCTTCTCAATTATATCAAAATTGTCCATCTTTGTGCCAGAGAGAATGAGGTAACCTGGGAGCATAATCAAGTAAAGCACACCTAAAACGAAGAGTAAAATGCTTGAAAATTCGATGTTCACTTCTATTCTCCTTGCTGCAACTAAGTTAAACGGTTTGCTATTTCTGACGCATGCTAGCTACCTTTCAATTTGTAAATGAAGACCGACGGATTTGAGTATACGATTTCAAAGTAGTTTGGATCTTTCACTGTAGTTGCTATCTCATATTGTTGTTCATGCGACCCTATGAAAACGTAGGACACGTTGTGTTGCTGAAGGCTTAGACTTAACACCTCTGGGCTGCGTTCGTTCATTATTGCGTTCATCTCTTGCTGCAAGTCGACGCTGTTATACTGAATTGCATAAAGCTCGCCTGCAAAAGTAAGCCGCCGCCCGGTCTCAAACGGAATTCGAGGAAATGTGGACGGTTCTTCGAGAAAGATCGCGTTTTTAGAGGTATTTGCTTTTATCCACTGCATAGCTTGTAATTCGTCAGACGAAGCTAAGACGTACGTTTCGCCGTTGTAAAACTCCCATAACATAACCGACGTGGGAAGTGCAAGGCAAAGCGCTGCTAAAACAGCAAGAATTTTGAGGGCCTTCGTTTTCGACCAAAAATGTTCACCGTACGGCTTTGTTAAAACAGCTGCCATATAGTAGCTGGCAAAAATGGCTACGGGAAGCCATAGATAAACTAAGAAGCGGTAGCTATTGGTAGTGAGCGGAAGTGCAATAACATTCGCAGCTACTAATGTGCACAGCGCGAAGAATATGAGCGGTTTACTTGTTTCTTTATTCAACGACTTGTAGACACCGAAGCATGCGATTATTCCGACTAGGCCAAAAACGAGAAATAAGAAAAAGGGTGGAAAAGTGAAAAATGCAATTTCGGCTTGATTTGGGCCCCCTATAAGAAGGAACAGCAACGGCGACGCTATAGCCCCGCCAACGACGAGAGCACCGAGATGATAGTGCGCGCGCTCACGTCGTCGTCTTAAATACTCATATACGACATAGGCCGCAACTGCAAAGAACAATGAGAACGCTGTAATGAGATGAAAATAGGGAAGTATGCCGAGAATTAACCCAAAAATCAGCGCGTTTCGCACGCTCAGTTCCTTTATCAACGTAATCCACAAAACAAATGCGAAAGTAAGGACGACTAGTGCAAATGTTTGCGTTTGTGGCAGCAAATAGAATAGCAGGGTTTGGTCGTACTTGATGGCTGCTGCGTCTGCAAAACGGTAAATAAGAGAGGCAAATAGGTCGCTTGGTCTTTCAGCGATAATTATGATCCACGCAAGCCCTCCGCCAAGCGTGTATAGAATCATCGCGATTAACGCTGTTGCGTTATTAAATGCCCTCCGACAAAGCACGTAGATATTCGTTGAAAGTGCGAAGAAGAGCAGGGGAACTGTAATCTTGAAGATTGTAAGTGAGCTGATGCCGGTTAGGATAGTTAGTGTCCCCACAAAAAGATGCATAAAAAAATCATATACGATGTAGTGCGCGGGAAGATAGGGATTCTCAGGCGGTATATGTGGGGATTCATTGAATCTAGCTATTATAGAAAGATGAAAGTTAAGGTCAGACGCTTGAGTGGGATTCATTACAAACCCTTCGTCGTTAACGACCAATGATTTAGAGAGCGGAACGCTGACTACAAGTGCAAGCGACAGTGCTAGCAGGAGGGGGGGTGCGAGAGAGGTCAACTTATGGCCACGCTTGTCTTTTTCGCTTACGACCTCGGGCGGCTTCACTCCTTCTTTTCTAGCAAAAAATGACGATATCGAAGNTGTAATGATCGCAAGACCGATGGCCGCGCCAGTTAGTGCAATNCCGACGCCTGCGAAGTAAACGAACGTTGCAGCAGTCGGTATAACTACAAGTGAGAGTGAGAGGGAGTAGGCTACCGTCTCCAAAATATCGGTCTGCTTGGCGTCCTTGTAGAGTAGAAAAAAAGCTAAACCAGGGAGGAAAAAAAGTAATGGAAGCGAAAAAAACTGTAAAGGAAGCAACAAGACCACTCCCATCGCAGCAGTCAATAGCTGAAACGGAAAATTGAGCGGCCTAACCATAGTTCGCTTATGCACCTGGGGTTGTTTTTATCGAACCTAATAAACGAGCATCGAGGAAATGTAGGACCGCAAACGCTCCAATTCCGGCTGCCACAACCAGGGATTCAACAAAAAAAGTCAGAAATCGGTCCATGAATATTCCTATTCCTAGCAAATCGTTTTTCGTGAGCAAAAGGGAAGCTATGACCCACGCGTAAAGCAGGAACCGCTTGTTAGTTCTAGTTCTCTCGAGCCAAGCGAGTCCGATGGCGGCAAAAGGAAGAAGAAGTACCCCAGCTCGCTCGAAGAATCCCACGCTAACCTCACTTGCAAGGAAATCGACCGGTGTGCCTTCGTGATATTTAACTTGAGAAAGTCCCAAGATACTCACTGTATGCAAAGTGTATACTTGCCATAATGCGTAAACCGCTAGGACAGCTATGAGGGGGACAAACGCCTTTAGAAACTCGTTTTTGTTCTTCACTTGCGTGAGGGCGTAGGCTGCTAAAACGAGAGCGAGCGTTAGCAGCGTCATTTGATGCGTTAATGCCGTTACTGCTGCAGAGACAACGGAGAGGGCTACGTATGCGTTGAGTTTAAACGGCCCCTCTACTCTATTCGCCAGAATAAAAACGAGTGTAAGCGGTAACATGAAGAGTCCGAGGAGCTCTGGCAATGCCCGGATCGTGAATATCGTCATTTCTGGCGACAAAACAAGGAAGAACAAAGCACAAACGGCTGCGCTTGCGTGCATGAGTTGCTTTGTGAATGTGTAGATGATACAGAATACAGCAACGGACAGCGTTATCGTGACAAGCCCCGAAACCACCATAGGATCGATTCCGGACAACAGTGACTGCGACGCTATAAGTAGGCGATATGCCGGAACATAAAAGTTGGGGAATCCACCGTTGTACGACAGCTCTTGCGTTGGATAATATCCAGATTCAATCGTCAGACGTTCTATTCCTACGTGATACAGGGTATTGCCGTACGTCGGTATAATGTAACCTCGTAGGATATTCAGGTGATAGCTAAAAAAAATGATGAATAACGCAATGATGACGCCATATCTAAGAACAGCGATATCGTCAAGTGACGTCAAGCGATCATGGATTTTTGCTTTATCAAGCCACTTCATAGATTCTTACGTCCTCGTTTGAATATGCGAGCTTGAAATAGTCGCTATTGTCAAACTTTGTAGCGTTAAGAGATACCCAGCCAAATCCGCAAAAAACCATTCTGTTAAGTGGAACAAACACGTAACTCAAGTTGTATTGTTTGCACAGTGCATGTGCTTCGCTAGCGGAGTCTGTTTGGTAAATCTGTTGGGAATCTTTCATATTCGTGATAGGATCCGGGGCGTTAGCCCAGTCACCGCCAACGATAGGTATGCGTGTAGTCATGCCCATTATCAGCTCACCGCCAAAGATGTCGGACTGGAAGTGATCTGTCGCTTGGGTGTTCGATTTTATCCACGTTGTAGATCCTAACTCGCCTTCGGTTACGACTNGATTGAGCCAGAGATCACCCTGTTTCTGCACATTTGCCATTCCATATGTGGCTGTTAACAGCAGCACGACGACTAAAAACAAGATTCGAACGAGATTTCGTGTTACGTTAACCATGAACTTTCGTTTGAAATTGTGTTTCAAGTATT
>JGI24145J26757_10000204_pt1 | contig 30296 bp, 28 predicted proteins | sample BarGraIncu01122A_FD_26757 | JGI IMG/M metagenome (IMG submission 26757) | reverse complement strand
CCAAAGTAGAGGACATAAAGAACTATGAGCTATTTCAATGGAATCATTCAGAAATGAAGGGCTGTTAAAATGACAGGCGTTAGTTTCCGTCACTCTTTGGCGGTACTCGGTACGTTGGTCGTTTTTGTAGCGGGAATGGTTCTCATTCCTTGTGGAATCTGGTATGCTTTAATTGCGGTATTCTTAGCTGCGTTATGCTTGACGTACGTAAAGAAGATTGAGGAGGAGTTCCATAGTTTTATGTGAAATGTCTGTAGAAGACAAAAAACTACTCCGACAGCACGTAACCGCCTTCGGCCCATGCTCAGGATGTTGAGAAAGATGGCTACGTTAGGTAGGTCCCAACTCGTTCTTAGCGTTGCAGGTGGTATTACTTTCTATCGTCCTTGCAGAGCTTGCAACAGTTGCTGCGCATCAACGGCCGACAACATGTTTTTTTGAAATATGAGGGGGTTTACGAGATTGCCAGGCGAAGCAGAAAAGAGACAATCAGGCGGCACCTCAACCTCACGCAAGGTCGCTATTGCTAGCGGGCAAGACGATCTTTTCTCACGCGCTTATGGAACCGAAGCTACGCATAGCGCCTCCGAAAGAAGCCTTGTGAAGCGACGAGTAAAGGGAGAGGTAACGCCCACCACCATCACCGCCACCGTCACCCCCCCAGAACAGTTCGTCGGGCGCGCCTTCACGATCGCCGGACAACTTGCGAGCGGCGGTGGCGCACATTTGGTTGGAGTGCCTGTCGTTCTCTACAAAACGGATGATCCGACGAACAAGGTGCGCGTGGCAAAAACCGTCACCGACGCCTCTGGGCACTATCAGTTTACGCTCAGGCCGCTAAGGTACAGCGTCGCGACCACACATGTGTACACCGTGTGCGCCGAGGGGCGTAGCAACTATAGCCGTGCGCAGAGCCCCGAAGTATTGGTGAAACGTCATTTTTTGCGTCTCCGTGACATCAGACGAACCGCGCTAGCTCCTGCTACTAGGACGCGGACTGGTTTCAACTTGGCTTGGTACGAGCTCTTCTCCATATCTCTCATCCTCGCCGGCGAAGGCTTGCTCTTTGCAGGCCACCATCTACTCGGCGTCGGCGTGCAAGCGCTCAACATCGTTGTGGTTGCTATTATCGTGGTGACATTGCAAGTGGAACGGTTGCAGCTCGTCCAAGCGCTCGCTCTCGTTTCGGTGTTTCGTGTTGTCAACCTCTCATTTGCGCTGGTTCCGATCGTGACGATCTACTGGCTCGCCACCATTTACGGCGTGATGTACTTGCCTATCATCTTACTTATCGTTCAGGAGAAGCTAAACCGGCATGACTTGGGCATCGACAACGTGCGCCGCTCCGTGGAGTTACTTCCGTTTGGCGCTGTTATCGGCGCGGCTTTTGGGTTTATTGAATACTACATTCTTACTAATAATGCGCTTATCCCGAACGCTTCAGTGTTACAGTTTATTCAGTTGAGCATCGTCATGATCTTCTTTGTAGCGCTCGGCGAGGAGTTGCTTTTTCGTGTCCTTTTACAGTCGCCGCTTATAGAGCGAACAGGTGCGATTGCAGGCATTCTCATCACGAGCGTGATTTTCGGCGCTATGCACTCCGGCTACGCCAACGGCTACGAACTCCTCTTTGCCATCGGAGCCGGCATCATCTTTGGCGTCGCCTTCTACAAAACGAAAAATCTAGCATTTGTCGTGACGATCCATGCCGCTAACAATATAATCCTGTTTGGCATGCCCATCTTCTTTACGCATTGACCATAATTCCTAAGAGCCAAGCTAAATGCATGTTTTTTTATATCTCAAACTTATACTGTTCACCGAGTGCTTGTGACGTTTCTGGCGCGCCATTAGACGCAAAAGGACGTCATTTTGTCAGTTTGAGATACTGCTTATGGGATCGACGATAATTGTTGGGGGCTTCTTTGGAGACGAAGGAAAGGGTAAGATAGTAGCGCACGTGGCGTTTGCTGATAAACCCGCAATCATTGCTCGCGGTGGCGTCGGTCCTAATGCGGGCCACACTATCGACATTCGTGGACGGAAGTTCGGCGTACGCATGATACCCTCAGGCTTCGTGTACGCAAACGCGCGCCTGCTCATTGGCGCCGGCGTACTTATAGATCCGCATGTGCTCCTCAGTGAAGTCGAGTTGCTTGAAGAAGCGAAGCGCCTCGGCGTTGATTACCGTTGCGCGATCATCGAAAAAAAACACATTGCCCTCGATAGAGATGACCCACACCTTTCGCGAACGATCGGGTCTACCGGGACTGGATGCGGACCGGCTGCGGCCGATCGAGCGAGAAGAACGACAATCCAAGCTAAAGAGGTACTAGAGCTCGCGCCGTTTTTGACCGACACAGCGGCTGAAATAAACCAAGCTCTTAAGGCCGAGGAAAATGTGATTTTAGAGGGCTCACAAGGGTTCGGCATCTCGCTCTACTACGGGACCTTCCCATTTGTGACGTCAAAAGATACGACGGCCTCTCAGATTGCAGCTGACGTTGGAGTCGGTCCGACGCGTATCGACGAAACGATCGTGGTCTTCAAGACATTTCCCACTCGCGTCGGTGAGGGGCCCTTTGAGACTCAAATGAGTGAAGGAGAAGGCAAAAAAACTGGAAATTGAGGAATTTGGCACCGTTACCGGACGGCCACGGCGTATTGGCTGGTGGGACCCTAAAATGGCTGCCTATTCTGCCATGATAAACGGAGCGACGCAGGTTGCGATAACAGGGCTCGACAAGCTTGATCCAAATGTCAGAGGGGTCGACCAGTTTGACGATTTGTCGACAAAGGTGCGAACGTTCCTACGCGAAGCCGAGGAGGAAGTGGGGGTTCCATTTACGCTGCTTTCAACTGGACCAGAGTTAGCTGAGATAATCGACTTGAGAGAGGAGAAACTTAACCGTGCGTGATAAGTTAAGGTCGGCAGGACGGCTAAAATGAAACGAGAGCTGCTGAGAATATTGTGCTGTCCTGTATGCAAAGGCCCTTTGTTGCTGGAGGTAGAGGGCGAAGAGGCAGGCGAGATAATCAAAGGCACTTTTTACTGCAAGGTCTGTAGCGAATACTATCCGATAGATGACGGGATCCCCAATTTACTGCCGCCTGAATTCAGGTGAACTTATGCAAAGCGTTTATCTCAACAGGAAGGGATTGCAATCAATAGAAATAGAAGAACCCTTAATTCGACTCCCGCTTAAGCCCGGCGGAAAAGCGACGCTCGATATCGACGTGATTAATTTTGAGACCCCCACCCATATTTATCTCTCATCGCGGGGTGCGGTAAAAGATAAAGTCACCTTCAATCGCAATAACCCATATGTCGATGGTGAGGAACTACTCACAGCGACAATTTCAAATCCTCTAGGTCAACAGGAGCTATATGAAGGAGAGATCAGTATATCAACAGGATATGGTTCGCGGGAGGAGAGCTTCATTCTGCAAATCGGACATCTAGAGGACGAACAGCCGCTTGATGCTATTGAGGTCGATGACGACCTCTCGCGGCTAGATTATCGCAACAAAGCACGTTCTCCGCAGGTTCGGCGGCCTGAAATGCACCTGCAGTGGCCCAATCTTGATCTGGACGTAAAGAGAATCAGGAGGATGAGGAATCTTCCTTACATCCTCTTGGGAATTGGCGTGATCTTTGCGCTGCTGCTTCTACTTAGTGGCAGCATCAGCTATGGCGTGGCAATCCTTGGCTTCATAGTCATTGTGGTCTTAGCGTACTACACGTGGAGGCTGTTAGATTGACAAGTTCTGGTTAGAAGTGACCGAATCGTCGTTCGACACATTGCTTTTGGAGCGTCGATCTCGCCGACTTTTGGCGACAAAAGCCGTCCTCAGTCACGTCGTGCGCTATTCTGTAGTATAAATAGCTTTTCAGCAGCATATTAGAACGATAATATCATCTTTGGGATTGTGGAGAGCTAAAAGATGCGATATATTGTTGTTACTGGCGGAGTTATGAGCGGTCTTGGCAAAGGCATCACAGCTGCCTCTGCGGGTCGACTTTTCATTAACCGAGGGTACAACGTTACGGCGATAAAGATTGATCCGTATATAAACATCGATGCAGGGACCATGAATCCCTTTCAACATGGCGAGGTATTTGTGCTTAAGGATGGCGCTGAGGTTGATCTCGACCTTGGAAATTATGAACGGTTCCTCGATATTGAGCTCACTGGCGATCACAACATCACGACAGGCAAGATCTATAAGTCTGTCATCGAAAAAGAGCGACGCGGGGATTACTTAGGTAAAACGGTTCAGATCATCCCTCACATAACCGACGAAATAAAGAACAGCATTAGGGCCGTCGCGGATGAAGCGGAGGCTGATGTATGTGTGGTTGAGGTAGGCGGTACCGTCGGCGATATAGAGAGCATGCCTTTTTTAGAAGCCGTTCGACAAATGCACAGCGAGGAGGACCACTTTGTGTTGCTCCACGTAACGCTAGTCCCGGAGGATATGACCGGTGATCACAAAACGAAGCCGACCCAACACTCGGTTAAGAGCTTAAGAGAGCTTGGTCTTAGTCCCGACGTCATTGTTGGCCGCGCTAAAACACCGCTAGGTAAAGATGCACGAGCTAAGATCTCGTTGTTTTGTGACGTTCCTTTAAACGCCGTAATAAGCTGCTATGACGTGCCCGACATCTATCAAGTGCCTTCGCTCCTTGAGCTTGAAGGTTTAGGGGATTACCTTGTTGAGAAGCTCGAACTCGAAAAGAAGCCTGTGAGCTCATGGGACTTGATGAAGAACCCTCCTATGTCTCGATCGATCGCCATAGTTGGCAAATATATGTTTGAAGATGCCTATTTCAGTATAAAAGAGGCAATCAAGCACGCAGCAAGTGCTTTAGGAGGGGGCATTGACGTTAAGCTCGTCGACGCAGAAGACCCGCACGCTCTCGAGGTTCTCACGGCGGTACATGGAATTTTAGTCGCACATGGGTTTGGTCCTCGAGGAAGCGAAGGGAAAATAGATGCGATCCGCTTCGCGCGCGAAAATGACATCCCGTTTTTAGGGATCTGCTTTGGCTTCCAACTCGCCATAGTCGAGTTTTGTCGGCACGTTCTAGGGCTAGAAGCAACGAGCGCTGAGTTGAATCCTACTGGTGTTCACGTCATTGATTTACTTCCCGAACAGCTTGACGTTGATCATATGGGGGGTACTATGCGACTGGGAAACTACGACGTTATTATCTCGCCTGAGACGCGCGCACATAGTATGTATGATAGTTTAGAGGTGACCGAACGTCATAGGCATCGGTACGAAGTTAATCCGGATTGTATTGAGCTTATCGAAAAAAATGGAATGTTGTTTTCAGGAAAGGCGCGAGATGGAATAAGAATGGAGATTGCAGAGATTCCGACAAAAAGATTCTTCGTTGGAACACAGTTCCATCCCGAGTTTAAGTCTCGACCGGGTAGACCATCGCCCCCATTTCTTGAGTTTGTGCGTTCTGTACTCAACATGAACATCAGCACGTGACGCGAAGCTTAGCTACGCGATCAAAGCAGAAGCAGAGTATCAACATATGGTAAACGCCGAGAAGTTCATTGAGGAAGCGATTGTAGAAATCAAGAAAGAAGTGGGCACTCAGAGAGCAATCATCGCTCTCTCTGGGGGGGTAGATAGCTCTGTTTGTGCCACACTTGCTTATCAAGCGTTGGGGGGCCGTCTTTACCCAGTATACGTCGATACGGGACTAATGAGGAAGGGCGAGACTGAAAACATCAGGAAAGCATTTCGTTACATGCCGTTGACCGTGATCGACGCGAAAGAGCGGTTTATCAATGCGCTTCAAGGAGTTATAGACCCCGAAGAGAAGCGGAAAGCAGTCGGCGAGACGTTCATACGCATATTTGAAGAAGTGGCAAGACTTAAGCAAGTGAGTTACTTAGTGCAAGGCACCATCTATCCAGATATCATAGAATCTGAAGGAGCGATCAAATCGCATCATAACGTGGGTGGTCTTCCTTCTGAGATGGAGTTTAAAGGAGTGGTCGAACCACTCAAGTATTTGTACAAGGATGAAGTTCGCAAACTCGCTCGGGCACTTAAGTTGCCGCCTGAGGTCAGTGAGCGTATGCCATTTCCTGGACCGGGGCTCGCGGTCCGAATTATTGGTGAAGCCACTGAGGAGAAACTTGATGTTGTCCGTGAGGCGAACGCAATAGTCGAGCAAGAGATATTGAAGTACAATCCGTGGCAGACTTTCGCAGCGTTGCTGGAGAAAGGAACCGGCGTCAAAGGTGATGTGCGTGTGCACGGTTGGATAATTGCAGTGCGCGCCGTGCAGTCGCGAGACGGGATGACCGCTGACGTGCTTGAATTATCTTACGATGTGCTTCGGAAGATCGCTTCACGTATAACAAGCGAACTCCCTAGCGTCGCGCGTGTTGTTTATGATATCACGCCGAAACCGCCGGCGACTATCGAGTTTGAGTAGCGTCTAAGCTATACAACTAGAAACCTCTGAGATGTTCGCTACTGTATGCGGACCAGCTAATTCTGATAGGCGCTGTTTAGGATGTGAGAGAAATGAGCGCGAGTGAAAAAGAAAAGGTAATCGCCAAAGAGTCGCAGCATTATATGCCGGTGTTCACGCGTGAACCACTGGTGATTGAACGCGGTAGAGGGGCGATCGTTTCAGATATCGACGGCAATGACTACATCGATTGCGTCGCTGGGATCGCAGTTAACAACGTAGGTCACTGCCATCCGCGCGTGGTCAATGCCATCAAAGTGCAAGCAGAGAAGCTCATCCACACCTCAAACCTGTACTACACAGAGATTCAAGCGCGTTTGGCTGAACGCATGACAAAACTGACTGGCTTGGAGCGCTGTTACCTGACAAACTCCGGGGCGGAGTCCAATGAATCCGCGATGAAGCTCGCGAGGAGGGTAACCGGTAAGAAGGGTTTCATTTCGACTAAAAACGCATTCCACGGGCGGACTATGGGCTCACTTAGTGTGACGTGGAAAGAGGCGATCCGACAACCGTTCGAGCCGTTGATTGACAGTGTCACCTTCGTTAATTACGGCGACGCAAACGCTATCGCTGGAGCAGTTACGGCCGATACAGCCGCGGTCATTGTCGAACCGATTCAGGGAGAAGGGGGGGTTAATGTACCACCCGATGATTATCTCGTTGCGGTTCGCGAGCTCTGTACAGAGCGTGATATCGTCTTGATCGTCGACGAAGTGCAAACTGGCTTTGCAAGAACGGGGAAGTGGTTTGCCTGCGAGCACGCTAACGTCGTACCAGACATTATGACGCTTGCAAAGGCCATGGGCGGCGGCTTTCCAGTCGGCGCGATGATGTCGCGTGAGTCTTGCCAGTTCAGGCCTGGGGATCACGGCGGCACGCAAAGCGGCACGCCCCTTGCATGTGCTGCAGCCCTAGCAACGATCGACGTAATTGAAAGCGAGAATCTCGCCGAGCGATCACGACACAACGGTGAGCTGCTGAAGAAACTCCTTAGTGATCTCGAATCGCCAGACACGATTGACATTAGAGGCAAGGGGCTTATGGTTGGGTACGAATTGTCGCGCCCTGTACGCTCTGTTGTTGACTATGCTCGAGAGAACGGTGTATTGCTAAATAACACCTCAGAAAACGTTTTAAGGTTCGTGCCCCCTCTGGTGATCACAAAAGAGCAAATTGAAACGGTTATAACGGTAATTGAGCGTGCCATCAACTTATATCCCCGGTAGGTCTGCCGATGACGTAGCTAGAGATTACGGCATCAGTCCTGACCAGGTAATCAAACTTGGGTCAAACGAAAACGCCCTAGGGCCTAGCCCACGAGCAGTCGCGGCGATTAAGCGACATTTAAACAAAATAAGCGTTTATCCATCCCATGGATACGTGGAACTTAAGGAAGCTATCGCGCGCTATATAGGGTGTTCGGCCGAGCGCATCATAGTCGGCAACGGTTCTGACGATCTACTCAACACCTTAGTAAGGCCCCTTCTCGTGCCTGGAGATCAGGCGATCATTAGCGTACCTACGTACACGTATTATGAAGTCATCGTCGAAGCTGGACGCGGCACGTGCGTTTATGTTAACCGGGCCGAAGACTTTTCAGTCGACATTGATAATATTGTTGAAGCAATCACAGACAACACAAAGCTGGTTTTTATCTGTGCTCCGAACAATCCGACCGGAAATCCCATTGAAAAAGCAACGCTAAAGCGCCTATTAAATTCGACCGAGGCCCTAGTAGTGCTTGACGAAGCCTATGCGGAGTTTACGACGGAGAGTCATGTTGACTTGGTGAAACACTTTGACAACTTGGCGGTCTGCAGAACGTTTTCAAAAGCGTTCGGATTGGCAGGGCTGCGTCTCGGCTATGCTGTGCTTGATTGCGAGTTAGCACACTACTACGACAAACATATGCTTGCATTTTCCGTTAATCAACTAGCAGTCGAGGGGGGAGTAGCAGCACTGTCAGATAACGCCTTTTTGGAGAGAACGGTGTCTATGGTAACACGCGGCCGACAGTACTTGCGCGAGAAGCTCCCTCTAAAGACGTACCCCACCGAAGCTAACTTTGTGTTCGTTGACACAACGCCGTATACCTCACAAGAAGTGTCAGAATATCTGCTGCGCCGAGGCATAATCGTTCGAAACTGCGACACGTTTCGTGGGTGTTCGAACTCGCACATCAGAATCACTGTCGGCCAGCCATGGCAGAATACAGCGCTTCTCGATGCTATGAATGAATTCGTAAATTCGTTTTGACGCAGTCATTCGCCTATGAAAATTGCACTTACAGGAACCCCAGGCACTGGCAAGACGACCATAAGCAATGTACTGAAAGATGACTTTGGGCTCAAAGTCGTCGACTTGAATGAAGTGATTCGTACTTCCCGATACTACATTGGGTGGGATAACACTCGCGACTGTGGCGTTGTTGATCTTGAAGCCCTGAAAGCGCATCCGTTTGAAGACGGCCTTGTGCTAGANGGACACATTTCGCATCACCTGCCAGTCGACCGTGTTATTGTTCTTAGGACGAATCCGGCTGTGCTCCGCGAACGTCTGCAGAAAAAGGGTTTTTCCGAGAACAAGATACGTGAAAATGTCGAAGCTGAAATCCTCGACGTTATACTTGTTGAAGCGGTTGGGTTACACGGGAATAACGTTTATGAAGTTGACTCGACAGGAAGAGTGAGTGCAACAGCGCAGCATGTGTGGGAGATTATGCAAGGGCATTCGCTAGAGCGATTCGTCGTTGGCCAATATGATTGGACTGGTTATTTGAATGACTCTTGATTCATATAAGGGACGTGTGCGGGGGATCTTGAATCCGCTCGCGAGGACGCTTTATCGGCTTGGCGTGAGTGCAAATCAGCTCAGCTTGCTGTCCGTCATTTCGGCAATAGTTGCTGGAGCGGCGTTTTGTGTGCACGTACTCCCTCTGGCGATAGTGGCAATTGCGTGTAACGCACTCTTTGACGCTCTTGACGGGTGTTTGGCGCGGAGTTCAAATAGCGAGTCGAGGCAAGGCGATTTGATTGACCACGTTTTGGACCGGTACTCTGATATTTTCATTTTCGGTGGTATAACGATAGGTGGATACGTCGCGTGGCAGATTGGACTGATCGCGATTGTCGGGGTTCTTATGACAAGCTACCTNGGAACTCAGGCACAAGCGCTTGGGATCGGTAGGAATTATAGCGGGCTTCTCGGCAGAGCCGACAGACTCGTGCTCGTTTTTTTCGTAGCACTGTTTAGTCTTGTATTCTCAGAGACGATTATCTGGTTTTCATTGCTAGGTTGGATGATGGTATTTGTGGCAATTGCGAGCAATATCACAGCTTTACAGCGATTTTATCTGGCATATCGCGAGATTTAGAAGTAATATAAAGCAGCGATTGTTAATTAGGCGTATAATCTTTGCTACTCGTCAGACTCGAAGCGGACGAGGAAAACTAAGAGTCTACGCGAACATTGCTTCCAGGTGGTTTGATTCTGCCTTAGGCACGCCCATGACTTTGCGGACGGCATCGTCGAAATCTGCGATCGTCACGGACTGGCGCTCCGCGCGGATGGCAAACATGCCGGCTTCCATTGCAATAGCTTTAATATCGGCGCCGCTAGCACCATCTGTGAGCTTGGCAATCCTCTCAGCGTCGATCTCTTGGGCCAAGTTCATTCCTGACGTGTGGATCTTGACAATTTCAATGCGAGCTTCATAGGTCGGGAGTGGGATATCTATAAGGCGATCAAAGCGTCCAGGCCTAAGCAAAGCAGGATCGAGTATGTCGCTCCTATTAGTAGCCCCGATGATCTTGACTTCGCCCCGGTTTTCAAATCCATCCATTTCGGCGAGGAGCTGCATAAGTGTCCGCTGTACTTCACGGTCTCCCGAAGTCGCGCTATCTAAACGCTTTGCTCCAATGGCGTCGAGTTCATCGATGAAGATGATGCTGGGGGCCTTTTCCCTGGCCATCTCAAATAGCTCGCGAACGAGGCGAGCCCCTTCTCCTATGTACTTCTGAACGAGCTCACTACCCACGATTCGAATGAAAACTGACTCGGTATGCTTTGCAACTGCCTTCGCAAGAAGGGTTTTGCCAGTTCCCGGAGGCCCGTAGAGAAGTACGCCTTTGGGTGGCTCAATGCCTACTTGCTTAAATAGCTCGGGTTTCAACAACGGGAGTTCTACAGTCTCGCGCAGCTCTTGTATCTGAGCGTCAAGGCCGCCGATATCATCATAGCTCACCGTTGGTGTCTCAATGATTTCCATGCCGTACACGGTTGGGTCCTTTGACGGCGGCAAAGCGCCGACAATGGCAAGAGATTGCTGGTTTAGCGCCACTCTCGCGCCGGCGATGAGCTCTTGTTCGATAAATTGTGAAGCATTGACAACGAACTTCGGACCGGTAGAGCTTTTAATAACGACTCGATTGTCGTCAAGGACGTCCAATACAGTACCAACAAGCAAGGGCGGCCCTTTGAGTCGTTCAAGCTCACTTCTCAGTTTCCTTACTTCGCGCTCGTAACGTACCTTCTGATTCTCAGCAGATCTCTTTTCGTTTTCGACTTTGCGATTGGCGTCGCGGAGTTTGAGATTGCGTTCTTCCAGTTGACGAACGCGATCAAGGAGGTACTCAGAAAAGTCGTTTTCTTTCTTGTCACTTTCGTCAAAAGAGTCTTCCACTGTTGTCTCCTCCGCATGATATTTAATATTGCATGCTATATATCCTTTGTTCGGGGAAAGCTATGCACTGCGAATTATGCGGGAAAGAAATCCTTGGGAAGCCTAAACGCGTTGTTGTTGAGGGGGCTGAGCTTGAAACGTGTGCTGCGTGCGGAAGTCTTGGTACGGAAATTCGTCGACCTCAAACGTTCGTGGGGCCCACTAGTAAAGTCGCCGCGCACTCCCGCACTAGGTACAGAGACATATATCGACAAATGGAGGGGGAACTCGATCCCGACTTTAGTGAGATCGTAAAAAACGCTCGAAAAAGAGCTGGGATAACGCAGGAGCAACTCGCAGCGAAGATAATGGAAAAAGCGCTTGTGATAAAAAAAATTGAGCGAAATGAACTAACACCAGACGACAAACTCCGAAAGAAACTCGAAAAGGCACTGAACGTGAATCTTCTCATCGAAATCGGGCGAGAAAAATCACAAAGGGGCAAATCGTCCGGAAACTTGACACTCGGAGACGTAGCCGTCGTTAGGCGACGACACTGAAAGTTATACCTATTTACGCATAAGCAGGACTTCCTGTGACAATTAATCGGATTACGAGAAGTATAAAAGGTGCTGCAGACGCTGTCAAGGCCGGCGGGATGGTTGCATATCCGACCGAAACCGTCTATGGGGTCGGCGCGCTAGCGTTAAAAAAGTCAACAGTCGAGAAAGTGATCGCCCTGAAACAAATGGCTTCGATGAAGCCGATTTCGCTCGCTGTTTCCAATTTTAATATGTTAGCAACCGTTGCTTTCATAGAAGACGTTGACCTTCTCCACCAATTGTTGCCAGGGCCGATTACCGTTCTTTTACGAAAAAAGGACATCGTTCCGGACATCCTTACGGCAGGCGCTCACCTCGTTGGCATCCGATTTCCTTCACATAAGGTGGCTAGGGCCCTCATAGACTCTGTCGGGGCTCCTATCACCTCGACAAGCGCGAACGTCACAAGCGCACAGCCTGCTAAGTCTGCAAGAGATGTTAAAATCCGCGTCAGTTGTGTACTTGATGGGGGCAAAGCTATCTTAGGCCCGTCCACTGTCGTTGATCTTGTCAATCAAGTAGTCGTTCGCCGAGGCGCGGGGTACGACATTGTTGTTGAGAAGACGAATATCGTTTGTTAGGCTGATTATATTAGATCTTCATGCTGCCCAACAGTCCTGCCATATAACTTTAAGACTCCATATACGGCTTTATTCCTGTTAGAGCTTCTCAGGCGCAGCTTTTTGCAACAAATCACTCGACGAAGTCAGGGAAGCTTAATAACAGTAAAGTGTTAACCCGATTCCACGATGATGCCAAACGAGACCGTTCGGATAAGAGATTTTGTAATTACTAAAAGGAATTGGATTTTCGCGGTGGTTTCGTACGACAACAACGCGTTTATCCAAGGTTTCTTACGCTATGTGCCAGACAAAAATGGCAATAGAGTACGTCAGGATGGCAAGCGGTTTCGCAAAGTCGACTTCGATGAGGCACGACAATTGATGCAAAAATCTGGTGCATACTTGGATGGGCGGTGTGCCATTCCTTACGAGGACGTTGTTGAGTTAAGGCATCCACAACAAGGTATAGAAAACTGCGATGATTCAATTTCGAAAATCGTGGAGTTACTCGAGGGGTACGGCATACATAGACGTTACATGGGGGTAACAGGTTCTCGACTTGTCGGGCTTGCCGCAGCATCATCTGATATTGATTTCGTCATTTACGGGAAGCCCGCCTTTGAACGTGGGAGAGCTGCTTTGCGCGATGCCGTAGAATGCGGATTGTTGCCTATTATTGACAATCGTACGTGGCAGCGGATATTCCAGAAGCGTACCCCAGCTCTGACGTTCGAAGAGTTTGTATTGCACGAGCAGAGGAAATGGAATCGAGGTTTGATCGACAAGACATACTTCGATCTGTTGTTTGTGCGTGGGTACAACGAAATAACAGCTGAACCGCGAGGGGTTGACGACGGATTTGCGACCATCCGCGCCACCGTGACCAACGCTTGGTATTCATTCGACAGCCCTGCTATTTATGAAATCGACCATGAAACAGTAAAAAAGGTACTTTCATATACGCACACGTACGCAGGGCAAGCGAATGAAGGTGAGGTCATTGAAGCGCGCGGAATCTGCAATGAATCGGGAGTAACTCGTTTAATCGTAGGCACCACACGTGCAGCTCGAGGTGAATGGATAAAAAGCTGTACGCTGCTGCGTTCGCGAGAACACAGGACATGATGAGCTGAAAAAGCTACCTTAACCCCTAGGTGAACTAATTGCAGGTAAGGATTCAATATGACAAAGGCACACTACTGATTCAGGGGGACGTTCGTGTTCCGAACTCCAATTGGGACGCACGTTCAGGTGCATACAGAGCGTTGGCATTGCATTATGCAGATATTATAGAGTACCTCGAAAATAGCCACATTGATTTCGCAGATGAAGCGCTTAAGCTGCTTCCCGTGCCGCACCTGCAGCCACGCACCACGCTTCGCGACTATCAAAGAGATGCGCTGGACTCGTGGATGCAAGCAGGAAAACGAGGGACAGTTGTCCTGCCGACTGGCGCCGGGAAAACCATTGTCGCTGTCGGTGCGATTGGCAAGCTGCAAGTACCTACATTAGTCGTTGTACCTACACTCGATCTGGTAGAGCAGTGGAGGGGCACGCTTGCGGGTGAGTTTGGCATCGAGATCGGGGTCTTTGGCGGTGGTGATAAATTACTCAAACCGCTCACTGTTTCGACCTACGATTCAGCATATTTACGTGCAGTAGCACTTGGCAATCGATTTGGATTGGTCGTTTTCGACGAGGTCCATCACCTCCCTGCTGCGGGGTACCGTCATATCGCTGAAATGTTTATCTCGCCTGCGAGACTTGGACTTACGGCAACATATGAGCGTGAAGACGGACTTCACAGCGAACTCAATCGCCTCATTGGGGGTAAAGCCTATGAGCTAACTGTGCAGGACCTTGCAGAAGAGCATCTTTCTGGCTATGAAGTCGCGCACCGCTTCGTCGACTTAGAGCCTGACGAAGCGAAGGAGTATTCGCAGTGTCATTCCATATTCACCGATTACCTTGCGCGCCGTAACGTTATGCTTCGAACGCAGCACGATTTTGCTCAGTTTATAAGGCGTAGCTCATGGGATCCGGAGGCTCGAAAAGCGCTCCTAGCTCGGAATCGGGCTTTAGATATCGCTTTAAACTCACGAGCAAAAATGGAGGCGCTAAAAGAACTTCTTCTTGAGCATCCATCTGAGCAGACTATAATTTTCACTCAGCATAACAAGCTCGTTCATCGCATCGCTCGGACGTATTTGATCCCGGCAATAACGCACACGACCTCCAAAGAAGAGCGCAGGGAGACACTCAACAGGTTTCGCGAAGGAGCGTACCGCATGATAGTCACCTCTAAAGTGCTCGACGAGGGCGTCGACGTTCCCGAGGCCTCGCAAGCGATCATTTTAAGTGGCACCGGGAGCTCCCGAGAATTCATCCAGCGGCTCGGGCGCGTGTTGCGTAAGCGAGAGGGAAAGCGTGCAAGACTCACTGAAATCGTCACGCGGGATACAACCGAAAAAAGCATGAGTCACCGTCGGAAGCGAAAATGGAGGGCTGCAGAGAATGCTCCCTAGCAATCTCCTCATTACGCGAGCGCGCTCTGGGAAGATCAAACCGGTTTACATCCCGATTGAAGAGCGTTACTTGGAACTGGCGTCGGGTTTGATCGAAACGTTTGAAGCACACGTACACAAACGCAAGGGCGAGCTCGCAGACTGTTGTCAGCAGTTTGAGCAAAGCGGGTTTGACTATCGCTTAGTTAGGGGCTTAGTCGCATTGCTCGACCGTTCGGCAACATTTAAGCCCCACAGTTTTGTTGATCCAAAACAAGCCCGCCGTGAAGTCTTTAAAGAGGCNAATCGTTACCAGCTTGTCGGGACGGAAGGGCTAAGGCANGAGGTTGTTACACAGGTAGCATCACGACTACACCTNTCATCATCTCAGCTCGAGGCGTCGCTTTGGAGCGATTTAGAAGATGAATTGGTACTCGAAAGCTTTGTTACCCCCCNGCCGCGTGAGTTGATTCNGCAGTATAACTTAAGCTTGACGCAAACGCTGCTATTCAAGGCTGCCTCTCTCGAATTTGTGGTCGGGAGTAACTACCAACGCATTTTCAGTCTGCTCAAGCGTTTAGGTCTCATGTACGCGGTGGAGCAACAAGACGGGGCGTACAGTGTCATCGTTGACGGCCCCATATCGCTCTTCAAGCTAACCGAACGATATGGCACATCGCTGGCGAAACTACTACCTGCTGTGGTTGAAGCTGATAACTGGAACCTCAAAGCACAAATCGTCAGCGGGGAACGCCAAGCACCCAAATTGTTAGAACTAGAACTTAATGCGAGGACTGCAAGAGATCTTCTTCCAGCTCAACGTCCTAAGAAAACAGGAGAGCAATATGACAGCTCAGTTGAAGCGGCGTTTGCACGCTCGTTTAAGGCTTTGAAGTTGGGCTGGACCCTTAAAAGAGAACCGGAACTGCTGGTAGCCGGCCGCTATGTGTTTATCCCAGATTTCAGCTTTGAGAAGAACAATCTGAAAGCGTATCTTGAGGTGGTCGGTTTTTGGACCGACGAATACCTTAAAAAGAAGCTCGCAAAGTTGCNGGAGCTCGCCGTCGATAACTTGCTGATAGCTGTCGATCGGAGCCTCAATTGTTCCCAGCTTGAGCAAGTCAAAGGCTTCGTCATNCTCTATGATAAGAAGGTGCCAGTGAAGCCGATAGTCGGTTTTTTGAAGCATTTAGAGGAAACCGCCATCTTGCAGGAAGTTGACATTATTGACGGTTCTAAACTCCAACTTGAAGGAGATCTAATCGACGTACCTCGATTAGCCTACGAACAAGCTGTTTCGGTGGGGGCGCTAAAACGATGGCTGTACGCTAATCCGGCAGCGCAGTACCGTNTGATTGGCACGCAGCTGATAAGTGAGGGAAAACTCTGCGAAATCACAAAAAAACTCCAAGCGGTTCACGGATNCGCACTGTCCACTGCACTACAGACAATTGAAGAAGAAGGAATAGTATCACCTGAGACGACTTTGGAAGCGTTAGGCTTCGTCGTTGAATGGCGTGGTCTTGATCCGGATAACGCTACGATTCGTAGGAAATCCGGCGTGTTGGAGTAAAATTACAATCTTGGTGGTACCGTGTCCACATTTCGCGCTCAAGCACGGCACTTTGTGTCAAGACACCTCATTTTAGTTTTTAACTGGAGCTTGGGGAGCCCGCATTTGCAACGTCCAACGATCGTTGCGTTCATTGGCAAAAGGAAAGCCGTTTTGCACCCTTCGTAGTAGTCGGTGCATCCAACGATGATTCCCTTCCGGCGTACTATAGTTAGATGACTATGACAACGCGGACAGACGAAGTTGCTTGTGGCGAAGTGCCGGGCGATTACATCTTCAATGCGTTCGCACTGACGGTCAATACACACATCTTCGCCTAAAAGCTGAAGCTTCAGTTTTGGCAATCCGCAACTACACGTACTGTCAGCGAGATCTGTCCCACTAGGCAACTTGTAGAACGCCCCGCATTCGCACGTTATCATGTTTCCAGCGCGTTTTAAAAAACCACCGCAATTCTTGCAACGTCCTACTGAACTTGTACGCACCTCTAAAATCGACTCGTCTAACGAGTTCGCCCCATTGCTGTGCGTCGACTCGCGCGTAAGTCCTTGCAGCAGATTCTGTGGCAGACACTCAGTAGTCCCTTCTTGCGATGCCTCAGACGGGATTGGAAGCCGGGATCCACGTAGACGAAGTTCTTCTCCATCGGTCGCAAGTGGCTCAATACACGTGTACGTATCAGTCTTCTGAAGGTTGTCTGGCAATCCCGTGACAACGATTGTCTTTTCTTGGGTCATGGGAGGTTCAATACAGTTAAGAAAGTCAACTCTTACCTGATAGCAGACTTGCATGTTTTCCGACCCATATACCCCGATTGGAATAGATTTAGTGTAACCCTTCGCAAGATAGAAAGTGTCGCGAAACATTTTTAGGCCGTTAGCGAACACGGTCACAGTCAAACGTGCGCCTCCCTGAGCGTTTGATATGGTTGCGTAACACATAGCACTTTGTCTGAATGGGACAGAATCGGGCAACTGCATATCTATACTGATCCTCGGCAGCCGGTCTATTGACCGAGCAATTCGTGTTCCGGAAACTAGTCTAGTCAGTATCGCCGGGGTTAGGTCAAATGGCGACTTTACTCCTTGCGCGTGTAGTTGAGTCGCTTGTTTTATACCTACCCCGTCAAGCTGAAGCAACGAGCACAGCTCCTCTGGCGCTCCATATTCGACCCGTAGCGCGAGAATTCTCGCTCGCAAGACGGTTTCCGGTGCATCGAAACGCTCTATAAATGCTTCGAGTGCGGACAAGAGCCGCAGCGCGTTTTGTCTGATGAGCCATGCGTCACTCCTTAGTGCTTCGGCGACTTCTCCACGTCCAATGTATGTATCCAAAATAGCGCGTACCTTTGACTTGTGCCCTTGATAACTTGATTGTGTACGCTTTATCGCAGAGACCTCGTTCCGCCTTACGACGACATCGGTAAATTCCTCAGCTGAGGCGACAGCATCAAGTAGTTCCTCATCAGTCGGTGACTGTCTCAATTGCGCAAATCCTCGAGCTGTATTGAGACGGAGGTAGTATTTCGAGGCAAGTTTGCCGAGATCGGTTGGAAGCAAGCGACCTTCTGCCTCGACGGCAAAACCTTGTCCAATGAGTGAGTTTACGTGATCATCTAAAAGGACACTCGACTGCGGGTTTTGCACATAATAAAACGTTTCGCTCAGCCATTTTTTGGCTTCCGCGCGGCTATTGATCGTGCCCATGCTGATCTCTGCGTTCAGGTGCTCACTTAACGTCTTGTTTAGCTGCGAGCGTATTGGTGGGCCCTCGCGTAACATCTCGATGAAGTCTCCCACTCGGTCGCGCGGTGCGATAATCCACCCGAACCCTCGTTCGTCGTACTGGGGCCTACCAGCGCGTCCGATCATTTGAAGGATATCGAGTGAGCTCATCTCTTCGTCAATAACCTCGTTTGCGATGTCTCGAATTACGACGACTCGTGCAGGGAGGTTTACGCCCCAGGCAAGCGTTGAGGTGGAGANTAATATCTTGATGTGTCCCGCCTTAAAAGCCTCCTCAACTATATCGCGGTCTTGTTTGACAAGGCCGGCGTGGTGAAAACCGACGCCGTTGCGCACAGCATCGCCGAGGGATTTATTCTTTATTCGTGTGGCTACCTGTTCCGATTTGTTTGTCGTCAGTATCGTGCTTTTTGTCTCGAAGATTTCGACAAGTTTCGACGCTGCTTGTACCGTGTCAGATCNGGTGGCGACAAAAATAAGTGCCTGGCCGTCAGGAACGTGGGGCTCTATTAGCTGCACAGCCTTGTATANCCTGATGTACTTGTCAACGAACTTGTTTTTGCCAGGGTTGTANCCAAAGACGTCGGCTTTGAGCGGGACTGGACGGAAAGAATCGTCAAAGGAAAAGGTGTGGTTTTCGGAAGCCCCTATCCATTGGGCGACCTCGCCAACGTTGGGCATCGTTGCACTTAACGCAACGATGCGAACTTTACCGTCTCTGATTCGTTTCATTCGCGTGACCAACGCTTCAAGCACGCCTCCGCGTTCGTCAGAATCCAGAAGGTGCACCTCATCGATGATAATCACAGAGACGTCATTGACGAACTTGTGAGTCGTGCTGTGCTTTCTGCTTGAAGAATCCCATTTTTCCGGCGTTGATATGATAATCTGNGCGCTGCGTGCTTTTGCAGGGTCCAGCTCGCGTTCGCCAGAAACGACGTAGACTTCGAACCCCATAGGCGTAAAAAGGGCGTTCCAATCACTTTCCTTCTCGTTCGTGAGTGCACGCAGCGGGGCTAGGTAGAGGATTTTGCCTCTGCGTGGCTTTGAGAGCTCGCGAACCATTGCAAGCTCTGCGAGAACGGTCTTTCCAGATGCAGTAGGCGCAGCCACGACGACGTTTTCATCTGAGGTAAGAAGGCGCGGCAACACGCACGATTGCATTTTATTGAAAAACGGAAAGGGGAAGAGGGTAACAAACTGTCCGCTAATTGAATCTGCAACTGAGAGCATCCGCCGGGCCTACCTCGTAACAAAAGAAGTCTCGCCAGGCTGCTATTTTAAGCTATGTATTGGGGGGAAAAAGTAATATCGCGTCACCAGCATTTGGAAATGACGGGAAAAGTGTGTGACGATGGCGATTGAAATAAAAGGCGACAGTGTGACGCTCTCGAAAGAATGCTTCGAGGAGCAGGATTTCAGCTACTATGGCCGAATGAAAGACGACGTTCTTGAACTATCACTCGTTGAGGCTGCTTTTCTCATCGAACGGGAGCGGCTCGACTTAGGAATCACGCTCAAAGAGTTCTTCAAGATANCTTCCAGCATTCAACCAGATTTGGATTTAAAGTACGTCGCCTACAAAGACCTGCGTGAACGTGGCTACTATGTGAAGCCTAGTGTAACCGACTTCCGACTTTATCCACGCGGCGGGAGGCCGGGCGATGGTCCCGCGTCAGCATACGTCTACGTGCTCTCTGAGCGCATTTCCCTTCCATTTTTGGAACTCCTGGAAAAGGTGAAACTCACGCAAAACGTGCGGAAAAAGATGCTCATCGCGGTCGTCGACGGGGAAAGTGATCTGACCTTTTACGCAGCGAAAACCGCGAATATGCAGGGTAAGATGCCCCAGCTCGCGCCGGATCTCGCTGAAGCGGATGCCACCCTTCTCGATGATCGAGTGGTGATTTGGGACGAGCATCACGCCGTGCAGCTCTACCGAGCTGGTTTTTATGGCAAGCTCGTAGACGGGAAAACGTTGCATCTCTCTCTTCTTGAGTGCGCATACCTCATGCGGCTCGGGTTGCCGGTTGAGGATGGGGCTACAAACAGGCGCTTCACCACGTTGCAGTTCATCCGTAGAGCCAAGGCTATTGAACCTGAATTCGCAATGAAACTAGACGTGTATGCGGATCTCAGGGATCGTGGTTTCGTCGTTAAAACTGGTTTCAAGTTTGGAAGCCATTTTAGGGCATATGAGCAAATCGAAGACGTCGATCGAATACCACACTCGAAGTACCTCGTACACGCCATCCCAAAAGATTTCATTGTAATGCTGCCTGAAATGTCACGGGCGATCCGTCTTGCACACGGCGTTCGCAAGCGGATGATTTTTGCTTATAGGGGAAAAAAGGCCCTCGAATACCTTGACATTGGACGGGCAAAACCATAACAGCTTGCTTTGATTGCCCGTTTCGAATGGAGCGAAGCATGACGCGCCAGTGCAAAGCTTCCGCGTAATACGGTGTCTTTATAACCGCTGATGACTTTCAATAGCCGAGATAAATAGAGGGAAAGGGCCAGATGAGGATGCCAAGCGACGAGTTTATCGTAACTCCGTGGGAAGTCGAAGGTCACGTTGACTACAACAAGTTGATAGCCCTTTTTGGAACGCAGCCCATTGACGAGGTTATTTTAGCGCGATTTAAGAGACTCACCGGTTCAATCCCGCTGATGTTGCGACGGCAGGTCTTCTTCTCACATCGAGACCTCAATTGGATACTGGATCAATACGAAGCGGGTGAGAAGTTCGTACTCTACACTGGAAGAGGGCCTTCNGGGCAGACCCATCTTGGTCATTTGATGCCGTGGATGTTCACGAAGTACTTGCAAGATGCATTTGGGGCTGAACTATACTTCCAGATGACCGACGATGAGAAATTCCTTCAGAAGGACGAGCTGAGTGCTTACGCGACGCGCGGTTTTTCATATGACAACTGCCTGGATCTGATCGCGCTCGGCTTTGATCCGAAAAAGACGCGAATATTTCTCGACACCGAGTATGTAAGGACCCTCTATCCAATCGCGCTAGAAGTAGCGAAGCGCGTGACGTTCTCAGCGGCTCGAGCGGTTTTCGGATTCGATGCAAGCACTAACATTGGGATGGTATTCTTTACGAGCATGCAATCGGCGCCTGCATTCTTGCCAACGATTTTGGCAGGGCGCAACGTTCCGGTACTGATTCCCTGTGCGATCGACCAAGACCCGCACTTTCGCATCACTCGGGACGTTGCGCCCAAGATGGGCTACTACAAGCCAGCGCTCGTCCATAGCCGCTTCTTCCCAAGCCTTTTAGGCCTCGACAAAATGTCCGCTTCGCTTCCGGAAACGAGCATTTTCACAACAGACACTCCCGAAGAGGCACGGAAGAAAATAGCTAATGCATTTACCGGCGGGAGAACCACAGTGAAAGAACAGAAAGAACTTGGCGGAATACCTGAGGTTTGTGCGGTCTATCAGTATTCGTTTTACCTGTTTGAAAAGGACGATCGAAGGGCACTTGAGCTGCGTCAGGAGTGTTTGCAGGGGGCCCGCGCTTGTGGCGAGTGCAAAAAGGAACTTGCTGCTAAGGTTGTGCACTTCCTGAAACGCCACCAGACGGCACGCGAGCGAGCACGAGATCAGATAGAAGATTTCATTATCAGGGACTGCAGCGACTAAAAAAAGAGCGAGCAAAGCACTTGCTCTGCTTACTTGTATCAAGCCAGCGCAGCGGTTTATCTCAGCTTCTGAAATCCATATGCAAACTAAATAGTTTTATAAGCGATAATACAAATTGACTTTTCAAAACTGGGAGGCAAACGATGGAAAATCAAGAGGAAGGCAAGTTTAAACGTTTGAGAACGTTTAACGTCATTGCGGGCTTGTTCCTTCTAATTCAAGCTATCGCTATAGTCTTTTTAAGCAATTCCTTTAAGCTGCCAATAAATACGTACTATGTGCAATTCAACGCAACCACACAGCTTCTTTTGCCCGTCGAGAATACGATCTACCAGCTTCGGGTGGGTTTACTCGTTGCATTGTTCCTGCTGATTTCGACGCTTGACCATCTCCTTGTGGCATCGCCATTCTTAAACCGCTGGTACGTCAATAACCTCAAGAAACACGTCAACTACGCCCGCTGGTACGACTATGCACTGAGTTCATCGGTCATGATCGTAGCGATTGCTATGCTCAGCGGCGTCTCTGACATAGCTGCACTCATCCCACTATTCGCCATAAACGCGACGATGAACCTTTTCGGGCTGATGATGGAGCTGCACAACCAGAAAACCGAAAAAACGAACTGGACGGCGTTCATATTCGGATCATTTGCCGGCTTGATTCCGTGGATAGTGATATTCATGTACTTCATAGGAGCGACACAGGGATCGTCCGTTCCTACCTTCATCTACTACATCCTCGGGTCCTTGACGTTCTTCTTCCTGCTGTTCCCCCTCAACATGTTCCTGCAGTACAAGAAGGTGGGTAAGTGGAAGGATTACCTTTATGGAGAGTACGGGTACATCGTCCTCAGCATCGTCGCAAAAACAGCATTGGCGTGGCAGGTCTTTGCTGGAACTCTGAGATAGCCACACTCTGACAACTCTGGTGAAAGAAATGGACATTTTGAAGATCCCCCGTATGGAAAAAGACGAGTATGACAGGCTAATAAAGGAGAACTACGTGAGCCGGATCGCCTTCAAGGGCGATTCGCATCCGTACGTCGCACCTTTTTTATACGTGTTCGACGGGCACAACCTCTTTTTTTTGTCGACAAAATACGGGAAAAAGATCCACTACTTCAACGAGAATCCCGACGTTGCCGTTGAGATAGAACGGATAAGTCCGGACTTGTCGTCTTACACGTTCGTGACTTTGTTGGGGACGCTAGTTGAAGTCACTGATCGTGCCGAAGGTCGACGTGTTCGACAACAGTTCGTCGACATGATAAAGACGCGAGGACTTTCAAGCAACGTAGTCACTGCGCTCGGCCATTCGCCGGCTGAGCCTTTGGAATCTATCGTGAACGAGAATCGGAGCCTCGTATGGAAACTTGACAAGGTGGAGGAAATAGTCGCTCTGAAGAATGCATAGATCCTTTTTGCGTCAGCAATCCTGTTTTCAAAAGGGTACTGCATATGCTGTAAGTCGAGGCGTTAATCGAACTAGGCGACATCTCTGTCAAACTCTGGGTTAACGCAGAGCTGCTGCTAATAGCGAGTGAACAAAAGTCAGCGCGGGCACGCACCTATCANGCGTTTCTTGCTTAACTGACNCGTAGACTCGAGATTTGAACGCGAGTCCGACCTCGAAAGCTTGNAGGAGTATTTCTTAANTTAACGCTTTTTNAATTACATCCGGTTGTAGAATAAAGTGCAAGTCAAGACGATGTTCTACTCACGTCCGAACTCCTTGTGCACCTTTTGCAACCGTGCGATACTCTTTTTTCGCCCGCTCACTTTCAATTGCGTGATCGACGATAGGTGCGGGATAGCCCGGAATTGCTGCTTCATTAAGCTTGTCAGGAGAATGGAGAAGTGCTGGGGCGATCTCTCGTAACTCAGGGATCCACGTTTTTATATATCTACAGTCAGGATCATAACGTCGCTGTTGCACCCACGGATTGAAAATTCGAAAATACGGTTGTGCATCGCATCCGGTCGAAGAGCACCACTGCCAGTTACCGTTGTTAACGGCGCGGTCATAGTCAACAAGATTTTGCGCGAAATAGCGCTCTCCCCGACGCCAATCGATGTGCAGATCTTTGACAAGGAACGATGCAACGATCATCCGGACGCGGTTGTGCATGAATCCGGTAGCGTTTAGCTCTCGTATCCCCGCGTCGACAACGGGAAACCCCGTTCGTCCGGTACGCCACGCGTCAAATTTCTGTGTAGAGGCATCCCATGCTAAAGCGTCGTACTTAGGATGGAATGAGCCACGGAAGATGTGAGGGAAGAAAAACGCGATGTGAGAGTAAAAATCACGCCAGAACAATTCAACTGTGAGTTGATGCTCGGCACCAAGTTTGTCCACAACACAGTGGTACACTTCTCGTATTGAACACGTGCCGAACTTGTTGTGCGCCGAAAGCCTTGTCGTCCCGCGTTTGGCGGGGTATTCACGTTCAGTCTCGTACTCTGCAAACTTGTGTAGGTTGGTAAGCGTTTTGAGCGAGTGTGGGCGCCCGCCACGCACTGATCGTAGCGCGTTTTGATCAGGCAACTCACAGTTAAAGCGCTCACGACTTTCCGAGACAATGCTAAGATTCGATAGATTGTTAACTCTCGCAGCGTTGACTGGCCTAACAGGAATCGAACGCGCTTTTCTTAAGAAATAAGAAAAAATTGTGTATGGTTTGCCGTCGTCTTTTAGGACATCGCCTGGTTCGTGCAGGAGCNCATCAGAAATGCAGTGAAAGGCATTATGGCGTTCATCACACACTTTGGCTATCGCAGCGTCTCGCGTTCGACTAAAGGGCGAGTAGTCTCTGTTTACGAAAACTGCCTCTATTTCCTCCTCAGCGATGAGACGTTCCACGACTGCCTCTGGGCGTCCACGAAATACGCATAAGAAGCCACGTTCTGCTGCCACTTGGCGTGCGAGGTCGCAGAGCGACTCGACCATAAACTGGAATGCGTTGTGACTGAAGTAGGGATTTTGCGACGCCAGTCTCGGATCAAAGATAAAGGCAGGTATCACNGTTTCGGAGGCTGTGGACGCCTCGATGAGTCCACTATTGTCGCGCACGCGCAAATCCCTTCTAAACAAGAAAAGGGACCTTCTGTACTTATCTTCCATTAAACCAACTCCCCAGCCGCTTCAGCACGTTGTCTGAGGTGTCTCTGGACGGTTCGAAAACTAGACACGATGAAGACTTAGTGAACGAGGGCTGCGTGTGTGATAACGAGATCGTTCCGGCGTGCACGAGGACTCTGTATATAGGTAACAATAAATAATAACTATGTGTAGGTGAGTAGGAATAGGCGGTATTTTACCGTCCTTAACGTCATCGATTCGTATGGTGCAGCTATCTAAGAATGACCGGATGCTTTTGCGGTCGCTTAAGCGTGTAAAAAGAGGTTCAGTAGAGGCCCTAGCAAAAGACACTACTCTGAGAACTGAGGCAGTCCTTCAATCGGCGTATCTACTTCAAACCCAAGGGCTTGTGCACGTGGAAGAAGACACGCTCACGTCATATGAGCTGACTGAGGAGGGATTAACGTATGCAGAGAAAGGCCTTCCAGAGCGGCAGGTTCACGACTACTTGCTTATAAACGGGCCTACCCCCCTTAGCGACCTCCAGGGCATATTTCCAGCTGTGCAAATCGCCATCGGCTGGCTAAAGCGGCGAGGTTGGGCGGTCATCGAGACTGTCAATGGCAATTCCTTCCTATCGCCACGCCCGGCAGACGAGCTTCCTGAAGAGCGCGTGCTTCAGGACGTTAAGGTAATGAAGCGGTTCACGCTAAGCGACGTGTCTGTTAAACAACAACAGGCAGAACGCGCTCTTAAGGAACTTGCAAAGCGCAACATCGTGCGGATACATAAAATCACATCACATGAGATCACCTTAACTCGCGCAGGCGACGACACGCAACTTGAAACATTATATGCGGTAGACCGTAACATTGCAGATCTCACTTCTGAACTTATCATTTCTGGCGCGTGGCGGGGGCGATTGAAGCCTTACGACGTCAATGCCGATACTCTAGCGCTCTATCCCGGGAAAGCACATCCATTAAGGCGCCTTATTGATGAAATGCGCGATATTTTCATATCAATGGGGTTCACTGAGTTCAAGGGTCCGATCGTCGAAAGCGAATTCCACAACTTCGATGTTTTGTTCGTGCCGCAAGATCACCCCGCGCGCGACGAACAAGACACGTTTTACCTGTCGCGGCCAGCTGCATTAGAATTGCCAACCGAGTTGGCAGAACGCGTTGCAGCAGCTCATATTTCTGGCTGTGAAGGATCTTTAGGGTGGGGCGGCGAGTTTGACCTGGTACGATCCTGTAGGGCAGTCTTGCGCACCCACACGACTGGATCTGCCTTTCGCTATTTAGTCCATCATTTAGACCCCCCTTCAATGATTTTCGGCATAGACCGCGTGTTCCGACGAGAAAGCATGGACGCGACACATCTGCCGCAGTTCCATCAGTGCGAGGGGACGATTCATGGTGAGGACCTTAACTTAGCTGATTTAATCGGTGTGCTTAAGACAGTCTTTGCTCGGCTTGGATTTGAACGTGTTCGGTTTAGACCTGGTTATTTTCCCTTCACCGAACCGAGTCTAGAGGGCGATATATTCGTAGACGGAAGCTGGCTTGAGTTAGTTGGTGCGGGAGTCTTTCGGCCCGAAGTGACGCAGCCGCTCGGACTTAAAAGCGTGCTCGGGTTTAGTATTGGTATTGAGAGGATTGCTATGCTCAAGATGGGCCTGACCGATATCAGGAAGCTCTATATGAGTGACGTCGCGTGGTTACGTAACATTCCGAGCGCTTTACGTTGAGGTGTGTTAGTGCCAGTTGTCAGTCTGAATTGTGAAGATCTTCAGGAAATGGTGGGCGCAGACATCCATACGATTATTGAGATGCTCCCACGATTGGGTGCAGATGTCGGGTGCGTCAACGATGAGATAGAGGTAGAGTTTTTCCCAAATAGGCCCGATCTTTTTAGTGTTGAGGGCGCAGCTCGAGCACTAAGAGGGATGCTTGGAATAGAGACGGGCCTCCCTATTTACACGAGTGGGCCTTCTGGCATAGAAATCGATGTCGACCCCTCCGTTAATTTAGTTCGTCCTTACATAGTGTGCGCGGTCGTGCGAGGGGTTACGAACGATGAAAAAACGATAAAGTCACTGATCGATTTACAGGAGGACTTGCACTGGGGTGTCGGGCGGGATCGGCGAAAGGCAGCGATNGGCATTCACGATCTTTCGCATTTAAGCCCGCCTTTTCGATACACTCTCGGCGAGGTTGCCTTCGTACCNCTCGATTTTTCCGAGGTTATGACCCCAGCTGAGATTCTTCGCGTTCATCCAAAGGGAANGGAATATGGGCATATCGTTGGCGANCGTCACCCCCTCATCCTAGACACAAATGACAACGTCCTCTCATTTCCTCCAATNATAAACGGTGAGCTTACTCGNGTGACCGAGCAAACCACTGATCTGTTTATTGACGTAACTGGCCTCGATATGAAGGCAATACAAGACTGCCTTCACATACTCGTCTCNGCGCTATNCGACAGAGGGGCGAGCGTCGAGACGGTAGAAGTTGTTTATCCAGATCACGACCAAGTNCTAAGCACTCCGAANATGGGAAATTCGACTATCGNTGTCACAAAAGGCGACATAGTGCGGCGCGTAGGCGCTGAGCTCACCGAGGAGACCATCTTGGNCTCACTTCAGAAGATGCGTATGGNGGCAACGGTCGACGCCGGCCGTTTTACGGTGTCCTTTCCGTGCTACCGAACTGATATCATGCACCCGGTGGACATCATCGAGGACGTTGCGATAGGTTTTGGTTACGAAAATATCCTACCTTCATATCCTAAACTTGGAACGATAGGTGGCAGGCTAGAAGAGGCGCAGCAATCAGCTGTTCTAAGGGATGTTTTGCAGGGCCTTGGATTCCTAGAGGTGATCACGCTTATGCTGGCTTCTGATCCGACTCAAGCGGTCATTATTGAAAATCCCCTTCTTGAGGAACATATCAGCTTGCGGACGAGTCTGCTGCCAGGTTTAATAGACACGTTGGCTCTTAATCAGCACAGAGAGTATCCTCAGATGGTATACGAGGTAGGCGACGTCGTACACCTCATCACTAATGTGGCCCAAGAAAGTAGCGTTTGCGCTGGTGTGATTGCGTCTAGGACAGCCAGTTTTACGGAAGTAAAGAGGGTAGTGAGTGCCGTAATGCGTGAAATAGGCTGTATTTTTGAGGTTACTGAAGCTAGCCACCCTTCGTTTATTGAGGGTAGACGCGCGACGATTCTCGTAAATGGTGAGGCTGTAGGGACTTTTGGGGAGATCGACCCGGATATACTAACAGAGCATAAATTAATCTATCCGGTCGCGGCGTTTGAGTTTCGCGTGGAAATGTCGCGCTCATAGAGTTCCTTATCGGGAACGAATCGGTTAGAGAAGCTTGTAGAGGTCGAGCACGGTTTTATGATCCAGGCAGTCCCGATGAAAAGACCGCGGAACAGCTGACACTTGAACGCGAACAGAGCGAAGTGGACCTGTATCAGTTCTACCATTAAATCGATATCGATGACCTTTTGATCTACCACCTTATCTTCAACTCGGCGCACNGGCGTGTTGAAGGACTGGGGGCGATNGTAGACGCCGCCATTACCAACCTCATGCTCCTGGAAAAGTCATGAGGGTGGTTTATTTAGTCCCCATGGATTTTTCAAGCATATTCTGGTGGTATTCCTCCACAGAACACGTATCATGGAATCGTTTAAACAGTAATACGGGGTATAATTTCTTGTGGCAGATGGCATTACGGTGACGGTTGTTGATATATGGGACGGAGAAGAAATAGCCGCTCTTTATAAAGCGGGGGGGTGGTGGAAGGAGGAATACAAGACCGAAGATATCCGCCACCTCATACGGGGAAGTTTTGCGTTTGCTGTCGCGACAGATACCAGGACTGGTCAGGCGATTGGCATGGGGCGTGTCATAGCTGATGGTGTTTCGGATGGTTATATCCAGGACCTTGTTGTCTTACCGCAGTACCGGAAGAGCGGAATAGGAACACAGATCGTTACTGCTCTGGTTAACCGGTGCCTCAGGTCGGGAATCACATGGATTGGCCTTATCGCCGAGCCGGATATGGAAAAATTTTATCGCCCGCTGGGCTTCTGTCCCATGGAGAGACGCGTCCCGCTCATTTTTCGGGGGCAACTCTGATGCTGAGCCCGGATGATTTTATGCCCGTCACGCTTGCCGACCGGGATTTTTTCACCCGGCATTACGAGCTGTACCCGCAGACTCACAGCGATAATACCTTCACGAACATGGTCTGCTGGAATCATTACACCCATTACACGTATGCCTATGTTGAAAAAAATATCATCATTGCCAGCACTATCGGCAGTGTTACCCGGTTCCGCCCCCCAATAGGTCCCCACAACCCGGCACTCCTCCGGTCGCTCATCCGGTTTGCATCCGATGTAAGCGACAACGAGCCGCTCATGCTGATTGACCCAGATATCGCCCGATGGATACAGCAGACCTGCCCCGGGATCAACCTGGTTCCTGACCGGAATGATTTTGAGTATGTTTACCGCGCTGCGGATCTTGCAGAACTTCCGGGAAAAAATTACCGCACCATCCGCCGCCAGGTGAACAAATTCAAGCGCAACTGTGCAACTACGGTAGAATCCGTATCCCGCGATAACTGGGAGGAAGTAAAACGGTTTCTGATCGAGTGGTGCGAGTGGAAGGGCTGTGAGGACGGCGACCCCGTGCTCGCCCATGAGAAGGATGCGGTCTTCTTTGCCATCGACCACTTCAATGAGCTCCCCCTCCGCGGCCTCGCTATCCGTGTTGTTGGGAAGGTAGGTGCAATTTCCCTGTATGAGAGGCTTAACAGTGACACTGCACTCATCCATTTCGAGAAAGGCCTGCCAGACTGCGAGGGTATCTACAAGGCTATCAATAACGAGGTGGCTGCCCACCTTGCACAACATTTCACCTACATCAACCGGGAGAGTGATCTCGGGGTTACNGGCCTGCGGGAAGCAAAGATGCGGTACCATCCGCATCATATGGTTGAGGTGTATTCCCTGAAACTTGATTTGTGAGGATACGTCCCAGAATGTCCAATTCAGTAAAGGGCTCACCGCTTATCGGCGTCGCCAATAAGTAGACCGTCGCGATTAGTGATGTTGCGAGGGTAATTATTGTCGCGACGACAAGCGTTTTATCGACTTTAACGTGGCATTTTGCGTGTGGCCAGTGTCCATCTGATGTCGGAAACGCGGATCTTGAGGTAAATATGGAATGAGTTCCTCCGTGACTTACATCGCGTAGCCATGTGCTACTTACATTAGAGAAAGCGGACCCGGGGGGATTTGAACCCTCGACCGCCGGCTTAGGAGGCCGGTGCCCTATCCTGACTAGGCTACGAGTCCGTGTATCAGTGT
>JGI24145J26757_10000151_pt1 | contig 37986 bp, 29 predicted proteins | sample BarGraIncu01122A_FD_26757 | JGI IMG/M metagenome (IMG submission 26757) | reverse complement strand
GAATAAAAGAGGCATATCATTACAAACGGTCAGATGTGTACAAGATGAAAGTTTCAATGGATAAGGAACTGGTTGAAAGTGGCGCTATACTGGGTGGCTGCCGGATAATTAAGACTGAACAGGAAGCATTGAAAATATTTGAGAAAGGTACGAATGATTTATAGATGCTTAATATAGTAATAAATACCTTAATATCATATATTTAGATTATAGAATCTCCCTTAAATAAGATCGGAGTAAATCTGAATCAAATTGCCAAAAAAATAAATATCCACGATGTTTACCAGTTTGCATCCGACGACAGGGCAGTTTTCAAACAGGTGCTTCAGGAACTCAAAAATCGTTTTTCTGTCTTGCAAAAATATTTTGAAATGATTGACCAGAATCGATAAGTTTGGTTATTTAGTGCTTTTTGTCAGGTACATTACTCATTTCAGAATTAAAGAATCCATCTTCTAAGAGGGTGGATTCTTTAATATATATCAATATTTTATATCAATATCTTTATATCAATGCTTCGTTCAAAACTTAGTTATTTGCCTGAAATACAGTAAAATAAGTGATTATTTATTAGTTTAAAACCTCAGGAATTTATATCTTTAAAGTATTAATTACCAGTCAATTACTTTAAATATGACGATCCCTGCGATTTATGATTTGTACTCTAAAATTGTTACTGAAGCTTTATCTGTTTCAAAAATAAAACTTAATAAATACAGATATGATTTTATGATTGAGATTTTCATGCTTTACCTCAGTATTCCTTCTCGGATTAACTTCCTTCAGTTTGGCCGATACCGCCTTTTTGGAGAACAACGCTTCCGGCGTCAGTTCGAGACCGGGTTTGACTTTTTCTGCTTTAATAAGTCCCTATGTTTGTAATTGAGCTTGTGCAAAATTAGCATAAACTCGAAGAGTCTTATTTTTTTTTATGATTAAAAAATAAAAATCAATGACTTATGGAAGCTAAATTACAAAGTAAGAAATTAAATTTTGAAGGTCAAAACTTTTTTGTTGGTATTGACGTTCATCTGAAAAGCTGGACAGTATCCATCATAACAGATCACCTGGTGCACAAGACTTTTACACAGCCTGCCAGTGTTGAGGTGTTATCGAACTATCTGAATCGGAATTTCCCTGGCGGAATTTATCATTCGGTGTATGAAGCCGGTTTTTGTGGTTTTTGGTCTCACTACAAGTTAAAAGAAATGGGAATAAATAGTATCGTTATCAATCCTGCAGATGTTCCCACGTCACAGAAGGAACATTTAGAGAAAGATGATCCGACGGACAGCCGCAAACTTGCCAGGTCATTACGAGCGGGCGAATTAAACGCCATCTACATTCCCGATCCTTCATCACTGGAAGATAGATCTATGATTCGCATGCGGGCAACTTTGATAAAAGATATGACCCGTTTCAAATTGCGGATAAAATCGTTTTTGTACTTCTATGGAATCCCATATCCTAAGGAATTTGAGAGGTCCGGAAGTCATTGGTCAAAACGATTTATGAAATGGCTAAATGAAATTTCATTGCAACATGACTCTGGCACCCAAGCGTTAAAGATATTAGTCCAGGAAGCTGAGCAACAACGCAAACTTCTATTGGAAGTATTACGCAAAATTCATTCGTTGGCCTCTGTTGAAAAATATGCAAAAAATATCGCATTGTTAAGAACCATACCAGGAATCGGAATTATTACTGCAATGACCTTCTTAACGGAGATTGAAAATATAGATCGGTTCGAAAATACAGATCATTTTGCAGGATTCGTAGGGTTGATTCCTAGCCGGCACTCTTCCGGCGATACGGATAGAAACGGAGAAATGACATTTCGTGGTCAGAATACCTTAAAAAGGTCCATTATTGAGAGTTCCTGGATAGCCGTAAGATCTGATCCTGCCCTCATGTTGAGTTATCACGGCTATATGAAGAGAATGGAGCCAAACAAAGCGATTATCAGGATTGCTAGAAAAGTCTTGAATAGAATGTATTATGTGCTTAAAAACAAAAAAGAATATGTATCAAGTATCGTTAAATGAATCCTTAAAAACAATCAGTATATCAAAGTGACCGCTAACGAAGCCATGCAGTTTTAATCTGCTTAATAAGAATGCGGCACTTTACTTGTAGAAACTAAAACAGGGAAATGTAGCAATAATTTGTCTACTGATAGAAGGTTGTTTTTATGAGATTATTATTGGCATTGGCGGAAGCTCAATCATTGGGTTTTCTTAGCTATTAAGGGATGCCTGCAAGATAAAAAGGAAGACCCGAAAGTCTTCTCGTTTGCAGTGTATCCATAAAAAGTGATGCTATTAGGTTGAATCCTTGTTAGTGCCTGCGTCCTCTTTCTCTTTACAAAGCATAGATAATCTGCGTTAAATGAATTTCTTCAAAAAATATTTCAAAAATAATGCTCCAAAAATTTGGATTACAACATAGAAGGCTTTGTCTGCACCATGGATTGGCACACGAAATGCCGTTGCCTTTGATCCAAGCTTTATCCATAAGTCCGGTAAGCAAACACCTGGAATCGGGTACTTTTGGTCGGGATGTGCCGGCAGGGCACTGCGAGGAATTGAAATACTGGGGCTATCCGTAATTGATGCAGACACCAGATTAAGTTTCCACTTGGAAGCCATACAAACACCTCCGTCAAGTTGTCTCCATGATAATGGTTTAACGCTGGTAGATTGGTACGCAGGTGCCATAAAAAAATATATCGAACAGATATTATCCATCACCAGGTATGTTGTTGCAGATGCGTATTTCTCCAAGAAAAGCTTTGTTGAACAAATTCGGGGATGTACCCTTCATCTGGTAAGCAAACTTCGGGATGACGCTTATTTATCATACCTTTCAAAGAAACCTAAAACCGGCAAAAAAGGTAGACCCAAAAAATATGGAGAAAAGGTAGATGTCAAGAACCTAAACCCAGAACACTTCAAACAGGTTGTAAATGACCAAGGCATAAAAGCATTCTCGGGGATTGTATATTCCAAATCTTTGGGACTGAATATTTTGCTGGTTATAGAAGAATTCCAGATAAAGGGAAAAACTATTTACCGACTTTTATTCTCAACCGATACCGAACAAGCTCCCATCGACGTTGTCGATATTTATCACACCCGTTTCCAAATAGAATTTGGATTTAGAGATGCAAAGCAATTCGCAGGTCTTGAAAACTCGCAGGCAAGAAGTGGAAATAAGCTTAACTTTCATTTCAATACGGCCTTAACAACCGTAAATATAGCCAAGATAATGCAACTGAGTAATCCGGACACACGCGAAAACTCATTCTCGATGGCAACATATAAGATATTGTTCCACAATGCTTTGCTGTTATCAAGATTTTTCCGCCTGTTCGCCATTAACCCGAACTCAATCAAAAATCATCAGCATGTCAAAGAACTGTTGAATTTCGGCTCTATGGCCGCTTAAATGTCGTCACTTTTTGAACGAACTATTGCAGAATATTTCATTCCGTAAATATAAATATTTACGGGAGATGATCGGATACCCCATAAATAAAATTTAAACTAACATATAATTATCTGATTATTAATTAATTAAAAACAAAACTACTTTTCGGAGTGGACTCATATTTAATAAATTGTAAAAGATATTAATAATAGTGTTGTATTTGATTTAATTTATTTTTAACATTGTATCACCAAACACACACAAAAGTTTACAGTTTTTAATATAGTCGGTTTTCTTTTGATCCTTTATCGTTTTCCGGAGTTAATAGTATTGGTTTGCACGAAAATAGTATTATAAAAAATGCATGGGATGTTAGTAATTTAAGAGTTTTCCTAACAACCAAATATTAACCAGCTGATATTCAAATACGCGTTCTTATTTTAATTACTAATCATTAAAGTTTATGTATGTATGAAACAAAAAAATCTGATTTTTCTGCCTAAAGGGAAATGGACCAGAATGTTAAGTTCTCTGGTTCTTCTTATGGTATTGATGACCGGGATGGCTTTTGCACAGAAGAGGCCTATTTCTGGTAATGTTACAGATCAAACAGGTTCACCTGTTCCGGGCGTAACAGTTATTGTGAAAGGTACAACTATTGGTACAGTTACTGATTTCGACGGTAATTACTCAATTTCTGCGCCGGCCGATGCCAAAACTCTGAATTTTTCTTTCATTGGTATGGTGCCACAGGAGGTTGAAATTGCCGGAAAAACCACGATCAACATCGTAATGAATGCCGAAATGGTCGGAGTTGAAGAAGTTGTTGTTGTTGGTTATGGCGTTCAGAAGAAAAAGGATATTACCGGTTCTGTTACTGTTGTTGATGTTGCAAAACTTAAGGAAACTCCTGCATCTAATTTTGGACAACAGTTACAAGGAAAAGCTGCCGGTGTTTCTGTTGGATCACAAGGTGCTCCGGGTAGCAGTACCATGGTTCGTATTCGTGGTATCGGAACGGTTAATAACAACGGCCCGCTTTACGTAATTGATGGTGTATCAACCCGTAGCCAAGATTTGAATTCAATTAATCCCAACGATATTGAATCTGTCCAGATATTAAAGGATGCTTCTTCAGCATCTATTTATGGAGCGCAGGCATCAAATGGTGTTATCATTCTAACTACTAAAAAAGGTAAATCGGGTACTCCGAAAGTTACCTATGATGGATATTATTCAATGTCCACTCCTGTACCATTTTATGATCTGCTCAATTCACGCGACCGCGTCAATCTGGAGTGGAAGGCAAAACTAAATGCAGCTGCAATTCGTGGAACAACAACGGTTCCGACGCATCCACAGTTTGGTACAGGACTTACTCCTACATTTCCAAAATATGTGATCCCTTCAGGCAGCAATGGACCATTCGCTGTTAGTGACTGGACACCAACAAACCGTATTACCCAATTCTCTGAAGGAACAAACTGGTATAAAGAGTCTACACAAAATGCACCGACTCAAAGTCATCAGATGACTGTTTCAGGCGCTAATGATGCAGCTTCCTATTTGTTTGGTCTTAATTATTTCGACCAGGATGGAACGTTTATTTATACTTATTATAAACGTTATGCAGCCCGTTTGAACACTGAGTTCAAAATAAGAAAATGGTTACGTATGGGAGAAAATATGACTTTAACATTCTCAAAAGCCAACCGGTTTACTGATCAGGGTGAGGGTAATGCTTTATCACAATCTTACCGCATGGTTCCATGGGTTCCGGTTTACGATATTGCCGGAAATTTTGCCGGTTCGAAAGCAAATGGTGCCGGAAACGGAGCGAATCCTGTGGCTAACCTGACTCGTGCGAAAGACAACTATAATACCGATTTGCGCATATTTGGGAATATGTATGCAGAAGCCGATATTTTACCTGAACTGAAAATTCGGACAAGTTTTGGTCTTGACCATACCCGTTATCATTACTACAACATGGGTATGAATAATCCCGAGTTTTCTGAATCGGCAGGACGTAACCAATTTAGTGAAGGTGCTGGTTTTAACTTCCGTACAATCTGGACGAATACATTAAATTATGATAAAATGTTTAATGATGTTCACAGTGTTAAAGCTATGATTGGAAGTGAATACATCCAGGATGGTGTCGGACGTGGAATGAGCGCATCACGCTATTCATATCTGTTTGAAAATAATATCAATACCTGGACTTTGGATAACGGCGGAACCAAAGATATGTCAAACTCCTCTTACTGGAACAATAAAGTAACGATGTTTGGTTTGTTCGGACGTTTAGACTATTCATATAACAACCGTTATTTATTGACAGCAATTGTTCGTCGTGACGGTGTATCTCGTTTCTCAAGTTCAAATAGATATGGTGTATTTCCTTCTATATCTGCTGGATGGCGTATTTCACAAGAAAAATTCATGCAAAGCCTTACCTGGCTAACTGATATGAAAATCCGTGCGGGTTATGGAGTTACAGGTAATGCGGAAGTTCCAAGAGCTTCAAACTGGGCAACTGAATATGCTACGAATGCAGGTTATACCAACTACGATTTTGACGGCACACAAAGTACTGCATATACAGGATTTATGCTTGATAAATTTGGAAACCCTATTACAAAATGGGAAAATACCAAGATGCTAAATGTTGGTTTTGATGCTACTTTTCTTAAAGGAATGTTCGATGCCAACATTGAATACTATGTTCGTAAGACATCTGATATGTTAGTTCAGGATGACTACTCTGCCCTTGCAGGTTCTGGTCAGCGTCCTTATGTAAATTTGGGTGACATGGAAAACAGAGGCTGGGATTTCGCAATAAATCATCAGCACAAGATTGGGAAAGTTGGTTATAATGTAGGAATCAATATCTCAACTTATAAGAATAAAGTTGTTAAACTTAACAGTGCCGACGGAACTCGATTCTGGGGTGGTGGTACCCGTTTCGGTAGTGTTAATATGACAGAGAAAGGATCTCCTGTTGCAATGTTCTACGGGTATCAGATTCTGGGTTTCTACGAGAATGTTGCCGACGTTTCGAATTACAAAGGTGCAGAAGGTGACCGCGCAGGACAGACAGTATTACCTTTGGGTATTGGAACAGATGCAGAATTGATTGCTTCACAATGGGTTGGGAAATACAGGTTCCAGGATGTAAACGGTGACGGAAAAATCACTGCAGATGACAAAACTGTAATTGGTAATCCGCATCCTGATTTTACTGGTGGGCTTAACCTTGGATTAAATTATGGCAATTTTGATTTGAGTGCTTATTTTTACGGATCATATGGAAATGATATTTTCAACTATGTAAAATATTGGACCGATTTTCAGTCATTTGAAGGAAATCGTTCAACTACAATGCGCGACAAATCGTGGGAGCCAGGAAAAGTGGGTGCAGTATTACCGATTCTTGATTACCAGGATAACAAATCGAATAGTGATGCTAACTCTTACTATGTTGAAGATGGCTCATTTCTTAGGTTACAAACCCTGAGTCTCGGATATAAGCTTCCTAAAAATGTTGTTACTAAAGCTGGCTTCGAAAGTTGTCGCGTTTATCTTCAAGGTTCTAACCTGTTGACGTTTACAAAATATTCAGGTCTTGATCCTGAGGTTTCAAATCAGGATCTTGGTGACGGTGGTGACCTTACAAAAGGAGTTGACTGGGGTCGTTGGCCACAAGCAAAACAATTCCTGATCGGTATTAATCTTGTATTCTGATCATGATCAATTGTTGAACAAAAAAATTCAAATTAATATGAAAAAAATATTTTCAATTATTTCATTCAGTGCATTGATTGCAGTAACAACTGTATCATGCGACAAACAGCTGGAAATTCGCCCTCAGGGCAGTGTCGACAAGGTTACACTTCAGGATACACGAGGAATTGAACTATTGGTTACATCGGCCTATGCTTCTTTAACTGAGAATGGGAATGGAGGAACACCTAATAATTGGACATTCGGATCAATTTATGGAGGGGATGCCAATAAAGGTTCTGATCCGGGAGATCAACCTCCGATCAATGAATTTGAAGTTTACAATATTCTTTCAAACAATGGTTATTGCAGCGAGAAATGGAACTTTAATTACAATGGGATCAAACGTGTTAATCATACAATCAATCTTATCAACTCTGTTGTTGATGCTGATGCTACTTTAAAGTCAAAACGAATAGGTGAGATGAAGTTCCTGAGAGGTCTATTCTATTTTGAATTACGTCGCGTGTTTAAGATGGTTCCATGGGTCGATGATGTTATTGAAGCGTCGGAAAACAATCCGAAAGTAAAAAATGATATCGATGTGTTACCCAATATCGAGAAAGACCTTTTAGATGCTATTGCTGCGCTACCTGATAAGCAAGATAATATCGGACGTGCCAATAAAGGGGCTGCTAAAGCTCTTTTGGCTAAGGTTTATATGTTTCAAGGTAAATTTTCTGTTGCCGTTCCTTTGTTGAAAGATATTATCGACAATGGAACCAATGCCGGTGGTGTTAAATATGCGCTGGTTGCAAAGTACAGCGATAACTATAATATTGCCAAGGAAAATAACAGCGAAACAGTTTTTGCAATCCAGCATTCAGTAGATGCTACAAACGGATACAATGCCAATCCTGGGCATGATTTAAATTTTCCTCACAATTCGGGGCCGGGAGGCTGCTGTGGATTCTATCAGCCTTCGTATTCTTTCGTGAATTCTTTCCAGGTTGATGCAAATGGTCTTCCAATGCTTGATGGATCGTATATGAACACAATAATTCCGGGTTATGAAATTAGTGGTGCCACCGATGCAAATGATGCAGATCGTACGATAGCTGTTGACCCGCGCCTTGATCATTCTGTTGGTCGCCGTGGTATTCCTTTCTATGACTGGGGTATGCCAAAGACCGACTGGATCAGGAATCCGTCGAATGGCGGAAACTTCACTCCAAAGAAAAATGTTTATAGAAAAAGTGATACAAACATTTTAAAATTTGATGGTTGGGCTCCCGCTTCATCGCTCAATACAGACATTATTCGTTTTGCTGATGTTCTTTTATGGTATGCCGAAGCATTGACTGAAACCGGAGCACAGACATCAGCCCGCGAGTTTGTTAATTTGGTTCGAGCACGTGCTGCTAATGATATGGTCATGTTTAATGGTGCACCTGCTGCAAACTATAAAGTTGGTCAATATCCTGCTTCTGCCTTCGATACAAAAGAAAATGCTATGAATGCTATCCGATTTGAACGCAAACTTGAATTAGGGATGGAAGGAAACCGCTTCTTCGATCTGCAGCGTTGGGGTTTCACAGTAGCAAAGTCTGAAATTGATTTTTATCTTGCGAAAGAAAAAGTCTATATTCAGAAATTTGCTTCTGCCTCAGCATTTGCTGAATACAAAATGTATTTTCCCATTCCTAACGGACAAATTCTTTCAATGGGAAATGCCCCCGATGGAACACCTTATTTAAAACAAAATACCAATTATTAATTGGCTTATATTGCTGAAAGGGATGCTGGAAAGCATCCCTTTCTTTTTACAAAAAACTTACATTTGTACTAAACTGTTTAAATGAGAAACCTGATTTCTTCTATCTTATTGTTGACAATCGTAATTAGTTCCCAGTCATGCAATTGGGGTTCAAAAGCTTCCATCGATCCCGATTCGGTTAAGTCATTCTCAATCAACTACTCCTATTCTCTGGTTTCAAATTACAGTTACTATATTACGGTAAGTAAAGCTGATAGTATCCGGTTCGAAGAAAAAGATTTTTTCTGGGATAGGTGGAATAATCAAGGGAATAAGTTTCCGCGTGTTAAAGTTTGTGCTTTGCAGAAAGCAGAACTAATGGAGCTCAAAACCAGGGCAATAAAAGCAAAGGTATTCGATCTTAAAAATAAATATGGAATTTTTGATAATAATGTTATGAATCAATACTCTACGCTTCATAATTTTGCAATCAACATAAACGATAGCATCAAGTATATCACACTAAGAGATGCAAAAGAGAATGAACCATCGCCCGAATTTATTTATATGTTGCAGTACCTGATCGATTTAAGAGTAAAATATGATACTGAGTTTGGAAAACAAAAATAGCAGGCAAATTCTTATACGTTAACAGCCAGTATTTTGTGGTTGAAATTTGTTTTGTAGCTATCGCCAATGGGTATTAACGATTTGCCAATTACGATTCGGTTGTTCTGAATGGCATCAATTTTAGCCAATGGAATATTAAAGAATCCACCTTCTAAGAGGGTGGATTCTTTAATATTGAAACAGATAAAGCTTCAGTAACAATTTTAGAGTACAAATCATAAATCGCAGGGATCGTCATATTTAAAGTAATTGACTGATAATTAATACTTTAAAGATACAAATTCCCGCGATATTAAACTAATAAATAATCAGTTATTTTACTGTATTTCAGGCAAATAACTAAGTTTTGAACGAAGCATTGTAAAAACAAATCAAACCCATTTAAAAAAGATAGGGAAGTTTCTCCAATCTTATAATCATATTTTCCTCTGCAAGACCTGCCACTTCTTGTGCTTTGTTATGTAATAAGCTTGCTTCCTTTGATTTTTTTTAAGTTTTTATTTAATTATTATTTACACTAAGTAGGGTTATTCCTCTGATGATGCGCAGCAATATTATGGCAGCCGCAATTACAAGGGCAATATATATTACGTGGCCCAAATCGAAACCAGAAAAACCGTTAGTAAGAAGATAATCAGGATTATTGCGACAAGATAAAGCAGATTGCACTTGATGTTTTATTGTTGAATTAATAAGAAAAAATTAATTGTTAATTGCAAATGTGAGGATCTTTATTTCGTTGGGCCTTATATAATTTTTTAAATAAGTTACATAATTCATAGATTTTTTGACTATCTTTCTTTTGGGATCGGGGTCAGAAGTTCAGGATTTAATTTTTGCAATTGTAATTTAAGTAAAAAGCCCTCGACCAATTGTTGGTGAAGAGCTTTTAAGTTTATTGCCTCAAAATTTAATCAGGCAGTAATTTGAATATGCATCTCAACTTCATGTTCCTTCTCATCATCAGTTAAAAAGATGACATCTCCCTTACCTTGTGTATCTTCCATTTTCCACCATGATTCTGAATTATCATTTAACTGGAAAACGGTGATGCTGTAAGTTGCTTTTCCATATCGATATACAATAGAAACGGAAGGCCACTCCAATGGAAAACAAGGTCTGAATTTTAAATGATCATTCTGTAATTCTATACCTAGCAAGGAGCCTATGATAAACTGGTACATCCAGCCTGATGAGCCCGTATACCAGGTCCATCCTCCTCTTCCCCTGTGTGACTCATTGGCGTAAATATCAGCGGCCATCACATAAGGCTCAACTTTGTAAACCTGCATGGAAGCGGTATCGGAGGAATGACTCAGTGGATGGATCATGCTAAACAATTCCCAGACTTTTTGCCGGTTTCCTAAAGCAGCAAAGGCCATCAATGCCCAGATAGCCGCATGAGAATACTGTCCGCCATTTTCCCTAACTCCCGGCACATATCCTTTGATATATCCAGGGTTAGGTCCGTTTACATTAAATGGGGGATCAAGCAGCTGGATCAGCTTCAGATCTCTTTTTACGAGGTATTTATCCAGTGAAGCCATAGCCATAACACTTCTCTCGACATTTGCTGCTCCGGATAATACAGACCAACTTTGTGCAATGGCATCAATACGGCATTCATCATTGACCTTAGAACCAAGCGCAGTACCATCATCAAAGTAAGCCCGCAGGTACCACTGACCGTCCCAGCCGGAAGCTTCTATGTTCGACTGCAGAGTTGCTGCTTCTTTTAAACACGTCTGGGCGAATAGGTTATCTCCAAACCCACTGGCCGCATCAGAAAAGCGCAATAGTACATTATACTGAAAAAAAGCAAGCCATACACTTTCACCCTGGCCTTTATTGCCAACCCGATCCATTCCGTCATTCCAATCTCCCGAACCGATAAGTGGTAAGCCATGTTTCCCAAATTGAAGGCTATGCTTAATTGCCCTGGCACAATGTTCATACAAAGTGCCGCTCAGGTTACCACTAACCGGAAGATCATAAAGCGAATCTTCCTCAGGATGCAATAACCGGCTCTCCAGAAATCCTACCGGTACTGTAAGGATATCGGTATCACCTGTTGCATCCATATACCGCGAAACCACGAAAGGCAGCCAGAGCAGATCGTCTGAGCACCTGGTACGAACGCCTCGTCCTTCCGGTGGATGCCACCAGTGCTGAACATCTCCTTCAGCAAACTGCCTGGATGCGCTAAGTAATATTTGTTCACGTGCCATCCCGGGTTGAGAATATAATAATGACAGAACATCCTGCAACTGATCCCTGAAACCAAATGCACCGCCTGACTGGTAAAAGCCGCTCCGTGCAAATATCCTGCATGCCATTGTCTGATAGGTAAGCCAGCCATTTGCCAATATATTCAGGGAGTTATCGGGAGTGGTTACCTTCACGGCACCTAAAATCATTTCCCAATATTCCTTTACATCCTGCAGGGATTGCGTTACAGAATCACGATTGGCAAATTTGCGGATCAAAGCAAATGCTGCCCCGGTGTTTTCTTCATTCCCGATCTGAAATATAATTTCTTTTTCCCCTCCGTCATGTAAATCAAATTTCACCTGAATTGCGGCACAGGGATCCATACCTGCACCACGCCTGCCTGAAAGTTTTTTGCGGTAAAGGGCCTGGGGATCCCCGAGGTTCCTGTTCCTGCCAATAAATTCGGAACGGTCAGCAGTGAAACTCAGATCGGCTCCGTCCACTTTAAAAAAGGTAACACGATCCGTAAAAGCAGAATTGTACCTGTTTCTGAAGAGCAATGCCCCGTTGTCGGTATCCATTTCTGAAAGAATATGCATATTTGTTTTGGAACGCACATCACCCATAATAATTTCGAGGAAACCTGTAGCAGAAAACCGGTATTCCTGTCCTGACTGGTTATTTATTTTCAGTACTATAAATTTTACAGGAAGGTCTTTATCCACAAATACGGTCATCTCGGAAGAAATCCCGAGTTCTCTGTGCTCAAAAACGGAGTAACCAAAGCCATGTGTTGTAACATAAGGTGTCACTCCTTTTGCAGGGAAAGGCGAAGGCGACCAAAAATGACCGGTCTCTTCATTACGCAAATAAAATGCCTCCCCGCCAATATCACTGACCGGATCATTACTCCAGGGTGTAATGCGGTATTCATGGGCATTGATGGCCCAGGTATAAGCTGATCCGCTTTCAGAGATTACGGTACCAAAATTCGGATTGGCGATAACGTTAGCCCATGGTGCCGGGGTCGTTTCCTTTTTGTCTGTTATGATTTTATACGCTCTGCCATCGGGTGTAAACCCGCCGATTCCGTTAAAGAGGCCGGTTCCGTCATATGACAAAAGATGATCGGGTATAGCCAGTGTATTTTGAATCTCCTGAGCTTTAAGTGGTTTTAGTTCCAGTAATGCAGGTAATACCCTAACTTTGAAATCACGGTTTAACTGTTCTGTTAAAGTTCCCTTGTTATCATAGATGATTGCCCGGGCTACACTTTCAAAAAGTACACGGTCCTCAGAAGAGAGCTGATCTGCAGATTTCACAAAAATATTGCCTGGCTTGCCATAGTCTGGTTTGCTGCCTGCCTGCAAATTGATCAGTCCCAGGATCTGTTCCTGCAAAAGCTGCCTGTATGAGCCGTGATCTTCGTTCCATATGACGAGGTCAACTGCTAGTCCTTTCAATCGCCAGTATGCATGTGCACGTACCATTTGCTTCACCAATTCCAGACTTTCAGGATCGTAAATGTGGAGTAACAAAATAGGAAGGTCACCCGAAACAGAGTGGCTCCAAAGTCCCGACTGTCCCCTGAAATTATTATTGATCACCGCAGCTTCGACGCGTAAGACCGGATTGTTGTAAATAACAGAAACTGCCAGACGATTAAATAGTTGTGCGTCAGCTTCCGTTACATTAATTTGCCGTAACAGTACCTGGCTATGCGTCCAGGAGAGCTCAGTAGCACGTTTTTTCAAATGCTGGTCCTTATATTTAAGCATCATGGCTTCGCATGCTTCTTTCGTTTCGCTTATTCCATAAATCAGGTCAATGGTAGCAATATGGCCGGGCTTTATATGGACGCGATAACGGATTGCCATGATGGGATCAAGCACCGATCCCTGTTTACCCGAAAGTAAGTCAACATCCATTGCCTGAGGATTTACCAGCGTTTTCCCCCTTCCAATAAACTGCATACGGTCTGTTTCGTAGGATACCTCTTCAAAAACCACACCATGAACATCCATCCGATGAAACATCCATGGCGGTTTTTCCTCCTCAGCACGTGGTCGCCGGGTACAGAAAACAGCTTTATGTTCCGGTTTAATTTCAGTTTGGACAAATAAATTACTGAATGCAGGATGTGCTTCATCCGAAGGCTGACTTGCCATGACTATTTCGGCATAACTGGTAACCTCCAGGATTCTGACTGACTGCGTTTTGTTCGATATCCTGATCCTTCTCATTTCCATATCATCCTCGGGAGAAATCACTATTTCTGTTTTTGTTTCAATTCCGAAATCATGCCTGCGAAATTCGACATGTCCCTGAGAAAATATTACTCCGTAATTTTTAGGAGGCTGCAATGTTGGCTGGTAAGTATTTGACCAGAAGTTACCACTTTTTATGTCCTTAATATAACAAAATATGCCCCGGTTATCCAATGTGGCATCTTCCCGCCAACGGGTAATTGCGATATCTTTCCAACGGCTGTATCCTCCCCCTGAATTTGTAATCATAACCTGGTAATTGCCATTACTCAGTAGCTGAATTTCAGGAATCCTCGTGTTGGCTGTGTTAATGCTTCGCACCTCAATATTTGTGATGGTGGAATGTGTTTCGATAGTATCTGCTGTATGTGCATAAAACAGCGTGGCCCGGGGTATACGCTCCTGGAGCAGCAGTATCGTTGCCTGGAAACGAAGCTCAGACATAAACCTTTGCTGCATTGGTTTATTAAGTAACAGATATGCCAGTGACAGGAGTCCCATTCCCTGGTGGTGTACCATAAAAGAAGATATGATGATGTTTTCCATGCCTCTTGGCAAACGGCTGGCGGTATAATCGATGGCTTCATAGAAACCATAATCACCTTCAAATCCCTCCGAGGACAATAGCTGAAGGTTGGCACATGCCTTCCCGGGAGATACCATCAATGCCATCATGGATGCATAAGGAGCGATAACAAGGTCATCTTCAAGTCCCCTCTTTAATCCAAGCCCTGGTACCCCAAAAGCACGGTACTGATAATTCTGATTTGCATCAGTTCTGTAGTAGGCTGATTCCGAAATACCCCACGGGATTCCGCGCTGCCCTGCATATTCAATTTGTCGTTTTACTGTTGCTTTACTGGTTTGGTACAGTAAAGTGTTTTCATAAGAAGGCATTATCAGTTGCGGCATAAGGTATTCAAACATCGATCCGCTCCAGGAAATCAATATTGGTTCACCGGCAGAATTGGTAAGCAACCTGCCCAATGCAAACCAGCTTTCCTGCGGCAGTTTACCCTGTGCTATAGCCACAAAAATTCCTAACCGTGCTTCAGATGCCAGCAGGTCATAATAGCTGTCATCCTTTCTTTGATCATCAACATTAAAGCCAATTCGTAAGAGGCTTGTTGTTTTATTAAATAGAAAGCTGTAATCAACATCGCTAAAATGTTCACATTGTTCAGCCATTTGATCCAATAACCTAATCCTGTCTGTCGCCAGGTTACTCCCCTTAATAATCAACTCGCGCATGTCTGTCAGCCATTTTTTTTCTTCAGGAGTGTTCACCTCTTGATTAAAAAGGTCAAAGTGCTGTAAAATCAATTCAGGAAGATCCTGAATGATCAGAAGAGAAGGGATATGATTTGTTGCTGCAAGGTCAGGGAAATGCTCCGGGGCAGGTAATAATTCCAGCCACGGAACCAGTTGAATCAGGTCTTCCTGGATACGCTGAATTTGAATTAACAACCTGTTTGTCCATTTATATAAATTTGTTTGGCTGTTTGCCTGTTGTACGCTTAATTCATTCACCAAAAAAATCAGTTCATCGAGATGTTTTTTTACACTACTTAATGAACTGGTTTCATTTACTGCAAAACTCAGCAAGGCCAGGATTTTTTCTATTAATGAAGCATGTTTTCCATTTGAAAAATCACGGATGATCATCGTTGTCGTCCGGAGACCTTCGTATTGTTTTCTGCTGAATATAGGTTGGGATGGAAGGGCAATAAACCCCTGCCGTAAAGTGAGTAAATGACCAATAAGATTTCCGCTGTCAACTGTTGAAACATACCTTGGTTGTAACGGCAATAATGAACCCGTATCATACCAGTTATAAAAATGACCCTTATACCGCTCGAGTTTAAGCATCGTCTGCAACGTATTGTTACACTTGAACATCAGTTCGTCAACACCAATATATCCAAAATCATAAGCAGAAAGATTGGCAAGTAAAGCAAGGCCTATATTCGATGGGGATGTCCGGTGGGCAATAGTCGCAATGGGTTGTTCCTGAAAGTTATCAGGTGGCAGCCAGTTCTCGCTCGCAGTTACAAATTGATCGAAAAACAACCACGTTTTACGTGCCGATTTGTGAAGAAATAAAATTTGTTCTTCAGAGAGACTGGACCTATGTTCTTTCTCAGGTTTACTCAGGAGCCATGCCAGGGCTGGTGCAAAAAGCCACAGGATAAGTATTGGTGCAGCGATAAACAAAGCTGCGGGATTTGAGTAAATTATCAAACTTATACAGGCAACAGCCAACAAGGGCGCTATCCACATCGCTTTATAAACTGACCAGACATCGTTTTTTGAATGAAGTGATGCATTGGCAGAAGGGGTCCATTCCAATAATTTTCTGTGCAATACAAGCATACGCCATAAGGTGAGTATAACAGCATCTGTAAATTTAAAGGCTTCATATGGCAGGACAGCCATGTCGAATATAAAACGGAAAATTACATCCCTGACCGAAATACTCACTTCGGTCAGGTGCGCCATAAACGTCAGATCAGTTGGTTTATTTATCAACCGCCAACCTGCCGCCGCTATTACGGGTAATAATATGAAGATTGCAACCGCCAGAGTCCAGAACAGCGGGAAAGGCAATGCCGACCAACCCATTAATAAAATCAAAAATAAAGTGAGCGGCAAAAGGCTTCTCCGAAGGTTATCGAAAATTTTCCATCTCGATATTACTGAGAGCTTGTTCCGGATCACGCGACCTTTGCCACCTGTAATGAAAGGAAATATCCATGAACCAATCTGCCAGTCACCCCTGATCCATCGGTAACGGCGTTTAACTTCTGCCTCGTATTGTGCCGGACTTTCTTCATATAGCAGCACATCACTGATTAAGCCGGAGCGGGTATAACATCCTTCGATCAAATCGTGACTAAGGATATGGTTCTCCCTGAAAACCTCGTGTACAGCTTGTTCAAATATATCGACTTCATAAATTCCTTTGCCGATAAATGATCCTTCCATGAAAAGATCCTGGTACACATCCGAAGAAACACGGGTATAGGGATCAATCCCCGAAACATTACCCTGCATTCGTAAATACAGGGAAGGAGGCCCTTTGGGGATAGCTGAATCAACCCTGGGTTGCAGGATTCCGTACCCATCTGTTACGCGGCTTTTTCTGCGGTTATATATCGCATGATTAAGCGGATGTGCCATTGTCGCAATAAATTTCCAGGCAGATTCCCTGGGAAGCTGTGTATCCGAATCGAGGGTAATGATATATTTTACCCTGGTAGGTGAGGTGAAGGTACCAACAACCAACGAAAAATCATCCCTTTTTCGTCCCTGTATGAACGCATTCAGCGCAGACAATTTCCCTCTTTTACGTTCATAACCCATCCACTTCTTTTCACGGGGATTCCATTTCCGTGGACGGTGAAAAAGGAAGAAAATATCGTGCTCTGTTTGTTTATACTTTTGATTTAATTCCTCAATCCTGGTACTGATCAACCCCAGTAAATCCTCATCATCGGGCATGATTTCTGTGTCAGCATCCAAAAAATCGGTCAATAATCCAAAATGAAGGTTGTCATCCTTATTCGCCAGGAAACGTATCTCCAGTGCTTCGACCAGTTGTTCGATGTAAGCCTTACCGGAGATCATCGTTGGAACGATGACAAGGGTCCGGCATTCAGCCGGAATACCCCTGGAGAAATCCATCCGCGGAAGCAATTTTGGTTTGACCCAAATTGTCGATAACCAGTTTACCAGCGAAACTGCGAGGTGGGCAGAACCTGAAACAGACAATAACCCAACGAAAGATAACAGCAGCCAACCTTTTGCTCCATAACCCCAGGCTAGGAAGAACATCCCCATGGCGAATGCGAGTGCCAGGAAAGTAATCGATAAAAGGTAAAGAAATACAGGTCTCCTTCTTGTAATACGACTTAGTTTTTGCTTCACTGTACTACGCATACTGGCAGCTATCTCGGTTTGTCGCAATCCTTTGTCAATCAGATAATAACCGATATAATCCTCTCTTTTTGATTCTACATTAAGACTTTTATGTTTCGCTGCCAACTCAAGCACCTTCTGCGCTACTTCAGTTTCGGATAACGGAGAAGCTTTGGATATTGCTTCCACCACATGCCGGTACCTGTCGCGCGTGGCAAAATCCATAAGGGGATAGTTCCCTGTAACATCCTGTCTTAAAACCTGTTCAATGCTGCTGAGCGATTCAACAAATTCCCGCCAATCCGTTGCACCGAGGAAACGCAATGTGCCGATACTGTTACGGACAGACTCCTGGTCAGCAGCCTGCTTTTGATTTTGCTCACGGATAAGGTCATCACTATTAATACCCATGCCCGACAATTGCTGTTCCATCCAGCTGAGCGGCAATGCCAGTGAAGGTCCGGTACCCTGCAGATTTCGTGTAAAAGCAGCTACAAAAGGACCGGATAACACGGGCTTCGACCGCGCCATATCGGCAATAGTCAGAATTAAGTTACCCGGTTCTTCGTTTACAGTAGCGGTCATCTTGTCGGACCAGTAATCAGCAAGGTTTTGATCAATCATGTGCAAGGCAATCTTCCTTGACACCCTGCGAAGGTTTTCAATGACTGCAAGACGAAGCATGATTGGTATTGCCCATAATTCACCGATAGTCAGAACGGCGTATTTTTGATAGGCAGAGATAAAACTGTTGAGACTTTTTGCATCGACCCGGCCATCACTATGCGAGATAATTTCCAAAACAATATCATAAACACGCGGCATTCCGGATGAAATACCGTTCGCCAGGTATGGTAATCCTTCGCTGTATCCTTTTGGTAAATGCTTCCTCGCTATAACGACTTGTTCTTCGATGAGGTAGAAATTGTCCAGCAACCATTCGGCTGCAGGAGTAACGGTCTTTTCTGATCTGATGCTTTCTACCAGTAGTTTACGCACTTCCAGCAGTCTTTCTTCGTTATCATCCAGTCTTTTCAGCAGCTTATCGGGGGATTTTCTATCGAGCAGTTTATGTGACCGGGCTACTACCTCACCGTGAAGATTCATCTGATTAGTGCTGTAAAGCTCTGACCGAAAAGGTTCTTCATTATCGTAATTCCGGATAGTGATACCCCCATGGAAATAACTGCGTAAACGCGCCAATATATCTAAAACAGTAGTGGTTGTAACCTTCATAATAAGAGTTTTAAAACTACTTGAATACCTCTTTGGAAGTTTTTTAAGTGACGTGTGTCTTTTTCGAGTGTCTGCCAATATCTTTAATTATACGAAACAGGGCACATTTCGGAATGATTACCTGCCCCGTCAACTTAAAGTTAAAACAGATTCGACAGAATTTATTTACAGTCGTTATCTGCCAAGTAATAGGAATGAAATAATGTCGTATCAATTTTTCTTTTTACCCCTAAATCTCCTAAAGGGGACTTTCGCCATTTACAAGTGTTTATGATGCTTGCAGCTCAAGCCCCTTCAGGGGTTTGGGGTGAAAAAACACAACATTAAATCGGTTACATTTATAGTCGGAAATACGCAGTGAAACTCAACCTTTCGGTAAATCTTCAAGGTTGTCAAAATGCCTGGGAGCCTGTTGGTCTTAGCACTTTAATACCTTTTGATCATATCAGTAAATTTTTATTGGGAGTGTAATTTGAACTCTGTTTTTTTGTCTGATATTATTTTTGCCGGTTTCATTCGGCATTTAGTTCTGAATTCAGCTTAAACTGCTATTTTAGGGCTATTTCGTTACTCTCGAAAAACTATTTATGGCAATTTTACGTCATTTGAATCTTAAAGAACCGTTTTAGGTTATAGGCAGAACACACCAATGACCAACTCGGCATCTGTTTCTGCTTCTCCTCTTAACGAAAACCGCCTGAAACCCAATATCTCTTTAATAATTCCAAAGACCGGTTCAACGGTTTGTTTTCTTTTTTTTGTATATCCCTTTCCCTTCTGCACTTTTACATTTTTTGTGCATCTTTTCGGTGGCGGTTACGCATTGTGCGTTATCCGGTTCTTTAGTTAAAGTATCGTTTAAAAAACTGTTGTGTTTTTCTCTTGATATTGAGATGATTGGGATGATATTTTTCTGTTCGCAATCGGTAACGTTGGTCTCACTGAAGTAGCCTGCGTCTGCAACTGCCGTGGATATTTTACTAACAACTCTTCAGGCACAGCATTTATAGCAGGCATAAACTCCTGTTTATCATTAACATGTGAGTTGCTGTATACTCCTAATATAATCATGTTTTTATTTACTGCTGCCTGCCCATTGTAACATTGGTCGAACCCCTTTGATGTTTTCATTATCCTTGATTCAGGATCAGTAAAATTGTATTGGTCTTTGTCATTTGGCTGATCTGAAGGAGCTTTATGTTCTTTGCCCCTTGGCTTTTTCCCCGTCTTTTCTTCATTGTCTTTTCTTCCTTGTCTTTTCGTTGTGTCATTTTAGCATCATATTCCATTTTCTACTTTTCATAACGCTCTGATGCCCTTTGCTCTATAACCTGTTTGGCTTCCTGAATCTTATCTAAACGGTCTTTCCTCAGCTTAATCTCGGTTGTAATATCTAAGTCAAGATCCTTTTCCCTTTCATCTTTGGCTGTTGCCAGGTCTAATAATTTGTCAATCTCTTCTTCCAGCTGCTTTTCCAATTTTTGTATGTACTCATAGCTCATCGCTTTATGGTGTGAAGCGTTTGCCTGAACCTTTATCCCATCAATATAAATATTACCAGGTTTAACAATCCCAAGTTCTTTGCCAATAAGCAATATCTCTTTAAACTAAACTTTTACCTCAGGAAGGAAACGTTTTCTGAAACCTGATATGGTATCGTGGTCAGGGTGGTGGTTCCCGGAAACAAAGCGAAAGGCAACTGAATCATAGGTGGCAGCTTCGATTTTTCGTGAGCTAAATACTCCGGTGGCATAACCATAGAATAATAAAGCCAAGAGCATCTTTGGATCGTAAGAGGTTAAATCCACACCCTTGTATCTATTAAATATGTGTCTGAGATTGAGCCTATCAACAATAACAACAATAAATCTCGATAAATGATCTTCAGGTAACCAGTCACCTAAATCATAAGGCATTAACATCCTTTGTTCCCTATCTGCACTAATGAATTTTTTTATGATTGCAAGATAATAAATCTTTAGAATATTACAAAGTCAGACAAGCTACTATAGAATTTATTTTTTTCTATACCCGAAAGATAAATTCCCAAAAGGCAACTGTATTAAAGCTACCTTTTGGGAATTGTCATATTTGTTTAAGCAGCTTGATGACAAGCTTCTGTACACTTGCGGCAAATTTCTACACATTTCTTACAAACAGAATTGTCGTGATGTGCACATTCATCTGCACATGCGTTGCAAATATCCGCACATTGCTGATATGCATCGGGCGAACCATTTGATTGGGCACTAATTTGTTCGCATTTTTGAGCGCACTCATTACATAATCTTACACATTCTTTCATGTTGGGCATATCTTTACATGACTCTGCACATGATTTACATTCAACCGAGCATTCGTTGAGCATACTGATAAGTTCTTTGTGATTTTCGTTCTTCATGATCATTAATTTTAAAGGTTTATAAATACTGCGAAGATTGACTTGGTATTATTCTTTTTCGAAAGTTATTTTACAGTCCAACCTCCAGTTTGTAATTTTATCCTTATCCACTTCGGCTCTTAAATTTTTTACATACACGGAGCGTATGTTGCGGATGGATTTTGATGCTTCGGTAACTGCATTTTGTGTTGCATCTTCCCAACTTTTTTTTGACTCAGCTAAGAGTTCGATAACTTTTAATAGTGCCATAGTGATTTGTTTTTTGAAATTGTTTGATGATTTTTTGATTAATCTTTTTCCTTCGGAACTTTTAATCCTGCCTCTCGTGCTTCACTTATACCGATGGCTATTGCCTGCTCGCGGCTTTTTACAATACCACCTTTACCGCCTTTGCCTGATTTTAATTCTCCATGCTTAAATTCATGCATGACCTCTTCAATTTTTTCCCGAGCTTTTTTGGAATATTTTGACATAATTATTTGTTATTAAAAAACGGAGGTGGTTCATCAATTCGGGTCGGGTCGTTTTTTTCAGGTTCATCTTCTCCTGGTCTTGGCTTGATGGGGTCGGGATTTTCATCAGGCTTTTTAGGTTTGTTTGGAAACGGATTCCCGGGAGGTCTTTGTGGATCTTCTCTTTTTTTTCCTGCTGATGGTTGATTCGACTTGCAATCAGATTGCTGACTGCGTTGGTCATTTTTATTTTTTTCCATTCTTAATTTTTATTTAAATTGTGAATGAATTATTATATTGTAAAGGTGAGCACCCTTTTAACGATAAGTATTACATAATTTTAGAAAAAAGTTACATCATTCACACATTTTCGAGTGGGTTAGGTCTTTTAAGTTTTTCTTTGGGCTTTAAAGCGATACATGTTTACGCAGTTTAAATAATTTATATATTTCAAACCAAACGATGGTTGTTAATCCCATTAAACTACAGATGATGATATTGATCAATGTAAGTTTTTGGAACTGGAATAAATCCAGAAAAAACGGAATATTTATAATCAGTGCCAGAAAGAAAATTGCCCCACCTACAATCCATAATAAGGCTTTATTGGGCGTTACTATAATCTTAAATATATTGTCGGTCCATGACCGGTTCGTTAAAATAACCGCGATGTTTGAAACAATTAAGGTGATAAATGCCATTGCCCGTACTTCTTTATCTTCATACCCGAAGTGCAGACCTACGAGGTAAACGGTCAGGGTTAATATAAGGATACCTACCCCCTGCATACAACTGAACAGAATTTTTTTGGCTCCAAAAAAGGGTTCATCTATTCTCTTTGGCGGCCGGTTCATTATGTTTATCTCTTCTTTTTCGGCTTCAAATATGATCGAACATGCCGGGTCGATGATTAATTCCATGAAAACAATATGCACAGGCCATAGAATCAGCGGGAAATTACCCAATAATATCGGGATTAACGCTAATCCGGCAATGGGTACATGGATCGCGAATGTGTATCCAAAAGCTTTTTGGAGGTTATCAAATATGCGCCTTCCCATTTTTATGGCTCCTACAATGGATGAAAAGTTATCGTCCATAAGTACCAGAGAAGAAGCTTCCCTGGCGACATCTGTTCCCTTCTTTCCCATTGCAATTCCAATATTAGCCGCTTTAAGTGCTGGGGCATCATTGATTCCATCTCCCGTCATGGCAACAATTTCTTTGTTTTTCTTTAATGCATTTACGATTTTAAGTTTTTGTTCCGGGACAACTCTGGCAAAAACGTTAATTTTCTTAATTTTTTTGCATAATTCCTTATCCGTCATTGCCTGCAATTCATCACCGGTAATGCACATATCAGGATTTTCAAGGCCTATCTCGTGGGCTATACTTTTGGCTGTTACCGGGTAATCACCTGTAATCATAATTACCCTGATACCGGCTTTAAAGCACTCGCTTACAGCCTTTTTAACATTTTTGCGGATTGGATCTGACAGTCCTATTAAACCAATAAAATCAAACTTAAAATCGTGCTGAATTTCCGGCAAACCTTTTGCATTAATTTTTGCTTTAGCCACGCCCAGCACTCTCAATCCGCTTGCGGCTAACTCTTCAACAGCCTGTGACAGACGTTTTTTGTTCTTTTCATCTAAATGGCACATTTCAAAAATGGCTTCAGGAGCTCCTTTCGTTGCAATAATTTTTTCCTGTGTATCTTTAAACGAAAAAACCCGCGACATCGCCAGTAATTCTTTGGAAAGTGGGTACTCTTTGATCATTTCCCAATTCTTATGGATATGTTCTGTTCCTCTCAGGTATAAATCGCCCATACTGGTGATGGCTTTTTCCATGGGATCAAAAGGATTGGTCTGACTTGAAAGAATGCCATACTCAATTATTTCATGAAATTCCGAATTAAGCTCATTGGTTTTTGCAACAGTCAGATGATCCTTCCCGTTATAGAGACTTGTAACAGTCATTTTATTTTGGGTAAGCGTACCTGTTTTGTCAGTACAAAGCACTGTTGCTGTTCCAAGTGTTTCTATTGCTGACGGTTTTCGCGTTAAAACTTTCTTTTGTGACATTCTCCATGCCCCAAGAGCCATAAATATAGTGAGAATTACCGGAAATTCTTCAGGTAACAGAGCCATAGCCAGTGTTATTCCTGCCAATAACCCATTAACCAGACTTCCGCGGGTAAGTGTGTAACCAATTATTACCAGAACACAGAGTACAGCGGCAATAATCGTAAGTTTTTTCACCAGCGATCCCATTTCCTGTTTTAGTTTGGTGGGTTCTTCTTTTACTCCCTCCAGTGCCTTGCCAATTTTTCCAATTTCGGTATTGATCCCTATGCCAGTTACCCTTGCGATGCCGTTGCCCTGAACAATCATGGAGCCGGAATAAACGAAAGGTAAATCGTCGCCACCTGGCTGAATGTTTTTTTCAACCCCATCCCAATCGTTTTTCCTAACGGGTACTGATTCTCCTGTAAGTAATGATTCATCGGCCAGTAAATTCACCGAATCTAATACGGCAGCATCTGCCGAAACCCTGTCGCCTTCCTGCAACACCATAATATCGTCGGTTACTACTTCAAAACCCGCGATTCTTGTTTCCACTCCGTCCCTGATTACCAAAGCCCTCGAACTTGCCATATCTTTTAATGCATCGAGTGCTTTTTCGGTCTTCTTTTCCTGAAAGAATTCGATACCCATGATTACGAAAACAAGCCCCAGAAGCATTAACCCTTCCTGCATATCACCCAGCACCAAATACAAAGTACCACACGCAACTAAAAGTATAAACATAGGCTCTTTGACCACCCCCAGTGCAATGGAGAAAAGATTTTTAGGTTTTGAAGAAGGAAGTTTGTTATACCCTTCGGTACGTAACTTTTCCTTAGCCTGGTTTGTGGTTAATCCTTTGTATTTTTCGGAAGTAATATCCAAGTTCATATTAATTGCGTTTTTTAGTAGGAATGATGAATAGCGGTGTAATCGTGCGATGCAAAACTTTTTCCGTAACACTTCCCATGACTATATTTTCCAACCATTTGCGGCTATGAGAACCCATAACAATAATATCTGTATGCAAGTCTTTTGCAGCCTTCAATATAGATTCGGCGGAATCACCTTCTATTAATAAAGTTTGAATGGTTTCATCACCGAGGTGGAGTTTTGATTTATCCAGAAAATGTTGAGACACTTTTTGCAGTCTATCAACAATATCAAATTGCAATGGATCAAATATTTTGAAAATCTCCTGCATCTTATTTTTCTCAAAAACCTCCGGACAATGCGTTTCGGTCATATACCCGGGATATCCCAGACTAATCACGGCGTCAGTGCTTCGAAACACCTGGTCGCGCCATACAATTCCACCAGACACAAACTCCCCGCTGATTAATTCCTCATTGGTGAATAAGTATCGCGTAATCTGCATTTGCTTCACTGTCCGGGCACCGGTCAGGTAAACATCATCATACATTCTAAGAAACCGATCCGGGCTTTCGATGCTGTCGATGTAAAGTTTAAGCTTTGACACTGCATCATAAGTTGCTCCGGAATTTGTTATCACTGCTTTTTTGGTGTGGAATATGTTTTACATTTTGGATCCAGTCCGGAAGATCCCCTACAATCCAAACCTCATAATCTTCGTTGAAAAACTTGTCCAGGCTACGAAGCAAATAACGCAACTCCTCCCAGGCACTTGCACTTGCCAAATAAGGAATAATTTACACCAATCATATCATAACAGATTGTAGGGCTGTCCTATGTGATTGCCCTTTATTTAACAAGGGCACAATCCCGAGTTTGCGGAGCTGTACCCTTGAGCGTTTTTAGTAAAAACTAAGACTAAGCGCCACTTCCTTCAACAGATGGAAGGGCTCTTGTGTAGTGAATCTTACTTTACTTTCTTTTCAGGAGCTATTTTTTCGATTTTAACAAAATCTCCCTTTTCATTGAAGAAAACTGCATTCTTAACATCCCCTTTAGCTATGGCTACCTTAAAGGTACCATCATCGCCAAGGAAAGCCTTCTCAACTGTATAACCTGCATAGTCTTTTGCAAGAGCCTTAGTGACTGCTTCAGGAAGAGTTGAAGGAGCAATTTCCTCGTATTTAACTGTTTTCTCCTGAATCACTGTAGTTGCATTTTTTACTGTTGTTGCTTCGGCTAACTGTGGCATTGCCAAGCATATTGCTAAAGCGGCTGCGGATAAAATCATAATTTTTCTCATCTCTTTAATTTTTAAATTTGTAAAACTTATTGTCGGTTATCATACATACAAAAGCGTGCTAAAACTGCAACACAAACCGACCAAGCCATACAAACTACTATATTACAATATGTTATATAAACATCAAGGAAAAAACAATAAGTCCGGACAGTAAAAAAAGTTGTGGAATCCCCGTGGCTACTGTGGAAAAAATCCACAACAATCGGGAATTATCAAGTGGGGACAATAATTTATTCAAATGATTATCCGGTTGTTTTCCCTGCTTTCTTCTCCGCCTCGCCGGACTCATCCCATCGGTCAGACATGATCATGTTCGCGTTCCATGGAATAATCCCAATGATTCGTAAGCATTCGGCCTAATACATATTGCTTCTCCCAAATTATTTTACCTGGAAGTATGGAGCCTTCCATGGTTGTATTATAAATATTCGGTTTGACAGAACTTTATTCGATCGACTTCCAGTTTCTTGGGAGCAGTTCGCTTAGTCTGAGTACTGAATGATCCTGTATTCGGTTCAGGACATCGGTGTTTAAGCCTTTTTACCTCTTCCTTAAGATCTTGTACTTCTGCTAACAATTTGTCAACCCTGATCAAAAGATCATAAACGAGATCGACCAGTTGTTCCTTGTTCAGTTTCCTTAGTTCCTCTTTCGAGACCATAATTTCCTTGTTTTTAACAAAGATCGTTGCTGAAAATACAATTTACACTATTTTAAACTGATTGTTTGTCAACATTGAAACATCATGTTATCAACAAATTATCAAAATATTTCTGATTTTTTGATTTTACCTCTGAGACAATAGCCCACACACACGAAAAAGAACAGGTAATTAGCGACCCGATCTATATAGAACGAGTTCAGAAAAAAATTAGCAATTCTTATTTTAAGCAGATTTAGATTGAAAATAAAATAAAAGACCTGAGTAGTTACAAGTAAGAACAATATATTCATCCTTAATCGAATACAATTTATTCAATATGTTTGAATAAACAATGGTTCGGTAAATTTTAATATAAGTATTTGAATATCAATAAAATAAACGAAAAATAAGCATGAAATAATTTGGTTAAAACCTTAGAAATCAGTAATTTAAAAGATTATTTCGTAATATTTTAAAAATGATTTCTAAGGTCAATAAATCGTTTAAATGTCTAATATTCAGTGTATTTGAAAATTATGTTTTCGAAAAGCTGAATAAATCCCGCAAAGACTTTATTGTTAGCGTTCTTTGGCATATTTTGAGCATCAAAGGTAGGATTAATTTCCTGCAACTTGGAAGATTCAGTACTCTTTGTGAACAAACGTACAGGAACCAGTTTGAGAAAAAGTTTGACTTCTTCTCCTTTAATAAGCATTTGATCAATCAAACAGTATCTGCCGAATCAGCTATCGCTTTAGACCCAAGTTATGTTCCCAAAGCAGGCAAGGCAACCTATGGCAGGGGACGATATTGGTCTGGTGTAGCCGGTGCAGCAAAATGGGGCATGGATATATGCGGTTTTGCCGTAGTTGATATTGTCAATAACACAGCCTTTCATTTAAAAACCTGGCAAACACCATCAGCTGATGAATTGGCTGAAAAAGGATTGAACCTATTGACTCACTATGCAAGCCTAGTGACTGAAAATGCTGAGCAATTCAAAGCGTTCTCTAACTATATCGTAGCCGATGCCTATTTTTCAAAGAGACCAATTGTTAAAGCCGTAAAGCCATCAGGTCTTGAGTTCATTAGCCGTTTAAGAGATGACAGTGTTTTGAAGTACAAGTTTACGGGAGAACGAACGGGTAAAAAAGGAGCTCCAAGAAAGTATGCTGGTTTGGTGGACGTTCATAACTTTAACCCCAATCACTTTTCATTAGACCTGTCAACCGAGGAGATTACAATCTACTCATTAGTTGTTTATTCCAAGGCATTTAAAATGGACATCAAGTTGGCCATTGCGAAATTTTATAAAGAAGGCGTAGAGATGGCAAGAAAACTATACATCTCTACGGATTTGAAGCAAGCCGGTGAAAAAATTGTTCGCTACTATCAGTCACGTTTCCAGATTGAATTTCTGTATCGGGATGCAAAGCAGTTTACTGGTCTGACTAACTGCCAGGCAAGAAGTAAAAAACAAACTGGATTTTCACTTTAATGCAGCACTTACAGCAGTAAATCTGGCAAAACATGACTGGTTGATGACCAAGGGGAAAGAGGATAAACCATTTTCAATGTCCGACTATAAAACAATGTATAACAACAATTTGATGCTCGAACGATTTATGTGCATGTTTGCAATAAGCCCTAACACACCAAAAAATCAAAAAATCGTCAAAGAACTATTGGATTATGGCAAAATTGCCGCTTGAAATTTAACGAACTATTGGTTTAATACACTTGTTTAAATTTCAATGTCTTTAATTACCCAAAAATCTGAAGTTAGTTTACTGAAAAAGAAATCATAAGGCATATAAAAATATCCTTTATCACCCCATCCAGTACCCCATGAATTGCGAACGATAATCCATTTCTTTGCATCATCATATCCAACGGCAGCAACAGCATGACCACCTAAAACTTTCTCATTTGCAGCAGGCATTGGCATAATCCCTGTCTTTGCGATATCTGGTCCTTCAAACGATGTATAAACAGTAAATCCAAATACAAACACATCACCTGCTGCCAGACAAGCCTTTACCGAATTCATATCCTGACCTACTGAAGAATATACTTTTGACTGATATTTCAGCGCTTCAGTATAAGCAGTTTTGGTAGGTTTCTTTTTGAACTTTTCAATGACGTAAGACCAGGTAGTCTCTTTACAGGCTCCAAGCTGATTAACTGACTTTACTCCGTCTCTGATCATCGCTCCTGCATCAGAGTTAACGGTTCCTTCCATTACTCGCTCATTGTAATAAATAAAGAGTCGGGAAGGGACAAAAGGGGTCATTAGTTTCTTCTTGATCTGCTCGAATTCCAATGCGCCAGCTATTGCATTTGCAGTGCATGAACCAAGCTGACCCTGATCATAGACTGGAGGACAATTAGCCCTTAAATCCACTTTTGCAGGCAAAACTGCCGGAGCAGTTACTTTATACTGAAAGTCTCTTTGGTCTTGGAGATCAGGTCTCCATCCATAAATTTGATTGCTCATGTTTTAAATGTTTAAATTAATAATTACGTTGCCTCAATAATTGTTAATACCCTTAGTACATGACAAAAATATAAATAACTGATTGTCAGTAAAATAAGTTTTTAAATGTTTGGATAATATATTGAATATCATTATCTTACAAGAAATTACCACATCTCGAAGTAAGAAATATGACATCCAGGGTAGAGGCTAAAAGTAGTGAATTAATATCCATTTTCCATCATCTTTTGGGATGGAATTTGGCAAGGGTAAAGTTCTTTGTTTTATTTATTTGTGCACTCTGTAAGGTTCAGACAGTTGGCTTTGACAAGCTTGCCACTGCGTTTAACAGCACCGCAGACACTGCTTCTTCTCTTCGCCGGATACAGCGGTTTATGGCTAAATATCAGCTGGATTCTGATGTAATTGCCCGTTTGATATTCATGTTACTGCCACACAAGCCTCCCTATCGTTTAGCGATGGATAGGACTAATTAGAAGTTTGGAGAATTTAATATTAACGTATTAGTGATTGCAATAATTTACCATGGACTTTCTTTTCCGTTGATATTTAAGCTGTTGCCGAAAGCTGGCAATTCGAATACTGATGAACGTATTGAGCTGATCGAACGATTTATCAGGCTTTTCGGAATCCGGGCTTTGGGTTGTTTGACTGCAGATCGTGAGTTTGTGGGTGAAAAGTGGATCAGGTACCTTAACAATCAAAACATCCGGTATTATATCCGTATTCGTGAAAATTTCTGGGTGCTGCAACCACACAATGGCAAGCGGGTGAAAGCCTCCTGGCTATTCGCCAATTTACCATTAAACAGTTGCCGGGTTAATGAAAGGATCGTTTATGTGAATAACCAACTGTGTTATCTCTCAGCCTCAAAAATCAAGAATAAAGCAGGAAGACCTGAATTGCAGATAGTTATATCATTTAATAACCCAAAGGACGCGCTGGAAATATACAAAGAACGATAGCAAATTGAAACTGCTTTTAGAGCATTAAAAACAAGTGGGTTTAATATAGAAGATACTCATTTGACAGATATTGAAAGAATTGAGAAGCTATTTGCATTGGTTACCGTTGCTTTTACATGGGCTTATGTGGTTGGTGATTATTTACACCAATACGTTAAACCGATTCAAATCAAAAAACATTGGAATAAGGCCAAAAGTATTTTTAAACACGGTTTAACTTATATCGCATCAGTGTTGCTGAACTCTAATTTCAAGCCTGATATAGATATATTTCAATTTTTGTCATGTACTTAGATTCTTTTTCATTGATGTCCGGTAAAACCGGGAATTATTAATTATCGTTTTTAAATCCTTGATAATTAATCTGCATATTTTCAATTTTCAAAAGTAAGCCCCCTCCATTTCTGGGAACAGCGAGTTTTGATATTCCATTTTATTTTCTTTTACAATTTCACGCCAACTTCCTTCGGGGTCTTCTAAAAAGCGATAGACATTGATATAGCTCATCAATTGCTGCCTTAAAGTGGACACCAAATTGGAGAACGACCAACTGCGTTTTACTTTGCTTCGCAGCAGGGTAAGCAGTAAATTGGCAAGCATTGCTGACCAGATTTGTATTTCAATGGCATTTTCATTGTCTCCCAAAAAGTATTTTAGCGGAAAGTTCTGCTTGAGTTGCTTAAACAACAGTTCTATCTGCCAGCGTTTCTTATATATCAGGGCAATTTTCTCTGCCGACATCTCAAAATTATTGGTAATGAACTCGAATAAACGGTTATTCTCGCTGTCCCAATAAGCGATTCGCCTTGAACGGTGCTTTAAATTCCCTTTTATCGCCAAATGCCAAGATGATCTCCTCGTCTTTCAGAACACCCGAATCAGCCTTGTCCGGAATATCGAATTCTTTTCTGGCCTCATAAATGGCATTGTCTTTCAACCTTGTCACATACCAGATGGAATTTTCCGAAAACACCTGGTATTGGGCATAATCAACATATCCTTTGTCGAAAGTAATGATAGAACCTGCCGCCAGGTTGAGAACTTCTTTCAGGAACATATGGTCGTGTCTGGCCGCTTCACTGTACCGAATCAGGCATGGTACATTTTCACTGGCTTTGATGATCGTATGTGCCTTTATTCCACCTTTCTTTTTGCCTTCTTTCGCATTACGGCCAACTCCTTTGAGAATGTCTTTAAACTGGGACATGGTCGTCGAATCCATGATGTAAAGCCGCTTTAGGTCGGAATCTGTCAACCGGCTGTCCGCTAAATCTGACACATGGCTTCTATAAACACTCATGTAAATGTCACCGAAAACTTTGCTGCTACGTCTTAGGTTGGCTTCGGAGAAAGTGCTGCGCCTGACCAGATAGCTTAATCCCAAATGAGAAAGCTTGTGGGCGTTGGCCAATAAACCCAGAATGACTTCACGGATTGAATGATAGCCTTGGAACGCAACGAAAAGCATTACCACTAAATGATTGAATGTCGAAAACTTTTTCACATAACGCTCGGCTCCATGCTTCTTCGCTATTATTCTGACCTCTCTTTTGTCAATGAACTTTATGAGCTGATTAAATACCGGCTGCCCGCTAAAATTTATATTTTTACCCATGGTTACAATTGTTGCTTCGTAACTTCAAAGGTAACCTTACCGGGTTAGTCTTTATCGGCTAGCCCGGTTCTATTTTTTTTACCGGACAACAGTGTTTAGAAAAGTCTAAATTTTTATTTGTGCTGTCGTATAGCACTTTTGTGGTATAAGTTGTGCACCTTTGTCTTAATCTGTTTAAAAGAAATTTTTTTGAAACTCTACATCAAATACATGGTAAGTACCCGCTGCAAAGCTGCGGTGTAAGAGGAGTTGAAGAGACTTGGTTTGCATTTCATTGTGGTCGATTTAGGCGAAGTTGAGATCATGGAAAACATCTCAACTGACCAGCGAGAGCAACTAAAAGGTGGTTTACTCCAGGCGGGACTTGAACTAATGGACGACAAAAGAGCTGTATTGATTGAAAAAATAAAAAATACAGTTATTGAAATGATTCATCCTCAGATGAAATAGTCAAAATAAATTTCTCTGAATTTTTAAGTGAAAAATTGAACCATGATTATACTTATCTGGCGAATCTGTTTTCAGAAGTACAGGGAACAACAATTGAACAATTCATTATCTCTCATAAAATTGAACGGAGAAAAGAATTGATTATTTACGATGAATTAAACATTACTGAAATTGCCTGGAAGATGAATTACAGTAGTGTCGCACATTTATCCAATCAATTTAAGAAAGTTACAGGACTTTCGCCAACTAATTTTAAAAAATTGAAGGAGAAAAGAAGAAGTCCGATTGAAGATATTTGATTACTTGTAGCTATCGGGACAAATGGCCCCCAATAGTGTACATCGAATATAGAAGGTAAAATATAATTATCAAAATGGAAAGAACAAAGACACTCGAGCCTCAATACGCCAGTAATTTACTAGAAGCTATTCTTGACCCGTTGATTACCATCAGCACCGAAGGTAAGATTATGGACATGAATCAGGCGAAGGTGAACATTACAGGCATAGAACGTGAAAAATTGATCGGTACCAATTTCTTTGATTATTTCACCGAACCACAAAAAGCAAAGGAAGTTTACCAGGAAGTATTTTCAAAAGGATCTGTTACCGATTTACCACTTACCTTTCGCAATATAAATGGCAAACTCACCGATGTGTTATTCAATGGATCGATTTATAAAGATGAAAAAGGGAATGTGCTTGGTGCAGTTGTCGTGGCAAGAGACATTGCCGAGCAGAAATGGGCAATAGAGTTGCGAATTGCCAATAAAGAACTTGCTTTTCAAAACAATGAGAAAGAGAAACGGGCGGATGAGTTGATCATTGCCAATAAAGAACTTGCTTTTCAAAACAATGAAAAAGGGAAACGAGCCGATGAGCTAAGCATTGCCAACAGAGAGCTTGCTTTTCAAAACAATGAAAAAGGAAAGCGGGCGGATGAGTTGATCATTGCCAATAAAGAGCTTGCCTTCCAAAACGATGAGAAGGAAAAACGGGCGGATGAGTTGATCATTGCCAATAAAGAGCTGACCTTTCAAAACGATGAAAAAGAAAAACGGGCAGCAGAATTAATTATTGCCAATAAAGAACTTGCCTTTCAAAACGATGAGAAAGGAAAACGGGCAGCAGAATTAATTATTGCCATCAAAGAGCTTGCCTTTCAAAACGATGAGAAAGAGAAACGGGCGGATGAGTTGATTATTGCCAATAAAGAGCTGGCCTTTCAAAACGATGAGAAAGGGAAACGGGCGGATGAGTTGATCATTGCCAATAAAGAGCTGGCCTTTCAAAACGATGAAAAAGAAAAACGGGCAGCAGAATTAATTATTGCCAACAAAGAGCTGGCCTTTCAAAACGATGAGAAAGGGAAACGGGCGGATGAGTTGATCATTGCCAATAAAGAGTTGGCCTTTCAAAACGATGAAAAAGAAAAACGGGCAGCAGAGTTAATCATTGCTGACAAAGAGCTTGAATATCAAACCGGTGAGAAAGAAAAACGGGCAGCAGAGTTAATTATTGCTGACAAGGAACTTGAATATCAAAACAGTGAGAAGCAAAAACGGGCAGCAGAGTTAATTATTGCTGACAAGGAACTTGAATATCAAAACAGTGAGAAAGAAAAACGGGCAGCAGAGTTAATTATAGCCGACAAAGAACTTATTTTTCAAAATGAAGAGAAAGAAAAACGGGAAATTGCAAATAAAGAACTTGAAGCATTCAGCTATTCTTTAAAATTAGCGTCTCAATATTCTCTGAGCCTCATTGAAGCGAGTCGTGATCCTTTGGTTACAATAAGTACAGAAGGAAAGATCACAGATATGAATGAAGCCTTGGTGAATATTACAGGTATTACCCGCGAAGAAATTACCGGAACCGATTTCTTCGATTATTTTACCGAGCCGTGCATGGCACGCAAAGTTTATAAGGAAGTTTTCGCAAAAGGATCTGTTGCAGATTTTCCTCTTACCGTTAGACATAAAGACGGCGAGCTTACCGATGTTTTGTTCAATGGTTCGGTTTATAAAGATGGCAGGGGAAATGTATCGGGAGTTGTGATTGTTGCCAGAGATGTTACTGACCAAAAAAGAATCGAAACAGAATTAATAGAGGCTAAAGTATTTGCCGAAGAAGCAAAAAGTAAAGCGGAAAGTGCAACCCTGATAGCTGAAAATGCAGTAAAAGCAAAACAACAGTTTTTGTCAAACATGAGCCATGAAATTCGCACGCCAATGAATGCGATCATCGGGTTTACAAAAGTGGTTTTGAAAACAGAGCTGTCATCCAAACAAAAAGAATATTTAACAGCGATAAAAATGAGTGGGGATGCACTGATCGTGCTTATTAACGACATCCTCGATTTGGCAAAAGTAGACGCTGGGAAAATGGTATTTGAACAAAAGCCCTTCAAAATGGCTTTGTCAATATCAGCCATGCTTCATTTGTTTGAAACAAAAATTCAGGAAAAGAATTTAAAGTTGGTTAAAGTTTATGACAATAGAATTCCTGAGGTGTTGGTTGGCGACCCCGTACGTTTGCACCAAATAATTTTAAATCTGGTAAGTAATGCAGTAAAGTTCACTTCAAAAGGGAAAATTACTGCAAGTGTCAATCTGTTGGAGGAAGATCAGGAGAAAGTAACCATTGAATTTTCAGTTGCGGATACCGGAATTGGAATAGCCAAAAATAAAATGGGAAAGATTTTTGATAACTTTCAACAGGCATCCAGCGGTACTTCAAGGTTGTTTGGAGGAACCGGATTAGGACTTGCCATTGTTAAACAGCTAGTTGAACCACAGGGTGGAAAAATATGGGTGGAAAGTAAGGTTGATGAGGGATCTACTTTTAGTTTTATATTAAGTTTTCTGAAAACAAATGCCAACGCAGAAATAGAAACTGAAATTGAGGAACTGGATGCCGAAATTAAAAATATCAAAGTATTGGTTGCAGAGGATATTCCACTCAATCAGTTACTGATGAAAACATTGCTTGATGATTTTGGCTTTGAACGCAATATTGCTGCCAACGGAAAAATAGCCATCGAAAAACTGCAGGTTAATTCCTACGATATTGTTTTAATGGACTTACAAATGCCCGAAATGAACGGGTTTGAAGCTACTGATTACATTCGCAACATCATGAAATCTAAAATTCCCATTATCGCCTTGACTGCCGATGTTACCACAGTTGATTTGGCAAAATGCAGAGCTGTTGGTATGAATGATTACATTGCAAAGCCTGTCGACGAAAGATTATTGTACAATAAAATAGTTGGGTTGGTGAAGAAACCCTCACTTGTAAAATATAATGAACACGAAAAGGATGAAAGCTGTGAATGCAAAAAATCAAAATGCATTGACCTGGATTATTTGATCCGCCGTACAAAATCTAATCCTAATTTGATGATGGAGATGATATCGCTTTACCTTGAACAAACTCCTCCTTTAGTTAACACAATGAAACAAAGTTTTGAAGATCAGGATTGGCATTTATTGTATTCGGCAGTACATAAAATGATCCCCTCATTTTCAATCATGGGAATTAATGCAGATTTTGAAAACATGGCAAAAAAAGTTCAGGAATTTGCCAGCACACAGAAACAGTCAGATGGAATAAATGATATGGTGTTGCAGCTTGGAAACATTTGTACACAAGCGTGTAGTGAATTGGAAGAAGAATATGACAAGATTAAAAGGAAAAACACATGAGAAACGAAAAAATAAAAATATTCCTGGTCGATGATGATGCGCTATTCTTAAAATCATTAGAAATTGATTTTCTGGAGAATGGTGATTTTATCATTGAACATATCCCACCGGCGAACTTTATAAGGCCAATTTATCACACGACCCGGATGTGATCATCTTGGATTATTTTTTAGATGGAATTGATGCGACAGCAATGAATGGAATTGATACATTGGATAAAATAAAAGCATTCAATCAGGACATTCCTGTTGTGATATTATCTTCTCAGGATAAAATCGAAGTGGCGGTAAATTGTATGCATCACAGGGCTTTTGATTATGTCGTGAAAAGCGAAACCGCATTTGTACGCCTGCAAAAAATCATCACTACCATTTTCCGTTATAAAAAAATGGAAAAGGAATTGAGCTGGTATATGGAACGAATATAAATACTAATGTTTCGCACTTGATTTCATGTATTAATATTCAATTATTTAGCCAAATTGGCTAAATTTATCATATTGATTTACAGAGCTATATGTTTTCCATTTTCATTTAAGCCGCAGCGGCTATCTCTTTATCATCCAATAGCCTGGCAATACGCCTACTTGCTTCTTCGTTCTGAAAAATTCTTTCAAATAGTTCTTGTTCATCGATTTCGCCAAACACTGTTTCTATTATTTGCATCAATTCAACGAACATGCCCCATAGCCTTTGGTTAAGCCGCTGCTTTATGGTTGCTTCTTTTATCTGTGAAAATAGTCCTTCCATGGTTTCATAATTTTCAATCCGATATCTTAAAGTCATTAAAATGTGTTGCACCATCGTTATATCCGCTATCTGGGCATCAAAATCGTTAGACTGACATTTCCCCAATCCCAGTAACTGTTTCGATTCATTATAGAAAACCTCTATAGTCCAGCGGGTTTGGTAAATTTCTATCATCTTGATAAAAGACAGATAGGTATCGGTACTAAGAATTACTTTCCATTTACCATTTTTGCCCTGTTTACTGAAGTACAGCTTAATAAATTGATTCAGGTATTCTACTTCGGCCTCTGTGTAATATAATCTCAGTTTGCGGCAACGTTTTGGTTTACCGGTCAGGTTCCTTATTTGACCATACATATACATCTTCTCCTGGTAAAGGAACTTGGTCGTTGCGAATTTATACATTCCGATCAAATTTACTGATTGGCTTTTCACTTCAAGAACTGCATTGATGAAAGCTTCGCAGGTAAACCAGCTGTCCATCAGTACGTAATCGACCATTAACCCTTTGCTTATTGCTCTTTTGAACATCTTTATCGCACTGTCAATCTTTGACATATCCGTTTCTTTGGCCCTTTCCCAAGAGCATGAGCCTTTTTTACGGTCTTTTTTATGTTGCTTCCTAAGTTCTTTCTTTTTAAGACCAAAAGGTTTTTCCTTGTTCTTACCAACTTCGCGGTGCAATGAAAAATCGACCGTTATAAACGACATACCATCCCAATATCCCATCACAAGTAGCTTAAACCCCAGTACCGATCTTTGGGTAACATGATCCCAGACCCGTAATATTTTGTCGATATACTTGCCTGTTTTTTCCAACAGGGTATCATCAAAGATCAGGCATCTTAACTCCGGAGATTCAGATATGCTATTGATAGTTAAATCTTTAAATTTAACCAGGAACAACCACAGTACGATCCGCCAGCTGACACCCTGATTATTTTTCAGACGGTAAAATGTATCTTTGCCTGCTTTGATATGGTGCTTCACGCAACCACTCAACATAGAGTTGACCGTGGCGGTGTCAATAAAGGGCATAGAAAGAAGAACTGTCATGATCCATTAAAAAAGTATACCCTTTTACTTTGAC
>JGI24145J26757_10000102_pt1 | contig 46204 bp, 38 predicted proteins | sample BarGraIncu01122A_FD_26757 | JGI IMG/M metagenome (IMG submission 26757) | reverse complement strand
CGCCACCATACGACTAACGGTCGGAGTCATTTCGGGTCTAATCGCAACAGTTCGCCCGCCACGGTCGATAAAAGTATAAGTTTGCTCATTGGCTAACTCTTGACCACTTTTTGCGGTATAGATATCAAGAGGCTCTAAAATTGACGCACCATACTCCTCATAGCCAAAAGACTCTGCAACTTTACGCCAAACTGAAAAAATATAATTCTGAATCCGTTTATCTTCGGGATAATAATCGCGCGTACCTTTGTAGGGTTGTGATGTTAGTGTACTCATTGGTATAATTTTTACATTTTTATCTGTTTATTACAAGTACTTGGCTAGCGTATCAAGATGTTTTGCTGCATCCATGCATACATTGCNATTCCNGCGGCNACACCAACGTTTACAGACCGAGTTGACCCAAATTGTTCAATCATTACAGTTTTTTCGGAAGCTGCCTGCATTTCGTCACTTAGGCCTGGGCCTTCACCTCCAAAAACCAGTACTGAGTTTATAGGCAGACTTGTCTTTGACAAAAGCACGGCACCTGGCATTATATCGACCGCAATAATATGTAATTTTTCATTTTTCATTTGCATAACAAAATCTTCAATAGAAGGATGAAAAATTATATTCATATACCTATCTGTTACCATGGCACCGCGTCTATTCCAATGACGTTTGCCGATGATGTGAACAGCACTAACATTAAATGCATTGGCGGCACGAACGATTGTGCCAATATTGAAATCGTGTTGCCAGTTTTCAATAGCTATGTGGAGAGATGTTCTGGATTTGTCCAAATCCTCCTTGATGGCCTCCACTGTCCAGTACCTGTACTTATCAACAACATTAAAACTATCACCATTTTCCAGTAAGTCTGGATCATACTTGGGGTCGGTCGGCCAAGGTTTGGGATGAGGGCCAACACCAATTTGAGGTTCATTCATAACTATATTGTAACCCACACGACATCAACAATTACACAATCGATAAGAGTATTGTCTAAAATTGTTCTTTAAGAAATTGCAAGGACCCTATAGTCCAACTCTTTACCTCTGGGAGTAATAAGGTGGACTATTGAACGCTGTTTTTTACCAATGAGCGCGCTACCTAGAGGGCTTTCTTTAGAAATTTTATTTGCTGTCGGATCAGCCTCAATTGAATCAACCAACGTGTACTTCATGGTTTGATGACCAATCTTGAGACTAACTGTTGATCCAATCCTGACATCAGAGTGACTCTCTTGATTCTCAACTACGACCGCATATTGCAATATGCCCATAATTTGCTTTACCTCAACCTCATTCATCTCAAGTATTTTGATGGTATCGTTCGACGAGATATACTCCATTTTTTCTTTGGTATCCATCTTCATCATGCGTTTGCAAATAATCTCTTTTTGCATACGCAGTCGATCCAGTTGAATCTTGAGACTATCCAACCCGTTTTTAGTTATATGAAGTTGTTTATTTGATGGAAAATGTTTGATATTTTTGTAATTCATAACCTTCCCTCCATCCCAACAATTTTAATGTGTTCTTTAAGTTTATATAATTAATATAAATATTACTGTAATGTTTTTCACATTTAGGTATATTCTATTATTTGTTCTGAGATGTTATTATAAAAATTAGACACGCTACGTCTATTAATCAATTGAGGTAGGTCCAATGGAAGACAATAAGCCATTTTTCCGAAATTATCCGATTGTAAAATTCCCAAAAGGGGAAACAATATTTCTCCAGGATGAAATACCAAGATATATTTACAGTATCAAAAGCGGAATAGTTGAAGCATCTAATTCAACCCATAGCGGCAATCACCAATGTATATCATTTGAGGTAGTCGGTGACATATTTCCAAAAAGCTGGGCTTTTTCAAAAACGACTAAAACTTTGTTCGACTACAAAGCATTTACGAACTGCGAGCTATACGTTATAGACAAGAGTAACTTTTTACTAAAGCTTGTCGACGATATCGATTTTGTTAACAGAATGCTAAGCCATGCAATAAGTTCACTTGAAGGCGCTAGGCTACAAGTAGATGCGCTAGAAAAACCTAACGCAAAATTAAAACTGCTCTACACTTTTCGATACCTTTGCTTACTTTACGGTAAAGAAATAGACAAGGACATTGTTAGAATTCAGCTACCACTTACTCAACAGGAAATAGCCGATATTGTTGGATTGACGAGAGAAACTACGAGCAAAGAACTTAGCATTTTAAAAATAGAAAGGGTCATATCTCGCGAACGAAAATATTATTCGATTAACACCCAAGTACTTAGAAATTTTATTGATGATGATTTCAATCCGGGAATATCAGTAAATTTATTTTATTAGTGCCAGTATAAGCTGAAATCTACAGGAGTTACACATAGATAAATATTTGAGAGGACTTGGTCGCGTTCCGCGACCTCGAAACTTCACGATTGGCAAACCAGTTGCCATCGGAAGGTTTCCTTGCGACCCGCAGACTTGCGGGTCTCACCTCCGCGCCCTGGGGTGGAGTGTTCAAGTCCCATCTCGGCACTAACAAATAAAATAGAGACCAAAATGGTCTCTATTTTATTTGGTACGCGAGAGAGGACTTGAACCTCCACGCCCGAAGGCACTAGCTCCTAAGGCTAGCGTGTCTACCAATTCCACCACTCGCGCATATGTATGTACAGTGCAAGTTATGACCTTCTGCGATACTAGTTCTTACACGCTGCGTGTCTACTATTATCTATCAGGGCCACCACTCACATACATGTTTTGGTAACTGTCATATTGTAGCAAATCATCACCTCTTCGACAAGTTTATATACCTGTTTTCTAATATACTATTTACCATTTACTAACTACCATCTACCTTCCCGCTTGTGTTATCATATAAGACAGTAATGACTGAGGGGATAAATTAGGTATGAATAAAATTGCACAATATCTAAACGAACATATTTTGGGCGAAGTTAACAGTGATGAATCAATAAGACAAAAGTTTTCTCGTGACGGAAGTATCCTCAGTATTAACCCTGAACTCGTTATCCACCCAAGAGTAACAAATGATATCCGGAAAATAGCAAGGTTTACTTGGCAATTAGCTGAAAAAGGTCACATCCTACCAATGACAATCCGTGGTAGCGGTTCAGACAAGACTGGCGCAGCGATTGGCAAAGGTATTGTTATTAATACGCTAGCCCACCTCAATAAGACTATTTTTATCAGTTTAAAAAATAAAGATCAATTTGTTCATGTTCAGCCCGGAGTTAACTTCGGTGCGTTAAATGAAACATTGAAATCTCATGGAATGATTATCCCAACCTATCCACTATCTTCGTCTTATAGTTCTATCGGTGGATCTGTTGCTAACAATTCCGGCGGAATGCAATCTGGTCGCTACGGTTTAACTGGTGACTGGGTAATGCGACTTGAAGTAGTCTTGGCTAATGGAGACTTAATCGAAACAAATCGAATCAGTAAACATGAACTCAGCAAAAAGAAGGGTCTACAAACTTTTGAGGGCGAAATATACCGTAAGATTGACGGCATCATAGAAGACAACCAACAAACCATTACTGATAAAATTGCCAACAATCCGCCAGAAAATACTGGCTATACGGGCATTGCTAAGGTAAAAAATCACGATGGTTCCTTTGATTTGACGCCTTTACTTATTGGAAGCCAAGGGACATTAGGAATGATTTCAGAGATTGTTTTAAAAACTGACTTCTATAGTGCCGAGGAATCAATTGTGGTCGCAACTTTTGACAGCCCAGAACTAGCACGCGATGCTGCTGATTCTTTAGTATCTTTGCAGCCTGATGTTATCGAAGTGATGGATGGCGAGTTATTTGATATCGCCCACGGTTACGGTAAAAAATATGTATTTTCTGAACTTTATTTAGATCGAAATGTCGGTTCGGTCCTTTATATAAGCTTTAACGACTTTGGAGATCATGCTCGTAATCATAAAATGAAGCAAGCTCTAAAAAAATTAGCTAAACTTGAAACAACAATCTTTACCAGCGTAGATTACAGTGCAGATGAATTAAACGTCATTCGCGAAGTAAATTCAGTTATTCTACAACCAAGCGTAAAGGGCGAATCACGACCCTCGATTATTGATGGTGCCTCAATTCCGTCTGATCGACGCGAAGAGTTTATTGTTGCATTAGGTGAATTAGCAAAAAAGCACCATATTACTCTACCACTACACATTAAATGGTTGAGCGGCGTTATCCTAACCCGTCCAACGCTTCAGTTACATATCGTTAGTGATAAGCAAAAAACCTTTAAACTTATAGGTGATTATTTGGAACTAGTTGTTAAATATGGCGGAAGTATGTCAGCTGAATCTGGCGAGGGGCGACTTCGGGCAACGGCAGCCTATGCCCAATTAGATGAAGATGAATTAGATATTTATACTCAAATCCGAGCTGCGTTTGATCCATTCGGCACCCTTAACCCCGGAGTCAAACAAAAATCAGACCTCAGGGCTTTAGTTGCGCAACTTAATCCCGACTATAACTTGGCCGACTTTGCTCAGTACTCTCCTATTGATTAGTGGTGTCGGGTCCTGCCGTCCGGTATACCCCTAAAATTCTTTCTGGATTACCATAAAGCAATTTTGGGGTTGCCCCACCGAACGTCACCCGCTATTCTAAAAGGTGGTAATTATATGCGCGAGTGGCGCCTATGGGTAATCGTAGACACGCTAGCGCAGTATGGTATATGCGCGAGTGGCGGAATGGTAGACGCGCTAGCTTCAGGTGTTAGTGTCCGCAAGGACATGGAAGTTCGAGTCTTCTCTCGCGTACCAAATAAAATAGCGGCAATAAAGCCGCTATTTTTTACGGTAAAATGTCAGTGCCGCGGTTCCGTAACTACGATTGTCCACCACAACAACTCCTTGCACGGTCGGCAACTCACCTCTACCTGGATATGATAATACCATAAGCCCGTTAGGTTTCAATAGGCTGACCAAACCAGCAACTGTGGATAACTGTAGCTCATTATAGGGTGGATCGGCAAAAATTATATCAAACGTTTTATCTTGGTTCTTATCAATCCAAGTCCTGGCACCAATCTGTATGGCCGTAGATAATTCACCGACACCAAGCGCTTTTATATTTTCGGCCAAAATCTTACTCGCTACCTTATCGCGTTCGATAAATGTTGCGTATTTGGCGCCGCGACTCAAGGCCTCTAAACCTAGTGATCCGGTACCAGCAAAAACGTCTAACACTTCAGCGCCATTCAACTCATCATTGATAATATTAAATAGTGACCCCCTGACTCTTGACCCCATTGGATGAGTAAGCCGCCCATCAGGAGCTGCAATCAGACGACCGCCAAATTTTCCAGATATTATATTCAGGTTCATGTCTTAGTTTTTACCCGTATCAATTATTGCTTGGTACCACGCTAGTATAACCATCCGAATCATATCTGGTAATAGTTCAGTTCTGACTTTTTTTGCATAATTCTGGGTCCATCCAGTTCGGCTTAATTCCTCGAACATTCTTGCCTTATAAACTTTTTGAACCGACTCCAAAAACAGCGCCTCAAAACCATTATTTCGTAAATTCGTAATTTCTCGTTTTGTAATTTTCAAATCTTTAAAGTTTTCAGTTGAAATAGCAGAAGCAGTCCCAATTTCGAAAATACCATGTGCGGTTATCACCCCGCCTGGACCCCAATATTCCCAATTTTTGGATAACGTCTCATAAAGATTCTCACCAAAAATGACATTTCGATTCAATATGGAATCGCGCTCATTCTTGGCCCCATTCCACAACTCTGCAATTTTATCGCTCATTGGATAGTGGTGCGGTGGAGTTAGGCCATCAACAACCGAATGCGCTAACCATGCCGCCTCAAACGCCGCTCTTACCTTATTACCTGACTTTAGTGCTTCTGATAAGTTATAAATGTGATCGTTAATCATCTTAATCAGTCCACCAGCGTCTGGGTCATTAGGATCAATATAATGCTCTGGCTCATCAACGGATGGGCTTTTTCGTTTAATACCGTCCGGGCCATTATTTCCTTCAAAATACAAAATTTCTTTTATAGTAGGAAAATTTATCGATTTAGGAATAAACCCCTTAATATTTCGACGAGCGACGCGATCTATTTTTTGATGAACGCCGACAAACTTTCCTGAACCACGACGGATGGTTGTTCCTGCATACATAATAAGTTGGCTTTTGGCTATTGGCTATTGGAATATAGCGGTGCCATTAAAATTTAGTTTAATGTTGTTAGGCGCTGGTAATACTGAACGGTAGCGGCTAATTGCTTATATTGTAACAGATTCTCACCGCTCGCAACGAACGACTTAGCCTGTTTTTGGGCCCTAGCTATTAGTTTAGTATCGGCAAGAGTGGCAATCTGAAGGTTTAAGGCACCATGTTGTGCACGTCCGTATATTTCGCCTGGACCACGAAGCCGCAAATCAACCTCAGCCAAATAGAAACCGTCATTGCTCTTTTCAATCTCGCGCAAACGCTCGGTTGGCTTAGAGCTGGTGCTGGTAATTAAGTAACAATAACTCTGATAAATACTTCGGCCAACCCGACCGCGCAATTGGTGCAGTTGTGACAGCCCAAATCTATCAGCGTTTTCAATTACAATCACCGTCGCGTTTGACACATCGACACCAACCTCAACTACGGTTGTACTTACTAAGATATCTAACTTTCCAATACTAAATTCTTGCATGACAGCATCTTTTTCATTGGGTTTTAATTTACCGTGAAGTAAGCCAATACGACGGTGTTTAAAAATCGAGTTTTGAAGTTTGATGTATTCTGCTTGTACGCTTTTTATCTCATTATCTGGATTATCCTCGATAAGACTACAAATAACATATGCCTGGCGACCAGATTCCAACTCGGAATCTACTGCCAAATATAGTTGCGCACGACTATTTGGTGACCAAATTTTAGTAATAATCGGCTTACGACCTTTTGGAAGTTCGTTTAATATACTAATATCCAGTTCACCATAAACAGTCAAAGCTAGGCTGCGCGGAATAGGAGTTGCAGTCATCGCCAACATATGTGGCATATGTTCAGATTTTTTCAGAAGTTGCTGACGCTGTTCGACCCCAAAACGATGCTGTTCATCGATAACCACGAATCCAAGTTTATGAAACTCGACTGTTTTTTGGATTAAAGCGTGCGTACCGACAATCACATCAACCTTTCCGACTTTTATTTGCTCATATAGGGTTTTACGAGCAACTCCTTTAACGCTACCAGTAAGAAGACCCACGCTAACTCCAAGTGGCTCTAACAATCTACTGAGGGTCTCGGCGTGTTGATTGGCAAGAATCTCTGTTGGAGCCATGACGGCAGTTTGATAACCGAAATGCGCAACCTGACAAGCTACAAGTCCTGCTACAACTGTTTTACCGGATCCGACATCTCCTTGAAGTAAGCGGTTCATAGGTGTTCTTCGTTCAAGATCTTGGATAATCTCCCATGCTGCCACCCGTTGAGCGGCAGTAAGCTTAAACGGTAACTGCTTGACAAAATTTGCAACAACCGCTTGTTCGAAAGGTATATGCCAACCTATTAATTTTGCATTTTCCTGGCGGTTTAATTGACTAGCAAGTAGCAGTTGAAATAACTCTTCAAAAGCTAAACGTTCGCGAGCTTTTTCAACATCGCTTATATTCTCAGGGAAGTGCATCGTTAACACTGCTTGACTGCGAGACATTAACTTTTCTTCAGTTATTATTTTACTAGGCAATGTTTCTGGCAGCATAGTTATAAGCGGTCGCAGTTCAGCCAATATTTTACGGACTAATGTTGACTTTAAGCCTTTTATCGATCTGTAAACAGGCAATATTCTATCAGTTTGCACCGGCATATCCTTGACCATCTCGGCACTTGGATTTGTAAGTTGATAACGATTGTAGTTAAACTCAAACTCACCTGAAAAATAAAATTCTTCACCAGATTTCAATTGCGTTTCACGATATGGCTGATTAAACCAAACGGCCTGTAGCTTACCACTAGTATCAGCAAGTGTTGCTGTTGTGATTCGTAAGCCCCTACGAACTGGACGTGTTGTTATTTTCTCACACCGAGCTTTTATGGTTGCTTTACCGGGCTTAATATCAGAAATTAATGTAATATGCGAAAAATCTTCGTAAGCACGAGGAAGAAATTCAATTAAATCACCGACCGTATTAATGCCTGCAAGCGCAAACTGTTCACCAGTCTTTACGCCAACGCCCTTAACTTTTTCAAGTTGTGACACAAGATTCATATATCTATAATAGCAGTAGAGTGTGACTTAGAGGCTAGTTAGAAGTTTTTCGAGTTCTATCGAAAGCTCGCCGAGATGGCTATCAAGTTGAGAATATTGCTCTGCAACTGATTGTGAATCATCGACATCGCTAAACCACTGTATATAGAATTTAAGTTTTGGTTCGGTGCCGCTGGGACGAATCGTAATTCGATTTCGACTATCGCCAAACTCCAGAACAATCACATTGCCACTTTGGCAGTCTATCTTTGACACTTCACCAGTTGCAACGTCTCGACGTTCAAGTGACGCATAGTCCAAAACCGCCGTTACTTTATGACCGCCTACGTCCGCAGGTACGGTCTTTCGTAATCTATTCATAATATTTTGCATCTTTTCAAAACCCGTTGACCCAAGGCAATACATCGTATCGAGTCGTTCAATATATAGTCCGTACTGTTTATATAGTTCGAGTAACTTGTCATAAAGAGTCTTGCCCTCTTTTTTAAGTTCAGCCGCGTATTCGACCAAAGGCAAAGCGCCAGTGGCTGCGTCTTTGTCACGACAATAAGTACCCTTTAAGAGTCCGTAACTTTCTTCACAGCCAATTACGAATATCTCATCAGTTTTTTCTTTTTTAAGAATCAGTTCACCAATATACTTGAATCCAATTAGTAGGTTTGTGTACATCGTTGCACCGTAATGGGATGCAAGTGCCGTTAACATATCAGTTGTCACGATTGTTTTAGCGATAAAGTGCTTTGATGTTAGTTGATAATTGTTCTTTAATTGTTTTAAAACAAAATCAGTTGCCAGGACTGCAGTTTGGTTGCCATTTAGATATATCAATTCGCTACCTTGGCGAACCATAACACCAATTCGATCTGCGTCCGGGTCATTTGTAATTGCAATATCAGCCGATTCAGCCATCAACTGGGCAACGGCCATGTCATTAGCAGATTGCTCTTCAGGATTAGGCTTACCGTTTTCAATTGTTGGAAAATTACCGTCAGGTATCATTTGGGCAGCCACCTCAGAAATATGATCGAAACCGACCGTACGAAGAACTGGTAGCACACTAGTTATACCTGTGCCGTGAAGTGGTGAATATACAATATTAATATCACGGTCAGTTCCTAGTGCCTCGGCTGAAGCGGCCGCAATGTAGGCCTTGTCGACTTCCTGGCTTATGGCAATTATCTTCTCTGCAGAGACGGCTTCATCATAATTGATTGACTTTATCTCGGTAATTTTAGCCGCCATCGCCAAAACGCCTTTATCATGTGGTGCGACTAGTTGGCCACCATCGTTCCAATAAGCCTTAAAGCCATTATCACTAGGCGGATTATGACTAGCACTGATAACAATTCCTGCGGCACATCCCAGATGCCTGACCGCAAAACTTAGCTCGGGAGTTGATCGAAAATTATCAAAAAGATAAGCCTTAAAGCCATTAGCGGCGACAACTTGAGCGGCAAAGCGGCTTAACTCTGATGAAGTCAAACGAGTATCATATGCAATTACTATTCCCTTTGAAGGTGCTTCTTTATCGAAGGAAACGGCATATTCACATAGTGCTTGTGCAGACTCGCCAATTGTCACTTTATTTATTCGGTTCGAACCAATTCCGGTTTTACCGCGCCGTCCACCAGTACCAAATTCAATCACCTTAAAAAAGGCGTCCTCAAGTTGTTGCCAATCTCCTGCCTGAATCATAACCTCAAGCTCGGGTTTATATTCTTTATATTTTGGCTCATTTAGCCATTTAGTAATATTTTCAATCGTACTCGGTGATAAGTGTTTTTTGGGAAGAAGCATTGTTATGTAGATCCTTTATTATTAACTATCTGGCTAGAATAAAACTATTTTTGCCCTTTTTGACGAGTGAAACTGATTCAATCGTTCTGTCGGCAAGCATTTTCTCGGAATTAACAGATACGGCACCGCTTTCAAGCAAACGTCTGGCATCACTATTGCTACCAGCCAGGCCTGACTCAACCAGAATTTCGATAAGTGATTTATTCATTCCGACAACCGGAATTTCAGTTGCAAGTTCGTTTATGTCAGATTCATGAAGTGTATGGAAGTCTACGCCACCAAATAATACGCTTGTGACCCGTTCGACACCGGCGGTTCGCTCTTCGCCGTGGACTAATTTTGTAACTTCGTGCGCCAAGGCTTTTTGGGCAACACGTCCTTCAGGGGACTCCATCGTCTGTTTAGATAGCTCATCAATTTCGTCTTTTCCGAGCAATGTATATATCTTTAAATAGTCGATTACTCCAGCATCATCAGCATTTAGCCAGAACTGATAGAACTTGTATACACTGGTCTTATTCGGATCGAGCCAAACCGCTCCGCCCTCAGATTTGCCGAACTTGGCACCAGTAGATTTATTAACAACCAGTGGCATCGAGAATACGTTTACTTCCTTGTTCTCCAAACGGCGAATCAAATCTACACCAGCGATACAATTTCCCCACTGGTCCGCTCCACACAACTGGAGTGTAACGCCATGGTTTCGATATAGGTGAAGAAAATCATAAGCTTGAATAAGTGCGTAGCTAAACTCTGCGTAGCTGATTCCGGCTCCTTCGGTTCCGAGGCGGGTTTTTACAAAATCGCGTCCGAGCATTGCACTCATCGGTACATATTTGCCGACACTGCGCAAAAAGTCCAGGTAATTCATACCGTTAAACCAGTCGTAATTATCAACTAATTCAAAATCTAGTCCAGCCAATATTTGATTGTACTGACGAGCAATTCCTTGCTTGTTTTTGGTTATATCATCAAGTGTGAGTAGTTTACGTTCACTTGATTTACCATCGGGATCACCAATCATACCAGTTGCACCACCAACTAACATGATTCCTCTGTGGCCATGCTCGATAAAATGGCGGTTCATCATAACGGCTGCCAAATTTCCAATTGTCATACTATCAGAACTAGGGTCAACCCCGATATAAAACGAAATAGGAGACTCATCGAGTCTATTTATGTTGTCGTAAGTTGTTTGATTAACAAAGCCGCGCCAGGTTAGTTCTTCTGAAAGCTTCATTTTATCCCCGTTAAGTTAAATTAATCTTCATCTGGTAGTATAGCAAAGTTAACACACTATGCACATATAAATATGATGCAAAATAATGTGCGCAGTAAACAAACATGATGCTATAATGGGAGTATTAATGCTTATGGGAAACAAAATACGTGGCTAAAAAACCGTTAAAATCACGCAAACTCAGTTTGTACTCTAATTTGTCACACTCTCGAAGATCTATTAAAGAGGCTGAAGCCAGAAAACATGCTCATTATTTGGCTTCACTCCCTAAAAACCCAATCAAACGATTCTTTTACCGATTAAGCCCAAGGCACTTTGCCGAATACTGGTTCACCAAAAGGGGTGCAATTACAGCTTTAAAAATTCTTGGCGTTACGTTATTGGTATTTTGTTTGCTAATTGGCGGGTTATTTATTTATTTCCGCAAAGACCTTGACGCTATTCGACCGGGTGAATTGTCAAAACGCGTTCAAACTACTGCAACTACTTATCTTGATCGCAACGGACAGGTATTATGGGTTGATAAGGGTGATGGAGACTATAAACTTGTTGTTCCTGATAATGAAATTAGCAAGTACGTTAAGAATGCAACTGTTGCAATTGAAGATAAAGACTTTTATAACCACGGTGGCGTAAGCGCATCAGGATTAATAAGAGCTGTCTTTAACAATATTGGCGGCGGAAGCACGCAGGGTGGATCGACTCTCACTCAGCAATTAGTAAAACAAGTGTTTTTTGCTGATCAATCTCAAGAACGTGGACTTGCAGGTATACCGCGCAAGATAAAAGAAATTATTCTTTCTATCGAGGTTGAACGTATGTACAACAAAGCCCAGATTCTTAATTTATACCTAAATGAATCCCCTTATGGCGGTCGTAGAAATGGTGTAGAATCTGCTTCACAAACCTATTTTGGCAAAGCCGCCAAAGACCTAACGATTGCAGAAGCTGCTCTGTTGGCAGCTATACCGCAAAACCCATCTGTCTATAATCCATATAATATTGGCGGCCACACATCATTAATCGCCCGACAGCATACCGTTCTAGATAACATGTCCGACCAAGGATATATTACTAAAAAACAGGCTGACGATGCTAAAAAATACCCTATTTTAGATCATATTATTCCAGAAGCGGACCAATACAAGAACATTCGCGCTCCACATTTTGTGCAAATGGTACGAGCAGAATTAGAATCAACTCTAGGCAAAACGACAGTTGGTAAGGGTGGACTGGTCGTCAAAACAACACTCGATCTACGTATTCAAACCAAGCTAGAAGAAGCGATGACCGATATGTTCAACTCGTACATACCAGCATGGGCCGGCTTTACAAACGGTGCAGCAACAGTCGAAGATTCAAAAACCGGTCAGATTGTAGCACTAATGGGAAGTCGCGATTTCAACATGCCAGGATATGGTCAAGACAACGCCGCTATTGCCTATATCCAACCCGGATCGAGCATCAAGCCTTTGGTTTATTCTGAACTATTCCAGAAAAAACCAACTGGCCAAGTAAATTATGGCAGTGGTAGTATTTTAAAGGATGAAAATATTGATGCAATTTATGGCGCACCTCTCTTTAACGCTGATCGTAAATTTAAGGGTAATGTAACAATTAGAACTTCTCTTGCGACATCACGAAACATTCCTGCAGTAAAGGCAATGTATATTTCAGGTGTAAAAACAACAATCAATGCGATACATGATATGGGAGCTACCAGTTACTGTACCCAGGGTGATGAAGTTAATGTTGGCTTGGCCGCAGCAATTGGTGGATGTGGAGTTAAACAAATAGATTTAGTAAACGCCTACGCCACAATCGCAAGACAAGGAATGTATAAACCACAATCAACTGTGCTTGAAGTCAAAAACTACTCAGGTGAAGTGCTAAAGAAGTGGAGCGACACTCCTGGCGTTCAGATTATAGACCCACAATCAACTTATATAGTAAGCGATATTCTAAGTGACGATGTGGCTCGTGCTCCACTCGATGGGCGACACGCATTGGGTATGGAGATTCCGGGCGTCAAGACAGCTACAAAGACCGGAACGTCAGATAGAGGCGGTGCTGCTAAAGATATCTGGATGGCAAGCTATAGCCCCGCTCTAACGATGGCTGTATGGTTCGGAAACTCTGACGCGTCTATTCTTATACATGGCACATCTTCACTTCCAGGTGCAATCATTGCCAAGGTTATGGAATACGCCCATAAAGACGTATACGCAGCTGAGGGACAGTGGAAACCAGGTGATTGGTATACGAAGCCAACTGGTATTCAAACAATTGGTAGCGAGCTATACCCTTCATGGTGGAATAAAACCCAGGGTCAGACTAACACGAAACTTACTTTTGACCGTGTGTCTAAATACAAGGCAACTGACCAAACTCCAGATGGAGCACGTATCGAACTCGACGTTACTAAAATGATTGATCCTGTAACTAAAAAAGATATATATATCGCACCTGATGGATATGATGCCACCAAAGACGATAATGTCCACAAAAGTACAGATGTGAAGCCGACAGTTTCAGTAAGCCTAAAAGCAGGTTCAGCAAAATCCTATACATATACAATTACAGCCACGGTTAACGCTGATAGTACATTTCCAGTATCTAATGTTCAAATCCTAGTCGGTGGTGTAGTTGTTGCTACGATACCAGTTGGTGGACCTTATACTTATAACGGTGTGATAACATCAGATGATACTAGTCAAAAACCTGTTTCGGCAATAGTAACAGATGCTGGTTACTATACGAATACAGGTTCATCAATACAAAGTACACCAACTTTCAGTTCATATTAGTCGCACTATTTAGTAAATTATTGTTTATTAAGTAAATCAATAAAGTTCTGCTCATTTTGCGATGACTTGTTTTTGTATTGTTTTCTTCGATTTGTTTGGCTTGGCTGATGTTCACCCTGCGCTTTAGATAGTTTTGGATTATTTTCAGTCGACCTACCGGCAGGTTTTTTATTTACTTGATTAGCCCTAGTCGCAGTTGCAGCGGGTTTATTATTTTCTACCAACTTAGCAAACATCATCTTTCCAGCAGCAGTCTGTAAACTACGAATAAATTCAATTTCGACAGTTTTGCCTATTCGATTACTGGCATGTTCGACAACGACCATTGTTCCATCAGTCAGGTGACCAACGGCTTGATGACTATCTTGGCCCTTTTGGGTTAATTCTAGTAACATTTTTTCGCCTGGCAAATATGCCATTCTCAGACTCATAGCCAGATCATTAACATTTAAGACTTTTATACTTTCAACCTGGGCAACTTTATTTAAATTATAGTCAATCGTGCATATCGATCCATGATATTTTTTAGCAAGCTTTAATAATCGCTCATCTACGCCCTCTTCGGCACGACTACCGTCTTGAAATATTTCAACTTTAACACCTGGCATACTTTGTAATTCTGATACAACATCTAAACCGTGGCGCGCCCGAGAACGTTTTTCGCTATCGGCATTATCAGCTAAAAACTGCAATTCACCGATTACACTGCGCGGGATACTCAACATTCCGCTAATAAATCCGGATTGTGCAACAGCTATGATGCGGCCGTCAATCAACACCGAAGTGTCGACAAATATCGGTTTGTTTTCTTTTTTATGTGATAATCTTTTTGTATTTACTGTAACTAAATAAGTTACCTCTGCAATAATAGCGAGCGACAATATGATTGATATGATTTCCATGATAATTCCTTACTTTTGTAAATAGTCGATAAGCGCTGTGCGTAAATCGCTAACACTTTTAATAAATGAGTTCTTTGAAGCACCTTTTGGTGCAATTGCTTGGGTAAAGCCAAGTTTTTTAGCCTCCTGCACTCTTCGATCAGATGACTGAACTGATCGAATTTCGCCACCAAGCCCAACTTCGCCAAAAACCACAATCCCATCGTCAATGCGACGCCCTGCAGCGGCACTAGCGATTGCCATACAAATAGCTAAATCGGCAGCTTGGTCGTTTAGCTTTAGTCCACCGACCACATTGATATATATATCCTTGTCAGATAAGTTTAATTTTGTTCGGCGTTCTAACACCGCAATTAATAAATTAAGTCTATTTAAATCAAACCCGCTGGCAGTACGTTTAGGATAACCGAAACTTGTCGGATTAACAAGTGCCTGGATCTCAACAAGGAGTGGACGAGTGCCCTCAATCGTCGCCAGTACTACTGACCCATCAGAATTTTGTCGCTCAGCAAGAAGCGCTGCAGATGGGTTTTCGACCAACCTCAAGCCTTCGCCTCTCATCTCAAAAATGGCAGCTTCATTAGTTGAACCAAATCGGTTCTTGGTTGCGCGTATAATCTTGAATCCGCCATAACGGTCACCCTCAAATTGCAAAACAACATCAACTAAGTGCTCGAGGACCTTTGGACCAGCAATGCTTCCTTCTTTTGTAACGTGACCGACAAGTACAACAGCTGCGCCAGATTGTTTGGCGGCACGAATAATCACATTGCTACTATTAGTTATTTGACTAACCGTACCTGGAGCTGATGTAATTTCATCAAGTGCTAGGGTTTGGATTGAGTCAATCACCACTAATTTATAACCGCCTGATCGAATAGTTGCCGCAATATCATCGGCACTCGTACTGGATGCAAAACTAAGTTGTTCACATTTCTCGGCACCTAACCGCTCAGCTCGTAATTTGACCTGACTGGCGGATTCTTCGCCGCTTGCATATAGCACAGGCTCGCTACGGGCTACATGCGCCGATACCTGTAGAAGTAACGTGCTTTTACCAATACCCGGCTGACCGGCCATCAGGACCACTCCACCGGGCAAAATACCGCCACCAAGAACATCATCTAGATCGCTAAATCCTGTTAAAAGTCGTTTGGAACTCTCCTTACTAGAGATTGAACGCATAGTTTGAACGCTCAAAACCTTACCAGAACTCCCGCTCCTTGCTACCACTGATTTACCACTTGAGACTGGGGCCTGTTCTACTAGGGTGTTCCACTCACCACAATTATCGCACTTGCCTATCCACTTTGGATAACTTGCGCCACAATTCTGACAAACAAACTGAGTTCTTGATTTTACCATTATGTCTATTATAGCCTATACTGACGGCGCGGGTGCCAGAGTGCTGTTAATGATGTTATATAGTTTTTTTGATTCTGTAGCGATTGAGTTATATGCATCTAATATTGCATTACGTTTATTAATATCGCTCTCCAGAATTTTCCGTACTGCCGTTAGATTTTCACTACGAATGTTTAGTGACGCCAGTTGAGAATCAATCTGCACTTGAGATGTAAATTCTCGATTTTCAAACTTTTGCTTGAATGAGGCAACGTCATTATTCCAAACTGCGACATCGGCATTATATCGGTCTAACCTAACCAAAATATCCGCACTAAGCGAATTATATTGTTTTAATAATTCATCCGCACGACTTTTTAGCTGTTTAAAGGTACCACTATATTTAGCGTTTAAACTAACAACTTTTTGCCTGTTAGTAAAATATTTACTGTAATGAGCCTCAAGTTCCGGACTAATGGCGGCAACCTCAGTTCCAATTATAGAATGTAATTCATTATCGCGCTGCCCTGGTTCAGTCCGAGCGTAAAAAGCCATCAAATCTGCAAAATCTTGGTCATTTTTTAGTTTGTTGTATTCCGTTTCAATCAAAGAGTCTACTTGGTCCTTCTCGCCATCACTCATACGGGCATAGATTGCATGTAGGGTTTCGTGTGTCGCTGTTACTTCACGAACACCGTCCAACTGTTGATCAGTTACGTCGTAAATATAGATGCGCAGACCACTGTAACAACCCAGAATCGATGTGTCATTTTCAATCCGATCACATTCTTTATTAAAATCTGACGTGGCGTCTAATTTAGGCTGACTGGCTAAATAATAAAATTTACCATTATCATTCATACCCGCTCGATCGACTAGACTACTAATCTCGACAGTGGAATGATACTGCCAGACGGTAATTTGATCTGTAATATTCTGTCTATTTAAAATTAAAAATAGTGCAGTTAAGATTAGAACTGAACAAATAACTAAACTTGATATTATTCCTGTTTTTTTATGATTCTGTCGCAACATTAACATTAACCTCTCCATTATTAGTGCCTACCGTTAATACGCTTCCCTTTTCATAGGCACCAGAAAGGATACCGTCAGCAATGCGATGCTCAAGTTCGTCCTGAATGACACGCCTTAGTGGTCTAGCCCCAAATTTTTCGCTATAACCCTTTTTGATAAGCATTTTTTTTGCATTTGGTCGGATAACTAAATGGATACCCTTAGAAACCAGACGTTGTTGAAGCTCATTTATTAAATTATCAAATATCTTACTTATCTCTTTACGCGTTAGCGCTCGGAAGGTTATCACACTATCAAACCTATTTATAAGTTCTGGCCTCATTATTTTTCCTAGTGCAGCTTCGGTCGCTTCGGCATTTTCAGTATGAATGAGGTCAAGTTTCTTTTCGTCGTCTTTGGTGGTAGTGTGGAAACCAAGACTGGATTCTTTCATCAACATGTCAGACCCTAGGTTACTAGTTAAAATAATGATTGCATTACTAAAATTAACCTTACGACCCTTTGCGTCAGTCAATGTACCATCCTCAAGTATTTGAAGTAGCAAGTTAAAAACACTGGGGTGAGCTTTTTCAATCTCATCAAACAGAACTACACTATATGGTTGGCGTCGAATTTTATCAGTTAATTGACCTCCGTCATCATAGCCAATATAGCCTGCCGGCGCACCAATTAAACGGCTGGCGTTGTGCCTTTCGCTGAATTCACTCATATCAATTTTAATAAGAGAATCATCACTACCGAATACTTCACGTGCTAAAACTCTGGCGAGTTCGGTTTTACCCACACCTGTTGGACCCATAAACACAAACGAACCAATCGGACGGTTACTACTAGCAACTCCACTGCGGCTCCGCCTTATGGCCCGAGAAACCTTCTCAATCGCTTCTTTCTGACCAATTACATATTTACCAAGATGCTTTTCAAGAGTTCGAAGTAACTTTGCCTCTGATTTATTAACTCTCTGGACTGGTATGCCTGTCATTGAAGAAATCGCATAGGCAATATCATCATCAGTCAATACGATGGGTGTTTTGCTTTCAGCTTTTTGACGAGTTTCGTCAAGTTTCGAAGTAATTTGACTGATGCGAGTTTTATACAATGCAGCCCGTTCATAATCTTCGGCGGTGACTGCTTCGTCCATCTTTTCGTTCAATTTCTTGATTTGTTTAGTAAAATCACGAATTTTGCTTGGTTTTTGCCCAAAACGTACCCGTGCAAGAGCTGCTGCCTCATCTATAACGTCAATTGCTTTATCTGGCATAAACCTTTCATTTATGTATCGGTCAGCCATATATACTGTATCGTTAATTATCTCGTCACTCATACTTACACCGTGATGTTTTTCGTATTTTTTTCGCAAACCTTTTAATATTGATATCGAATCTTTCAAGCTTGGTTCTGGGACGATTATGGTTTGCAGACGCCTTTCAAGGGCGCTATCCTTTTCAATATATTTACGGTATTCGTCTGTTGTAGTAGCACCGATAAGCCTAATTTCACCACGCGCTAAAGCCGGTTTTAGTATATTTGCAGCATCGATTGTACCCTCAGCCGCACCGGCACCGACTAATAAATGTAATTCATCGATAAAGATAATGACGTTTTTCTGTTGCTGAAGTTCATTAATTATATTTTTTAAACGTTCTTCAAATTCACCACGGTATTTAGTACCGGCAATCATACCCGCCAAGTCGATTTGAATGACACGTTTATCGAGTAAGTAGTCGGGTACATCCTCGCGCGCGATTCTTTGAGCTAATCCTTCAACAATTGCTGTCTTGCCGACACCAGGTTCGCCAATTAATACTGGGTTGTTTTTAGTTCGGCGACTGAGTATCGTCACCATACGTTCTTCTTGTGCATCACGGCCGATAACAGGGTCCAATTTTCCCAATTTAGCCAAAGATGTTAAATCAGTTCCAAATATTCCAAGTGCACCTTTTTGTTTTGGTTGCTTTTTCTTGGCGAATGCTGGCACTGCGTCGTAATCATTTTCAAAAAACTCTTGTTTTTGCTCAAGATACTCCTCCAGACCAGAGGCTATTTCTTCTAGATTAACTCCCATATCCCGTAAGAGAACCAAAGCCCGGGAGTTTTTTTGATTCAGGATACTATAAAGGATATGCTCGGTTCCTAAATAATCTTTATGGAACTCCTGAGCAACATCCCAACTCATTTTTAGAGTTAGTTTAGCAGTTTCACTCAATCTTTTAGCCTCGGTACCTACAATAATTGTTAGTGGTGCCATATTCAATGCGACTTGCGCCCGATCTAGTGTTACGCCGGAATCGGCCAAGACCTTCGCACCGACCGAAGAACCTTGGGCTAAGATGCCAAGTAATAAATGCTCTGTAGCAATGTATGAACTGCCGAAACTCTGAGCAATAATATTGGCATGATACAAACTAGTCCGTGCGTTGTCGGTCAAATGCGAAACGAATTCTGCAAAATCATCCACCATGCAACCATTATAACCTATTAGATTGGCTAATAGCTATTGACTAATTGTTATTTAGTTGACTCGTTAACGGCGTCAAGAAGGCTATCTTCAATATTCTTACGACGAGCTGGAGTAGATGGCTTTATGGCCGAAACTGCTTGTTCAATATCAATTTCGTAACCAGTTAAACGGCTAGCTAAACGAACATTCTGCCCGGCGCGTCCAATTGCAATCGACTGCTGATCTTCATTAACGAAAACAGTTGCACGCTTGGCTTCTTCATCGATAACAACTTTAGAAACTTCAGCTGGGCTAAGAGCATTTTTGATAAATTGCTCATTGTTTTCATCAAAAGCAATAATATCAATCTTTTCTTGGTCACCAATCTCATTCATGACAGCCTGAACGCGCGTTCCGTGACCACCGACGAATGTTCCAATTGGATCAACTCCAGGAGCAGTACTAGCGACTGCAATTTTAGTACGTCGACCAGCTTCACGAGCAATAGCCTTGACTTCAACTGCACCTGTTTCAAGTTCTGGAACTTCTTGACGGAAAAGGTATTCGACAAATTGTTCATTACCTCGGCTAAGAATTAACTGTGGACCATGGTTATCGCGTTCAATAGTTTTAATAAATACCTTAATTCGACTACCAATAGTGTAAAATTCACCCTGGATTTGTTCACTTTGTGGGATTATTCCGCTAGCTTTTCCTAGGTCAACTCGAATAACACGAGGTTCGACACGCGCAACAGTACCGTTTACTACCGTACCGATTTTATCTTCGAATTCCTCAAGGACTACTTCACGTTCTGCTTCACGTAAACGTTGCAAGACAACCTGTTTAGCAGTTTGGGCAGCAACGCGTCCGAATGAGGTGACTTCAAATTTTTCTTCGACGCTATCACCAATTTCGACATCTTTTTTAATTTTTTTTGCATCAGCAAGACTAATCTCGACAGCTGGTGAGCCGACTTCTTCAACTACTTCACGTGATACAAAGACGCTTGCCGTACCATCATTAATATTTAGCTCGCTACGAACCTCTTGGTCGCGCTCGCCATTATCGCGGCGCCATGCAGCGGCGATTGCTTGTTCGATAACAGATAAAACTGTTTCTTCGGGTAGATTTTTCTCTTCGGCAATAGTGTGTACTGCCAGCACAAGTTGTTTTACGTTAATTTCTTCCATGATAGATTCTCCTTTGATATTGTATTAAAAAAGTCGACCTGCCGGCCGACGAAATGCAATGTACTAACAGCTATTGTACTCGATATTTATGGTTTTGGCAATAATTGATCAGGGCATTTATTTAAAATCGTCTTTATAGCATCATACTCTGCCTGAGTAACCCATAAACTATACTTACTTTTGACCGCAATTTGCCTGGCAACATATTGGCACCTAAAAGCCTTGCTGGGTGGAAGCCAAGTTGCTGCATCCCCGTCACTTTTTTGTAAATTAGCAGCACCATCAACCGCCAAAAGCTCAATTGGATCGTTAGCTAACTCAATTCGTCTACCGAGCGCAAATTGTTGTGCGCCTTTTTGCCAGGCGTCTGATAGCGCCACGACATGGTCAATCTGAATTACAGCACTGGTATCACTTCCTCGTGTAAACTGAATGATCTTACCGGTATACGGATCGTTTAGCGTGCCACTTGTTACGTTACACTTTTCATCAACTAATGCGTCTGTCAGATCACGATTTAGAATAATATTTCTTGTATCGCAACCTTTATTAACAGTCCAACTGGCTCCGAATTGTTCTCTGGAATAATTAGTTTTGGGCGCACGACCCTTGATTACAAGTTTATCCAACTCTTGAGACGCCATGCTCGAAATATTTTGAGTATTTTTTATTTCTACTGGTTTAGAGGGCGCAGATTGATTAGGTGTATTCGTTACTATGACAGAAGCGAGAGCAAAAAGAGACAACAGCACGACAATAATTCGTCTTAATTTATATCTATCAATCATACAACTATTATGCACGCCCATCACGATGCTACAATGGATAGCATGCAAATCGTACCTAGACTAATCAACCAATTCGTTCCAGCCAGTTATAAACTTTCACTTTCATTAAATCGCCCAGATCGAATATTTGATGGAATTGTTACAATCGTTGGCGCAATTCAACCCGACTCAAATAATATTACCCTGCACTGTAAAGATCTAGATATTAAATCAATCGTGTTCGACGGAAAAGCTGCTGAATTTTCTTTTAGCGACAATGACGCTTTAATTATTAGTCATTCGGATATGATGCCAGGCGAACATATACTCGTAATCGATTTTGATGGCAAAATTACTGATTCAATGCACGGCATGTACCCTTGCTACTTTGAGCACAACGGTATTAAAAAGGAATTACTAGCGACGCAATTCGAAAGTCATCACGCTCGCGAAGTCTTTCCTTGTGTTGATGAGCCCGAAGCAAAAGCTACATTCGACTTAACTTTAACTTCAGAAACCAACGTTGCCGTTCTAGGCAATATGCCTATAAAAAGACAGTCTGTTGAAGATAATCACCTAGTCACAACATTCGAGACGACTCCACGTATGAGTACCTATCTACTCGCCTGGGTAATTGGCGAACTTCATAAAAAAAGCGCTACTACAAAAAGTGGCGTTGAGGTTAATGTATGGGCCACGCCGGCGCAACCATCTGATAATCTGGATTTTGCTTTAGATATAGCAACCAGATCGATTGATTTTTTTGACGAATATTTTGGTACTGCATATCCGCTATCAAAATGCGATCATGTGGCATTACCGGATTTTGGATCGGGTGCGATGGAAAATTGGGGATTAATAACTTATCGTGAAATTGCACTTCTGGCAGATCCGAGCACAACGTCGATTGCCAATAAACATTACGTCGCAACGGTAATTGCTCATGAACTTAGCCATCAATGGTTTGGCAACTTAGTTACTATGAAGTGGTGGAATGATCTGTGGTTGAATGAAAGCTTTGCTTCACTTGTTGAATATACAGCAGTGGATGCAATTGAGCCTAATTGGAATGTGTGGTTAGATTTTGCCAGTTATGAAAGTATTATTGCTCTTCGTCGCGACAGTTTAGAGGGCGTTCAGTCCGTCCAGACCGACGTTAACCACCCTGATGAAATCAATACGCTATTTGATGGGGCAATCGTTTATGCTAAAGGCGCACGCCTATTAAAAATGCTGCAACGTTATATCGGCGATGAAACTTTTCAAGCAGGTATGAAAGAATATTTTAAAATTTTTGCCTATAAAAATACTACGGCTAGTGATTTATGGACTTTACTTAACACTGAAAGTAAAAAAGTAATCGATATTTCAACTTTTATGAGTACTTGGATTGAACAACCAGGCTTTCCGGTTTTACATGTTTCAAGAATTGGCGACCAAGTTTCACTATCACAAGAACGACTAAGTAGTCGATCAAGTGAAAAATCGGATTCGCTATGGCCAATAACTCTTAACTCAAATTACCTGGAAATGCCAGAAATATTCGATGTTCGTTCGCAAAACATTAATGTCAACAGCAACACACCTCTACGTTTTAATATAGGTAGCGATGCGCACTTCATAACTCACTATAGTCACGATTTACTCGACCAGTTGATAACTCAACTAAAAGCTGGCGAACTATCGATAATTGATCGGCTTCAGCTTCTAAATGAACAAATTATCCTAGCTAATACTGGGATTATCTCAAGTGAAGATCTTATACCACTTTTGGACGCCTACAAACACGAAACAACTGAAGCAGTTTGGGATATAATTTGCATGACAATTGGCGAGTTAAAAAAGTTCGTCGAAGACAATAAAGATGCGGAAATTAAACTTCGATTACTAACAAAGTCTATTGCTAGCGAACAATATGAAAGATTGGGTTGGACTCCAAAATTAAATGAACCAGAAACCGACACTAAACTTCGTAGTGTAATTATTGGACTAATGTTATATTCCGAAGACCAGACAGTAATCGACACAATGATTAAACTTTATACCTCAAAACAACTTGAAGAATTAGATCCTGAGTTACGTGGGCTTATATTGACAACTGTCATACGCCATATTGGTAGTAATGAGTTGATTGGTTCACTTTTAAAGACTTACGAGACAACGACTTCGTGCGAACTACAGCAAGACATTAGTAGTGGCCTGACATCGACACGAGACTCAAAAGTTGTTGATTTGCTTCTAAGCAAAATGAAGGACACTTCCGTTATTCGAACTCAAGATACGGCCAGATGGATTACATACCTAATCCGAAATAAATATGGACGTCAACAAACCTGGCAATGGATGTGCGACAACTGGAATTGGATAAATAGCACATTCGGAGGTGATAAAAGCTATGACGACTATCCACGCTATGCAGCCACGGTCCTATCAACCCGCAAACAACTTAATGAATTCCGTGAATTTTTCACTCCTCTACTATCAGACCCAGCCTTAACTCGTGTTATAAATATTGGCATCAATGAGATTAACGACAGAGTTGATTTAATTGAACACGATGGTCAATCAGTCCGAGATGCCCTACTGAACCTCTAGGAAGTCTTCTACGGCCGGTGGCTGTCCATTTAGTGTTATGACCGCTAATCGTAAATTCGTGTCTATAATCTGATTACACAAGGCGTAAAGCTCGACTGAAAATTTCATTTGTCTCAACTTTTTGTTAGTTATGGCCGCGATTCCTCCCCCTTGATCGGGTTTTTTGCGGTATTTAACTTCAATAAAATATATGACATCAGATTTTTGTGAGACTATATCAATTTCGCAGAATTTTGTTTTCCAATTACGCTCAAGAATTTTGTGCCCTAAATTAGATAGATAATTAGAGGCGACATTTTCAGCCGAGTCACCAATTTGCTTGGAAGTAGGTTTTGCCGAGGCCGTCTGAACTCTCTTTTTAGCCAAAACATCTGCAACCCGAGTGCGATAAGGCGCCGGGGCCCTTATCGTGCCCGGCGTGAAGCCGTTTTGATAAAAAGTAGAGTCAGATGGCTGATTGTGATTACGATATTTTTCTAATGGCGCAAATGATAAACGATGCACTGGCGTAACTCCTAATTTATCAATCGCAGTAATATGTGCCATCGTGCCGTATCCAACATGATTTTTAAAATTATAGCCTTGATATATTTCATCTTGACCTGCCATGTAGTTGTCTCTCGCGACTTTTGCGACAATCGAAGCCGCCGAAACGCTCGGTACTAATAAATCGGCCTTTTTCATTGTCGTAACATAATCTGATTTGCTTGTTCCGGATAGAAAATTAACAGTACCGTCAATTATAATTTCATGGTATGGCACCGTAATCTGTTCAACAGCCTTTTTTGTAGCTAAAACTAACGCTCTTGATAGCCCAATTTCATCAATTTCCGACGCCGTAACCCAGCCTAGTCCAACGGCTTGAGCCTTTTCTCGTATCTCGATATCAAGCAATTCACGTCTTTTTTTTGATAATTTTTTACTATCAGTTAGTCCCTCAATCGCTACACCGCCTAACACAACAGCACCGACAACTAATGGGCCTGCCCAGGGTCCACGCCCAACTTCGTCAATTCCAAGTATCATATAACTATGGTAGATGGTAGTTTGTAGATAGTAAATGGTAATTTGAAAGCAAATAAAAAGATGGCAGAAAAAGTTCTACCATCTACTATTTACTAACTGCTATCTACTAACTTTCTTCGTGACGAGCTTCAACTTCAGCCTGAAGGGCTTCAAGTTTAGCTTCTTCAACTGCTTTTTCAGCTTGCCTTGCTTCGGCATCAATTTTTGCTTGCTCTTTTAGGCGAGCTTCTTCGGCTTCAGCCTCTAAATCACGAACATCATTTACACCTTCACGATCGAAATTCTGGTTCCTTAGACGAGCACTTTTACCACTACGATTACGCAAGTAACTAAGGAAGTTACGACGAACTTTAGAGCGACGTACAACTTCAATTTTCTCAACAAGTGGGCTATGAATCATAAATCCTTTTTCAACACCGACACCACTGGCAATTTTACGAACAGTAATTCGAGAAGTGTGAGAATTTTTGCGATCAGTACGAATTACGACACCTTCAAAAATCTGAATGCGCTCTTTAGCACCTTCTTTAATTTTTTGATGAACACGAACCGTATCACCGCTGCGGACGTCAACTACATTAGATTTTTTCTGCGCTTCATTAACCTTTTTAATCAGTTCAAAACTCATTTTATACTCGCTTTAACATTTATATTTACAATCAACTATCGACTATAGCATAATAGTTGGATATTTCAAAGGGTTAATTGATTAAATTGCCCTATTAATCTCATCTAGCGTTGTTTCTCCACGAAGTGCAGCTAGAACTCCACGTTCCATTAAAGTGACCATGCCAGATTTGCGTGCAACGCTTTCGATAATTTCCGTATGAACATCCGCTTCGTCACCACGCAAGAACCTTTGAATAGCTTCNCCTACAACCATTTGTTCCATAATTACTATTCTGCCAGTAAAACCAAATGGCGAAGATTCGCTAGTTACNGGACGCCATAGNTTAAAGTTATTAAGATCAGGTTTTTCTATATGAGCCGGCAAATCCTTTAATGCATCCTGNACCCATTTGCGAGTCGCCTCGTCAGGCTCATACTCTTCTTTGGTCGTATCATCCAAACGACGAACCAGNCGCTGAGCAATGACAAGACGTATCGATGAACTAAATATTGGATTAACACCGATTAGATCAATCATGCGACTAAACGCAGATGAAGTTGAGTTTGCATGAAAGCTCGACAGAACCAGATGGCCAGTAATTGAAGCCTGTATCGCAGTCTTGGCCGTATCAGCATCGCGTATCTCACCAATCATCACCACGTCGGGGTCCAGACGCAAAACAGCACGCAAACCATCGGCGAAACTATGTCCATTTATGGTATCTATTGGTATCTGCGATATTCCCGTAATCCCATATTCAATTGGGTCTTCTAGTGTTATGATTTTGCGACTAGTCGTATTGAGCGCATTAATAATACTATAAAGAGTCGTGGACTTACCGCTACCAGTTGGACCGACCATTAATACCATGCCACGAGGGTGACTTATAATTTCATCAATTTCAGCCCTTTCTATTGGTCCAATATTTAGTCGATCAAGATTTAACATTGACTCATCAAAATTGAATAGCCTCAAAACAGCGTCTTGCCCGTACATAGTTGGTATCGTTTCGACGCGAATATTTAGCAAATGAGTTACACCGTCACGAGTAATTTCTTTTTGCATATGGCCCGATTGAGGCTCGGTCGACGCAGTTGAAATGTTAGCCCTAGACGCAAGTGCGCTTAAAATCACACGATAACGATCATTTTCCAAATCGGCTACTGGATGTAAGACACCATCGATACGCATACGAATACGCATATGAGTCCGTTGGTTTTCAATATGAATATCACTAGCACTTAATCGATCAGCCTGGTCGACTAAATAATCAAAGATTTCATCACTACCAACTGAATTTAGAGTATTACTAACCTCGGCAATTGTGTTGCTGTCACCTTCTTTGGCAATTAAGATATCGTCGTGAACTACCTTGATAACAGGATCGTAACGATCCATTAAAACTTTATAGCCACTATTGCTAATCAAAAAATACTGAATATTATGAGCAGCTTCATTATATTGTTTAGTGAGATCGCTAATAAATGACTGCGGAGTTTGAGTTGTAATTCCGAACTGCCACGGCTGGCTTTCGTCGCCGATAATTAGTGGCACTAAACGATTTTGATGCATAGTGGCTATTTCCATAGCATCTTTTGTAAGTGGGATAGTATTTTCGATTGCCCGAGTGTCTAAATACTGGATACCTAAAATAGCCGCACGCTGTGCAGTCGCTTGTTCATCGATCTCGCGACGATTTTGTTGAACTTTATCTTCATCCATATTGACTATAACTATATCAAATTGCTTGTGGTTTTTATAGAGTGATATGCGAAGACTGGTAGTTTTGTTATATATCTAATTCATCAGCACACTCTACGTGTGACTTCGTCAGCACGTGGCGTTCGGCTGCCTACCGGCACAGTCTTCTGAATCAGATACATAACAAAACTACCCGATGCGACATTAAGGTGTTAGATATATAAATGCTACAATGTTAACAATGCCTGAAATTATTATTATCGCTCACAACATTCGTTCAACTCATAATGTTGGGTCAATTTTCCGAACTTGTGAGGGTTTTGGCGTATCAAAAATTATTTTAAGTGGTTATAGCCCATACCCAAAACTAGCTAACGACACACGTTTACCCCATTTATCCGAAAAGTTAACAGCTCAAATTCATAAAACAGCTTTGGGTGCCGAAAATATGGTCAAATTTGAACATCAAGACACGCTAGATCTGGGGTCTCTCAAGATGGAGGGGTATACAATCGTAGGGCTCGAGCAAAACAAGCAAAGTATTACATTATCAAAATATAAAGCTCCAACGAAAATTGCTTTAATTTTAGGCGAAGAAGTTCATGGAATCACCAATGATTTGGTTGAACAGTGTGATGATTTAATTGAAATCACGATGGTAGGACTGAAAGAATCATTTAATGTTAGTGTAGCTGCCGGTATAGCTTTGTTCGCGCTAACTACTTAATCTTTACACTGTCTTCACTAAGAATTTTGCCTAAAGATGCAACTAAACTATCGCTACCGTCAACTTTGAATGGTAATTTAATGGCAGACTTTTTTTCATCTCCAAGCACCAATACAATATCTACTATTCCAGGATAGTCGCTACAAACCTTTTTAAGTAATAGTAATGAATCGCGATCGTCAGGGTCTTTGATATGAACATAAAGTTTTTTAATATCTTCGACTTTATCTGGTAAATTCGCAACCACCCTCGTTGCCTGAACTTTAGAGCTTACTTTTGGATTTTTCATTTTACGACCAGTAGATTCATATCCGCTCAATTCCTGATCAGTTATAAACTGCATATCGTCAGCAATTATTTTTACATCAGAAGCTAAATTACCGTCTCGATCACGAGCAGTTATTTTTCCAGAAGAACGAATTACAGCATCTTGAACCAACTTTGCGCCTATTTTTTCATAGAGATTAGGAAAGACAATTATTTCAGTTTCGCCAGTTTTATCTTCTATTCTGATAAACGCCATTTTTGTACCATTTTTAGTAATAATTGTACGAACGGTCGAGATTAACCCGCCGACGGTCACGGTTTTACCGTCGTTTTCAGGAGTTATTTGCATGAGAGATACAGTCTGCTCTTCGAAATATGCATCATAATTATCTAAGGGATGGGCGCTAATGTATAAGCCCATGAGTTCTCTTTCCCATGCTAGACGTTCTCTATCTGAATGTTTAATTGGCGAAGACTGTAAAACAATCGTAGGCTGAATAGTTGATGGATCACTTAGTCCGCCAAATAGATCAGTCTGCCCGCTAAGTGCTTCTTTTTGCAGCTTGCTGGCAAATGCTTGAACGGTTTCTAAATTAAATAACAAATCAGAACGATTACCTAAACTATCAAAACCACCAGATTTAATTAGTGACTCCCAGGCTTTTTTATTAAAACGACCCGTGGCAACGCGTTTGGCAAAATCTTCAACACTCTTAAATTTGCCGTCCATATCACGAGCACGCAATATCTCTTCAACCGCACCAACGCCAACACCCTTAACGGCGGCCATGCCAAATCTAATCTCTTTTTTACCAGGCACAATCGCAAACTCAACAAAACCTTCGTTAACATCAGGTGGTAGAACCTTAATTCCCATGTGTTTACATTCACTAATTTCAATTGCCAGTCGATCGATATCGTTTTGATCACTCGTCATTAAGGCAGCCATAAAGGCCTCAGGATAATGAGCTTTTAAGTATGCTGTCCAATAAGAAATCAAGCCGTAACAAGCCGCGTGAGATTTGTTAAAGCAATAATTAGCAAATTCTTCCAATTGTTCCCAAAATTTTTCTGCGAGTTTCGGATCAGCCCCACTGTGCTTAACGGCACCTTCAATGAAATCAGTCCGTACTTTGCGCATTAAATCAATCTTCTTTTTACCAACAGCTTTACGAAGCGTATCAGCCTGACCACCAGTAAAACCAGCAAAATCTTTGGATATTTGCATAAACTGTTCTTGATAGACCAAAATGCCGTAGGTTTCCTGAAGTGCATTCTCAAATTTAGGATGTAAAAATGTTATTTTTTCTTTACCATGTTTACGTTTAATAAAACTATCTATAAACTGCATGGGACCGGGTCTATACAAGGCCACCATAGCGATAATGTCATCAAATTTTGACGGCTTTAATTCACGCAAATATCTTTTCATACCCGAGGACTCAAGTTGAAATACTCCGGTTGAATCACCACGTTGCAAAAGTTCGTAGGTTGCTGTGTCGTCAAGTGGTAGATTGTCCAAATCAACTTCAACTTTATATACTTTTTTGATTATGCGTAAGGCATTATTGATTGTCGTAAGATTTGATAGCCCCAAGAAATCCATCTTGAGTAATCCCAATTCTTCTACTGGACCCATCGGGTACTGTGTTGCAATTACGCCTTTTTGAGCCATTTCGAGTGGTATAAATTTTACGATACTGTCCGGGGCAATCACAACTCCAGCCGCATGAACACCATGGGAGCGAATCGTTCCTTCCAGCCTAATAGCAAAATCAAATACTTTTTTGGCAACCGGATTAGTTTCGTATTCACGTTTCAAATCAGCATCATTTACCACGCTAGTTTTTAATGCAATATGTTTTCCCTGAACAGGTGGAGGAATCATTTTTGAAAATCGATCAGCTTCGGAGTATGGAACTTGCAAAACTCGCGCGACATCTCTTACTGCTGCCCTAGCCGCCATCCTACCAAAGGTCACAATATTAGCGACTCGATCGGTACCGTATTTAGCAGCACAATAGGCGATTACCTCATCGCGACGCGTATCTTGAATATCAATATCAACATCAGGCATACTAATGCGATCAGGGTTCAAAAAACGTTCGAAAAGCAAATTAAATTTCAAAGGATCTAATTCTGTAATACGAAGTGCATAAGCCAAAATCGATCCAGCTGCACTACCGCGACCTGGCCCGAAAATAATTCCCTTATCTTTGCCCCAATTTATAAAATCCTGAACAATCAAAAAGTATCCATTAAATCCCATACCTTCAACAACACCAAGTTCATAAGCAGTTCGTTTCAGCATCTCGTCGGGAACGTGCTTTTTAGCTTCGTCGATTGACATTTTTACTGTTTTTTCACGATCAACACCACCGTAGCGCCATGCTAGACCACGATAAACTAATTCTTCCAGATATGATTTTTCGGTTTCACCAGATGGCGTTGGAAAAGTAGGAATTAATATGCCACCAAGCGTTAATTCAACATTGCAACGATCGGCAATTCGTTTAGTATTTAATATCGCCTCAGAATTATCCTTACCCCACTTGGCAATAATTTCGCGGGGATCAGTTACATGCAAATCAAATTCAGCCAGACTCATCCTTTTTTCGTCACTCAAGAATGCACCGGTGCCTACGCAAAGTAAAATTTCATGCGCATCCTGGTCTTCATGAACTAAATAATGTCCGTCATTACTAATGACGAGTGGGATATCAAGGTCTTTAGATAATTTTTGCAGATAATTGTTTACTTTTATCTGTACATCCCAATCGTGATTCTGCATCTCGAGGTAGTATCTATCACCAAATATTGATTTATACCAAATAGCAATGTCTTTTGCGGCTTGATAATTGTCATTTCTGAGACAATTACCAATCTCACTACTGGAACATCCGGATAAAACAATTAGTCCTTCGTTATACTTTTCTATCAACTCATGATCAATGCGTGGCTTATAATACATACCCTCAAGATTCGCTAATGTTGAAAGTTGCATTAGGTTTTGATAGCCTTGATTGTTCATGGCTAGAATTGTCAAATGAAAACGGGCTTTATCTTTACTGGGGTCGCGATCGTGCCTGGACCTAGTGGCAACATAAGCCTCAAAGCCTATTATGGGCTTTATGCCTGCCTCAGTTGCGGCCTTATAAAGCTCAACGCTACCTGACATAGTCCCATGGTCGGTTATCGCCACGGCCTCCATGCCTAATTCTTTGACCTTATCAACTAGATCGGGTATCTTTGTCAATCCATCAAGCAAACTATGATGTGTATGATTATGCAAATGTACATAATCTGATGGCTTCAGATTTACCCCCATACGTAACCTCTAGTATAACCAATATCAACCCACTTTGTCTGTAGTAAAAACTACCTACTATTTAACGTGTTGCATTGCTTCGATTATATGACGGAAATAATCACCTACAAATGGGAAGCCTACGAATTGCCCAAGTAGCCAAACAAGCAGTGCTACCAAGACTGTACCCCCAAGAAGGGTTCCAAATCCAAAGAACAAACCACGGGTAAAATTCATCCAATAGACTTGACGTCTACTACTATGAAAATCGTAAAATAATTCTTCAATTAATTGCCGCCTGGCTCCGCGTTCATTGCTAGTTTTAACTGTTTCTTTTATATTTACCATAATATCTCCTATATATAAAATAGCACATTGTTTATAAACAATGTGCTATTAAAAGAACCATTGGGAATCTACTTTATTTTTTTGTCGAAAAAACCTTTTTTAGCACCTTCAACTGCTCGTTCGGTGCGATGCTTTAAGTCAGCCGCTTCTGATTTAACATTTTCAGCTACGTCTTGGACTTCAACCTTTGCGTCTTGAGCCAAGTCACTAACCTTAGAAGTTGCCATTTCAGCCTTCTTGGAAACTTCCGTCTTGACCTTGTTGGCTTTTGATTTTAGTTCTGCACGTGTATCTTTTCCACTTTTTGGTGCGGTCAACATTCCAGTAACAACTCCGACAACTGCTCCAAATATTGCCCCAAGTGCAAATTTACCTTTTGACATAATTATTTTCCCCCTTTATCTTTTTTAATCTTTTTAATAAACTTACTAACCATCTCGGCCACAAATAGTGGCGAAACAACCTTGGTGAACCCAGTCACAACTGAACCTAAATTCTCAACAGTGCGTTCAGCTGATTTAGTTACTTTTCGAATTTGACGAGTTAACACAATCAAATATATTATTAATGCAATTCCTAATGCCAAGAAAAAAGCCAAAAATATAGATAATATAATCACTAAAATTTCGGCTGCTGGACTCATAAATAATACCTTTCTTTAATGTGTTTTTATTATGTTTACTAGATATATAATAAACCTAATTTGGTAAATTAGCAAACTACTATCCTAAACGTTCATGAAGATATTTCGCAAAATCTACACCATATTTTGGACTAACTAGCGCTTCGTCAACAACCGCTTTCAGGTATTTAAGCTGATTGCCTGTATCGTGCCAAACGCCGTCAATTGAACATCCATATACGGCATCGTTATGCGTCAACTCAATAATACTATCTGCAAGCATAATCTCACCGTTTTTACCAACCTTTTTTTGAGCAACTAGTGGCAGGATGTCTGGTGTTAACAAAAAGCTACCAGCTGACGCAAAATTCGATGGAGTATCTGCTTCGCCTGGTTTTTCGACAAAGTCCTTCAATCTAAAAATTCTGTCAGATAATTGTTCGCCAAGCTCTATCATGCCATATTTGTCGGCATCTTTTTTATCAACTTCAACCATTGAGATAACAGATTTACCAGTTTGATTGTACGCGTCTTTTAACTGCAACGGCCAAGCTTTTTCACATCTAAAATAATCGTCTGGAAAAAAGACAAAGAATGGCTCATCATTGTCAATTAAGTGCATTGCGTCAAGAACGGGGCATGCACTTCCGTAACCTTCACATGTTTGATTAATATATGTAAATTTTGCTAATTCAGAGATTGCTTGAATTTCGTTGGCCATTTCGACTTTACCGCTATCTCGTAACTTAATCTCAAGTTCAATATTTCTACTAAAATGATCTTTAATCACCTTCTTTGTATCATTTGTGACAATTATTATGTCCGTTACGCCAGCTTTGACCACTTGCTCAACAATAAGTTGAATGACCGGCTTATCAATAATCGGCAGCATCTCCTTTGGCATCGCCTTTGTTTGAGGTAAAAATCTAGTTCCTAGTCCTGCCGCGCAAATGATAGCTTTGGTTGGTTGCTTCACAACTACAATACTTTCTTTCTAATTAAATCCTGAACTAGACTTGGATTAGCTTTTCCGCTTGATTTCTTCATAACTTGCCCAACCAAGAAACCAATCACCTTATCGTTACCATTCTTTAAATCTTCAACAGCTTTTTGTGAAGCTATGTCATTAAGGACTTCATCAACGATTGCCAAAATTTCATCTTCATTACTAACCTGAATTAGATTTTTCTCAATCGCTATTGTCCGAGGGTCATCCGATCGATGCATTAATTCAAATAGCACTTCTTTTGCAGCAGTTGAGCTTAATTCGTTTGAATCAACCATCTGCGATAGTGCGATAAATTGCTCGTCAGTAATTGACACATTATTATTCTTTACCATTTCCTCACCATCTAAATGTTCGTCGATTGCCATTAATAGCCATATTCCNACNCGTCGNGCAACTGATTCTCCGCCCTTTTCTAAAATCCGTTGAAGCAGNTGAGCGGTTGATTGTGAAGAAATCAATGCATTTATTACCGTGCTATCTAGTCCAAGGTTTTTCCAAGCTTTTCTATAAAACGGTGGTAGAAGTGGTAATTCTGATTGAATTCTACTAATTTCATCATCCGTCAAAATAATTGGCGGAATATCGGCATCTGGCATATATCTATAATCTTGTGCGTCTTCTTTAGTACGTTGAGATGATGTCTTTTGTTTGGTTTCGTCCCAACCTCGTGTTTCTTGGACCACTTTTTCGCCTCGCTCCAATAGTTCAACTTGGCGACGGAACTCAAATTCGGCAGCCCGTTGTACGCTTCTAAACGAATTTAGATTTTTAACTTCGGATCGCGTTCCTAGTTCAGATGAACCCTTGAGCGCAGCCGATATATTGACATCGAATCTCATATTACCATGATACAAATCACCACGCGTTATGCCTGCATAAGTCATTAAATGGTATAACTCTATCGCATAAGCCTTAGCCTCGACAGACGAATGAATATCTGGTTCAGATACAATTTCAATTAGTGGTGTGCCGGCACGATTTAAATCAACTAAACTAAAATTACTAAAGTGAGTTAATTTGCCAGCATCTTCTTCCATATGTGCATGATGGATTCTAACATCGACCGACTCACCATTCTCTAATGGGACGTTAATCATACCAGCTCCAATAATTGGCTGGTACATCTGAGTGGTCTGATATCCCTTTGGAAGATCTGGATAAAAATAATGTTTTCGATCAAATCGACTAACGTGCGCAATCGGACTATTTAAGGCCTTACCGGCCATAATTGCTAGATCTACTGCTCTACGATTTAAAACTGGTAGCATTCCAGGAAGACCGAAATCAATCGGGCTGACAGCACTATTGGGCGATTTGTCTCTTTCGTCATTGTCAGCACCGCTGAATAATTTAGTGTCAGTTGCTAATTGGACATGACACTCAATGCCGACAGTCATTTCGTATTTTGATAGAATTTCATCATTTAACATATTAGATTGCTCCCAAGTCTTTTAAGGCTTTTCTAAAAGTCTGCAATGCCAAGCGTGCTTCATTATATGTTACGTTTACGTCTGATTCATGAGCAATCCTGTTTCTTAATTTATGCNCCGTCCAAATACCATTTCGGTCACTAAAAAGTGAAGCAGCATTTTTCATTCGTTCACCCATAGTTTTACCCTTTATTCCACGTGCTTTTAAGGCGCTGTCAACTAACTTATCGGCGTCTAGGACTGATAAATGATAGCTCGATATCTCGTCTTTTTTGAGTTTATGTTCGATTTCTAGACATTTAGTACGGAAATGTTCAACGTCAAGCTTTTTGACACCTTTTTTGTACATACTACTGATTATCGCCAGTAACAATGCCCCCGCAATTATGATAATAGCAAAAAAGAAAATTAATGTTTGATCCATTACTTTTTCTCCATCGAGCGCGCCAGAGCTAACAATGCGGCATCGCTTTTCATCGGACCCATCAACTGCACACCAATCGGCAAACCAGCATCGCTCATACCCGCAGGTACGCTAATGGCAGGAAGCCCAGCAAGTGAGGTTGGCACTGTCATAATGTCATTCAAATACATCTTTATTGGGTCGTCAGTATTCTCGCCCAACTTAAAAGCAGGAGTTGGGGCAGTCGGACCAATCAAGACATCATAAGTTTCAAATAATTTATTAAATTCATTAATAAGTAAAGTTCGAGCCTTTTGAGCCTGTAAATAATAAGCGTCAAAAAAGCCGCTAGAAAGAACGTAGCTGCCAATCATGATTCGTCGCTTATTTTCAGTCACAAAACCCTGATCGCGCGTCCTGCCATAAAGCTCAGCGAGTGTCTTCACGCCCTCAGCGCGATACCCATATCTAATACCGTCGTAGCGAGCCAGGTTACTACTAAGTTCAGCCGGTACTAGAATATAATAGATAGCTAAAGCATATTCTGCCATTGGCAAATTGACCTCTTCGACAATATGTCCATTAGCTTTCAGACTTTTGACGTATTCATTAACCTTAAGGCGGACTTCTGAATCAACGTCGTTCGTCATAAAATCAGAAATTAGCCCAATTTTTTGGTTCAGCTTTGCTGATGCCTGAACTTCAAAAAAATCAGGCAACGTAGTCATATCCCGATCGTCTTTTCCGGACATAATACTAATTACCATCTCTGCGTCAGCGACATTGGTCGTAAATGAACCGATAACGTCCGTACTACTAGCCATCGCAACTACGCCGTAACGACTAATCATACCGTATGTTGGCTTTACGCCTACAACACCATTAAAACTAGCTGGTTGTCGAATTGAGCCACCTGTATCACTACCGAGGGCAAACGGAACAATATTAAGTGCAGTCACAACCGCCGAACCACCGCTACTACCACCGGCAACTCTGGACGTGTCATATGCATTTTTTGTAGGACCAAATGCCGAGTTTTCAGTACTACCACCATGAGCAAACGCATCAAGGTTGGCTTTGCCGATACAAATCGCACCTTCAGCCTCTAGCCTTTCAACTGACGTTGCCTGCAATGGTGCACTAAAGTTTTCTAACATTTTACTAGCCGCAGTGGTTGGTGCTCCAAACGCCAGAAAGTTATCTTTGACTACAAAAGGAACTCCGGCAAGTTTGCCAGTAATTTTACCACTGTCGACTTCATCTGCACGTTTCAATGCTCGTTCTTCGGTCAGGCTTAATAACGCATGATAATCAATATTTTCATTAGCTAATCTGATCGAATCCTCAACAACCATTCTTGCTGAGGTATCTTTAATTTTTGCTAAAGTTTCTGAAATAGTCATTTTATAATACCTTTGGTACCTTCACTTGAAAATCAACTGATTCAGGTGCCCGAGCTAATAACTCTTCGCGCGTTACGCCGTAGTTAATAACCTTGTCATCACGCCAGACATTACTAAGTCCTGTTACTTGATATGTTGGTTCAACACCACTAGTATCAAGCGTATTCAGTTGCTCAACGTAACCTAAAATATTACTAATATCAGCCCGCAGTCCATCAATTTCAGAATCAGCAAGTTCCAAGCTAGAAAGTTGTGCTAGATGTAGCACATCGTCACGAGATATCTGTGTCATATGTTACATTATACCGTAAAGTTCAAAAGTTTGTACTAGATAACTAGGGTCAAATAAGAATAAGGCTAACTTTTTCAGTTAGCCTTATCGTTACTTTGACTACTATTGCTTATCGTCTTGCTTCGATAAACGTGTGAGCATGACCAGGAGCACCAGCACGGCCAGTTCGACCGATACGGTGAATATAGTCTTCGTAATTTTGTGGAGTATCAAAGTTGATAACGTGTGACACATTAGGTATATCTAAACCACGAGCAGCCACGTCAGTCGCAACCATGACACGTACGCGACCGTCTTTGAATTGTTTCAAAGCACGTGCACGTTGGGATTGGTTTTTATTTCCATGAATAGCGATTGATGGAATACCACTGTTGTCTAGGTGATCACTCAGGCGCTGAACGCCAAATTTAGTTTCACCAAATACTAGCACTTTGTCATAGACCGAAGATTCACGTAACATTTCTGTTAGTATCTCAACCTTATTAGTCTTATCATAAGCCTCGATTACATCTTGTTCGATATGTTCGTTTGTCTCACTAGTGCGAACCGATACAGTAACTGGATTTTTCGAGAAACTAGATATGATTGCCGAAATTTCAGGAGTAATCGTAGCGCTAAATAGTAATGTCTGACGATCAGATGGAGTTTCATTAACAATCGCACGAATGTCAGGCAAAAATCCCATATCAAGCATACGGTCAGCCTCATCAAGCACTAATGTCGTAACATTTTCGAGTCTAACGAATTTACGATTCATCAGGTCTTTTAAGCGACCTGGCGTACCAATAATAAAGTGTGGGCGACGTTTTAAATCACGAATCTGGCGATCGACAGGAACACCGCCAACAACTAATGCTGAATACAGGTCAAGTCCCTGAGCAAATGCTCGGAATTCGTCATCAATTTGCTGGGCAAGTTCACGCGTTGGAGCAACGATTAAGACACTTGGGCGAAGCGAAACGCCGGTCATATGTTCAATAATTGGTAGCAAGAATGCTGCCGTTTTACCAGTACCAGTGTTGGCAAGCCCGATAACGTCCTTACCTTCAATAATATGGCCAATAGCCTGATCTTGAATAGATGTTGTCGTCTCGTAACCTTTTTTCTTAATGTTATATTGCAATTGATTTCCAAAAGGAAAATCAGAAAACTTATTTACTGATTCGTACTGAATCTCTTCAGCTTTTGGAGTTGCATGATTTATAAATTTACTTGGGTTAATATATTTTTTTGCAGGTCCTCTGCTACCACCGCGATTGTTACGACCGCGATTAAATGTTGATGTGCGAGCACCACTGGGGCGTCCGCCACTTCTTTGTTGATATGCCATATTTAATAGCCTTTCAGTTAGGTTTTGTATTTGCAATTTACGTCGAAAACAAGAGAATAATTCGGTGATAGCGCCTATATAGATAAATCTATAAGTTGTCACAAGTGCGCTCTTCGTTGAATGAGGCCTCGCATTTCATCGAATGCAATAACATAATATTAGCATACTTTATGCAATTTAGCAAGCATTACATAAGATATCAGATAATACGAAAGGTTAAACCTTTTTATCCAAAGGTTCGACCTTTTTTAGTTTTGCATTATTTACAACAGGCTTAAGTAATGAAAGAGGTTCGACCTTTCAAACTTTACAATAAAGAATTATTAAAATACCGATTTTAGAGCTTGTTTTTAATTTCGAGGATTTGGTCGCGGAGTTCAGCAGCTTTTTCGAATTCCAGGTTGGCACTAGCCAGTTCCATTTGGCCAGTCAAATCACGAATCAGTCCAGGATATTCATCCTTCGGAATTTTCTTTAAGTTTAGTTTGTGCGAATCATCGGCTTTCTTAGGAATAAGCGCGCGTAGACCCTCACCCACCTCTTTGGCTATACTCTCAGGTGTGATGTTATGTTTTATGTTGTAAGCCAATTGAATATTGCGACGACGATCCATTTCGGCGATAGCCCGTTTCATAGAGTCGGTCATATTATCAGCGTACATTATTACCTTGCCATTGACGTGGCGGGCGGCACGACCACTGTTTTGAATAAGTGCACCAGAACTTCGTAAAAATCCTTCTTTATCGGCGTCCATAATCGCTACCATACTAACCTCTGGTAAATCCAGACCCTCACGTAAGAGATTAATTCCGACGAGTACATCATAGACACCATTACGTAGATCTTTCAAGATATCACCTCGTTCCATGGTGTCAATATCGCTATGAATATATGCAGTCTTTATATCCATTTCCTGAAGATACGTCGAGAGATCTTCAGCCATACGCTTGGTCAACGTCGTGACCAAAACACGTTGTTTTATACTAACCCGGTCACGAATCTCGGCAATCAAATCATCGATTTGACCCTTTGATGGACGGATAATTACTTCGGGTTCGACCAAACCAGTTGGTCGAATTATTTGCTCAGCAGGTTTTGGGCTATGCGATAATTCGTAGTCTGACGGTGTTGCTGAAACATAAATTGCCTGATTAATATGCTTGTTAAATTCCTGATAAGTAAGTGGACGGTTGTCTAGCGCTGACGGCATACGAAAACCGTAATCCACCAAAACTTCTTTACGAGCTCGGTCGCCGTTATACATGCCACGCACCTGAGGCAATGTCATATGGCTTTCGTCAACCAGCAACAAAAAATCATCAGCAAAATAATCCATGAGTGTAGCTGGTTGCTCACCAGGTTCACGATTTGTTAAATACCGGCTGTAGTTTTCAATTCCTTTTACAAAGCCAGTTTCTTCTAGCATCTCAATATCGTATTTCGTACGCTGAGATAAACGCTGGGCTTCTAGTAATTTATCGTGTTTTTCAAACCACTCTAGCCTCTGAGTAAATTCTTTTTTAATCCCTTCAATTGCATGTTCCAATTTGGCTTTTGGCGTAACATAATGGCTGCTTGGAAAAATAGAGACTTCATTTGGCTCGGCTTGTATTTCTCCTGTTAGCGGATCAATTCTAGTTAATCGTTCTACAACATCACCAAAAAATTCTACGCGGTAAGCAGCATCACTACCAGCCGGGAAAACGTCAACAATATCGCCACGGACGCGAAACGTGCCTCTATGGAAATCGATATCATTTCGGTTATATTGAATATCAGTTAATAGCCGAACGAACTTATCTTGTAGACGACGCTCGCCCTTTTTAACTGTAATCGACATAGCCGAGTAGTCTTCTGGTGATCCTATACCGTAAATGCAACTAACACTTGCAACAATAATTGTATCGCGACGAGTTAGTAGCGCCATCGTGGCTGCATGTCGCAATCTGTCTATTTCGTCATTAATTTTGCTATCTTTTTCAATGTAGGTATCACTACTAGCCATGTAAGCTTCGGGTTGGTAGTAATCAAAATAGCTAACAAAATAATGAACTTCATTATCTGGAAAAAATGATTTAAATTCGCTATACAATTGAGCGGCTAAAGTCTTATTGTGGGCTAGCACTAGGGTCGGAACATTTCGGTTGGCAATTATATTCGCCATCGTAAACGTCTTGCCACTACCAGTCACACCCAAGAGAGTCTGTTCTTTTTCGCCCGACTCTAAACCAGCAATTAATTGTTTAATTGCACTTGGCTGGTCACCAGTAGGTTTGTAGTCACTGACTAGACGAAATTTTTGACTCATCTAGTCTATTATAGACTATCCCCAATTTTGGTCGTGATGATTGATATTACCATCAGTACCGTCATGTTTAAAATCAGAATATATAGTATCAAGGGCCTTAATAACCTTCTTGACAAGCCGTTCGGGATTAGTATCGTAAATAATGTCCCTTATATCGATACCGTCACACTCAACACTCTGAACAAGAGTAGGTATATAATCAGCTAAACCGCCACTGCCAAGCAAAACTCCAATTACCTTGCGGCTTAAAAGCGCTGTCGTAAATTCATGCAAACTGCCCATTCTTCCACCAACGGTGATTACGGCGTCGCTACTTCGTACAAGATATACATCTCTCCCAACATAACTCTTGCCTGTAAAATTAATGTAGTCGAATTCTACGGTTGGTAATTTATAAACTGTAACGTGTTCTCGAAAAGAACTTGCTGGTGAAAAACCGACGGATACACCGAGACGATCCTTTACGCTAAATGCGCCCTGGGCTGCGAACCAAGGCAATCCAACAGTAGCACCAGTCGTCAAAGTTTTGCCCGACATCGCAATTGCCTTACCTAAATCATAAGCTAATTGATGAGAGGCCTGAACAGTTACGCCAGAAGCCGCACCAGATACGCAAATTTGATATTTCATGTTTTTTACTCCTCAGTATGTTCAATAGCGTGTTTGCTATAAGCTTTAGCGTTATTATACCACGCGTCTTGCTCTGGCGATAACCCAATCGATTCAACAATTTCCAAAGTTGTTTTCTTGTCCGTACGAGAATGATCAATATATCTGCCAATAATTTCACCCCTTAAACTTCGTTGGCCATGACTAATAATTTGTTTTTCAAATGTTAGTTCATGGTGTGAATTTTCGATAGCATCAATTAAATTGAAAGAGATAATTTTTCCATCGATAATATGTAAGACATAATCCGTTTCCAATAAAAGTGATTCTATATTGCCAAGCTTAACAGCTGACATTAGTGAGTGATAAAGCTCACGACCTGTCGTGTCTGCAGTATCTAGCCCCAATGATCGCATTACTTTGTGGGCTTTTTCAAAAATATCAGCAATTAAACGCGTGTCAACTCCACTGTTGCCGGTTGATTTTTCAAGCCTAGCTAGGCCTGATTTCAAAAGTGAGCTGTCGATATCGAGAACGGATTGAAGATAATGAGTCATGTATTTACCCCCTCCTAAAATGGCTTCTCGCTAAGTGGCATGGCATGCAAAACTGCACCTTTTTGTAAAATACCGGCCTTAGCGCCAATTTTAGTAACTACGGATGTTGAGTTTGCACTTGCAAAAACAATTGAATCTTTAAGTGACTTTCCAGATGCATAATAACTTAGAAAACCTGATCCAAATGCGTCACCAGCCCCGGTACGATCAATAACCTTGACATCTTCATATATACCTGCACGAACTATAGTCTTTCCGTCGCTGGCTATTAAGCCATTTGGACCATCGCTGACAATCGCTAATGGTACATAATTTAGTAGTCGTCTCACTAACTCTTCTAATTCTTCGCCACCAACGATTTGCTGAGCTTCCTCCTTGTTAACCGACAGAATGTCGACGTCTTCTAAAAGTGCTCTCATTTTTGACTTTTGTGCCAGCTCGTCCTTGCCTGGATTATAGAATACTTTTGTCTTTAGTTTTTTTGCCTGACAAAATATTTTATCTACAATGTCTAAATTACCTGCCATACTAGTTATATATAACCAATCCGCTTGGGTGTCATCTAAATCAAAATTTTTAATATCATAATGAGTCGATGCGCCTCGATAAGTTAAAAACGTCCGCTCGCCAGTGGATGACAAAAGCACAACTGAATATCCTGTGCAATATTTTTCGGAATAGCTGATATATGTGGTGTCTACGCCTTCTTTGTCCATATCCTCCAGGACCGCATTGCCTGCTGGATCATGGGCGATTGTCCCCATAAATTGGACCTCCAGGCCTTGACGTGCAAATGTCACCGCTGCATTAGTAGCCCCGCCGCCAGTGCTAAAATTTATATTATTAACATCATTTTTAGAACCGAGTTCTATCTTTATAAAAAGCTCGTCAGCCGTTTTATCTGAAACTGGTTTAAGTTCAGGGCTATGGCTCAAAAAGACATCTTGAACAGCCGCCCCAATTGTTAGCATCCTGACCATTAAATTAAACTCGAGTCGGGTAAGGCCTTGCCTGCGCTATTAAAGACGCTAATTTTTTCCTCAACAACAGCCTGAACGGCAGCTTCAACTTCTGGCATTAATTTAACAACCGCCACCTGATCTGGGTTCTCATCTAACACTTCGTCCATGGTCGTACGAAAGGCAAACCGAAGATCTGTGTTGACGTTAATTTTACTTACACCGATTTTGGCGGCATCTTCAAAATAATGAAGAGGGGTGTCACTACCACCGTGTAAGCTAATAAACGTCTTCGAATCTAAAGAATTACGTATTCGCTGAAGTAGCTCGAGATCCAAAACCTTCGGAACTGGATATTTACCGTGTAAGTTTCCGATTGCTGCTGCAAATGTGTCAACTCCTGTTGCTTCAACAAAAGACTTTGCGCCCTCGGGAGTACTAAATGTTTTCTTAATTTCTTCGTAATCAATAGCTTCTTTGAACACATCCGACGAACCCCCAAAATAATGAGGCTCGCCTTCAACTATTGCGCCAGTATATTTGGCATATTCTACAACTTCTTTAGTTCCTTGAATTATCTCCTCGTCAGTCGCATCATGATTGCCCTGACTAATATCAATATGAATAAATTCATAGCCTGCATCAATAGCCTCTTTGCAATCTTGAACGGTTGGGCTATGGTCTAGATTAATGTACATTTCAATACCATATTGTTGCTTGTATTCGTCGACCATTTCACGAACGATATCAAGCCCCATAGATTGAACTTCGTTTTTACTTAGCTCGACCATAACTGGCGAATTTAATTTTTGAGCCGCTTTGGCTATTGCAATAAGCGTTTCTTGATTGTCAATATTAAAAGCGCCGACCGCAAAGTGCTGATCCCGACTACGCTGCATTAGTTGCCTTGCCCTGGAGTTATTTTCACGGATTTGTTCAAGTGTTATTGCCATGTTATTTTCCTTTTAGTAATTACGATGATATTGTGGTTTCTCGCGCACAAAATCTTCAACCTTTTTTGCAATGTGCTCGCCCGTCATACCAAAGTAATCGAACAATTCTAACGGTGCGCCACTTTCGCCAAATCTATCTTGCATTCCAATTCTTAAAAGTGGCGTTGGTAATTGATCACTCAATAATTCAGCGACTGCACCACCGAATCCACCAGCAATTTGAGCTTCCTCAGCAGTCACAACACGACCTGTCCTGCGGGCACTATCTATAATTGTTCCACTATCAAGTGGTTTAATTGTTGGGACATGCACCACTTCGGCGTTAATCCCCTTTTCTGACAAAATATTTGCAGCTACTAACAATTGATAAGTCATCGCACCCGTACCCATCAAACTAACGTCTACACCTTCGCGAATTACATAAGCCCTACCAATTTCAAAAGGCGATTCATCAGTGCTGATTATCGGAGTTTTTTCGCGAGCCAGTCTGATATAACTTGGCTTACCATTCTCGGCAATTGCTCGGGTTGCCTTTTCGGCTTCTATACTGTCACCAGGAATCACAACTATCATATTTGGAATAACACGCATAAGAGCGATGTCTTCTAGCATTTGATGAGTCGCGCCATCTGGACCGACACTGATTCCCGCATGCGAACCAACAATTTTAACTGGCTGGTCGTTTAGCGCTATTGTAGTTTTAATCTGTTCCCAATTGCGTCCAGGGTTGAAGGCGGCATAGCTACTTGCAAATGGAATTTTTCCAGCCAAGGCTAATCCACTTGCGACTGCGACTAAATTCTGTTCAGATATTCCAACTTCGATAAACCGACTTGGAAAGGCTTCGCGAAACAAACTAATTTGAGTACTGTCAGTTAAATCGGCGCACAAAGCCACAATTTTATCATTTGCTTCAGCGGCAGCCTTCAGCCCCCTACCGAAACCAGCCCTAATTGGTTCAAATTTTACATCATCATTATATAAATCTGGGTTTAATTGATATTGGTTCATGACTTTTCGTCCCCGTCTACATAAATATCACCTAGTACTCCCAATTTATACAAAGCAGATGCCGCCTGTTTGGTATTAGGCGCCATACCATGCCATTTACAGTCATATTCCATAAAATCAACGCCTTTTCCTGGAATAGTATAAGCGATGATAACACACGGACGATTACTAATGGCCTTCGCCATATTGACAGCATCAATAATGCTTTTAATGTTATGACCGTCGATTTCAATTACATGCCAACCGAACGACTCCCATTTACCGCGCAGATTTTCCAAAGGCATTACTTCCTCTGTTGTTCCATCAATTTGAATGTTGTTGCGGTCAATAAATGCGACTAGTTGTGANAATTTATATTTNCCGGCAAACATTGCTGCTTCCCAAATGTTACCTTCGTCTAATTCNCCGTCGCCCATTATCACATAAACAAATCGATGTTTGTTTTTATCTAAATATTGGAGAGAATACGCATAGCCAGCTGCCTGAGAAAGACCACTGCCAAGTGGACCACTAGTCGTCTCAAGTCCGGGAAGCTTAACTCGCTCGGGGTGACCCTGAAGTCGACTGCCAAGCTTTCGTAATGTTAATAATTCTTTTTTTTCAAAATAACCTGCTTCAGCCATAGCTGCATATTGAATTGGCACCGTATGACCATTGCTCAACATAAATATGTCGCGATCTGGCCATCCAGGATTTTTTGGGTCAATATTTAAAATATCAAAATATAGTGCTGTTAAGATTTCCGCTAAGTCCAAAGACCCTGCCGTATGACCACTACCAGCAGCTTCTAGCATAGAAATAACATCTACACGCAAGTCATTAGCCTTGTGCTGCAACTCCGCAATAGTTAACTTCCTACCCATTCGACTAGATAATCCCCTGCTTGTTGATTTCTTGTATCATTGTAGCATAAACACTAGAGGGATCGTCGGCTTTTGCAAGCGAACCACCGGCGTTAAGAAC
>JGI24145J26757_10000095_pt1 | contig 47961 bp, 37 predicted proteins | sample BarGraIncu01122A_FD_26757 | JGI IMG/M metagenome (IMG submission 26757) | reverse complement strand
AAAACACATTTCCGAAGTCAGTTTTTAACTTGAAATAAATGTGCATAAAATTAAAGTACAAATAGGATGGTTGGATAATTACGGTGCCGGAAGTAATGAAGTGCCCGGCTGCGTGGCTACTCATAAAACATTGGATGGGGTAAAAAAGGCATATACGGAATCATTAGTATGGCATCTGGAAGCTATGCTGGCCGACGGTGACGAAATACCCAAAGTATTGCAAGGTGCTTATGAATTAGAATTTGAGTTAAACACGCTGGCTATACTGCATTATTTCAATGGCATACTTACCCGGTCGGCCTTGGCTCGCGTTACCGGAATAAATGAGCGCTTGCTGGGACATTATGCAACCGGGCACAGAAACCCACGCCCAGCCCAAAGGCAACGGATAATTGATGGTATCCGCAAAATTGGGGCTGAGTTTAATTCTGTAGTGTAATTTGGAAACATTTTGCTATAAACAATAGGATGCTACTGGCATCTTTTCAAACAAAAGGATTCCAGCACTAGCTGCGGCAAATTTTTGGGCATATCTGGAGGAGCAGGTAGGAGCAGGCTTTTCGTTCTATTCTTTTATAAATTTCTTAAAGGCTGCTCCATTTTTAGTTTCCAATTTCAAAAAGTACATACCATTTTGTAGGTTTGTAATGTTAATTGACGAAATATCCGGTTCATATTTAGTCACTATTCCATTTCCTTTGCAGTCGTAAACTTGTATATTGTTAATATTTGACGACGAATTAATGTAAATATAGTCTCTTGATGGATTGGGATAAATACAAATTTTACTTTCATTAGTAAGTTCGGAAATATTTACAGCCGTTTGTGGACTTGTAATGAAATCGTAACCAGTTTTTTCTGGATTATCAACTACATCGCTTGGATTGGCTAAATTATTAATTACTAGATGTGGGACGTAACGACTATTACCGTCAGGATTAATTTTAAAACAGTATCTCATATCAACATCGATGCTGGATTTAGTATCATATTCATAAAAGTTGCCATTTAATGTCATGGGTAGCCAATCATTTGCACAACATAATAGAGCAACGCTTGAACCACCAACAAAATCAACAAGCTTTTTTGATAGATAAAACTTACCATTAGTATAAAAGCCATAATCACTTCTGTCAAACTTACCGTATCCTGGAAATTTAATTGTAATGTATTGTCCGTATGAATTACCATACCATTTTGAATAGAATGCTTCTTTGCAATCAGATGTATCTATTAAATTTGTATAATAATCCATTCCTGCCTGTAAAGCTATATCGCCTGATATTAAAACGCTAATCTCTACCTTATGGCGTTTACCAATCGTACAAAGCTGCCTGACTCCCCAAAAATGATTGATTTTGTCCGGTTGTGTTCCTACATTAATAGTTAATAGCCCTCCATTCCGAGATGAATTAATCATAGGAATATAAGAACCACTATCAGCAAACCACTTAGGGAAACGTTCATATAATCCTCCTTCATTAAGTGTTAAAGCACCGCTTCCATTATAATTTTCAATGTAACGCACTGTTTCGTTTCCTGTTGCTATGTCTTCTTCAATTAATTTAATAGTATCAACCAATATATACCCATTGTTTGGGAAATGGTTGTTTTGTAAAGTAACAGCTTGAAACCACGCAACTCCGTATGGGTTTGTTTGTGGTGTGGATGTGCAGATGATACGAGCAAAAGGTTGTGTTGCATCGATTGGTATTTGGCCAACAATATTTAATGGAATTGTTGAAATACAAATCATTAAGAATAAAACTATTGATTTCATAGGATATTTTTAAAGGTTAATAATTCCATCCCATCAACGCTAAAATTCTATTGTTTTTTAATGTTTCCCCAAAGTTAGGTTGGAATAAGAATAAAGTCAAATTAAACGGTTGAATATAAATTGAAATGCCAGGGGAAAAATAATGAACAAAACTAAGTCAGGCTTCCCATAAGGATTCCATCCCTTTTCTGAAGGATGGAATCCTTTTTAACAACAGGGTGAACTCCGCTGTAAATAGTCAAATAGTCTATAAATCCCTAACGCAACGAACAGAAACCCCATTCTTCTTAGATTGGTCTCCTCTTCTAGTAACCTCTTTCCAATCGCTGACCAACTGTCTAATCCAGACATTCGAATTAGTTGATTCAGAAGAACTCCACCAATTTCCCATGCTTCTAATACCCTGAAATGAATATCCATCGGAATAACGTATGCCACCCGGAAGGGCAGTAAAACCTGATTCATTTGTAGTTTCTTCAATTGTGTCCCGCCAATGGCTAGTGCCAGTTTCTACTAATTTGTTCCAGGCAACGAATCCTTCTCCTCCAAGAAATGTTGTCAGTGTTGTCCATTCAGCATCAGTCGGTACATGCCAGCCTTTGGGGCAAAGTTTTCCTGTTTTTACTGTGTACCAGTTGTATAAAGCACCGTATGAGTTTTTATTAGTAATGTCATTATTGTACCAACAGTAGCTAGGTGTGGTAAGATTAGCCCATGCTGCATCATCTGTTATATTTTGTATGCTTGTACCATCATTATATTTGGTGGTTTTGAGGTTTTCAACCATCCACACTTGTGTGCCAATGGTTATCGTATTATAAACATTACCATCAATGTCAGTTACAGTATAATTCGCTGGTAATGTAATAAACGACTTGACACTCCCGTATCCTGTGCCTATACTGTTGGTAGCATAAGCCCGTATATAGTAGGTGGTATTAGGTTCTAATCCGATTATGGTACTTGTATAACTACCATCTCCTGATCCGTCTGTTGTTTTACTATCTGCTATTGTTGGTGTTTGACCAGTACTCCAACAAACCCCTCTAGTGGTTACAGTTGCTCCACCATTATTTGTTATGTCACCACCACAAGATGCGCTAATTCTGCTAATCTTGCTAAGATCAGATGTTGTCAGAACAATTAGACCATCTTGTGTTGTAAATGAACTAGTACTTCCATATCCTGTCCCTATACTATTTGTTACATAAGCCCGAATATAGTATTTGGTATTTGGGCTTAAGTTAGTTATCTTACTTGTAAATCTTTCGAACCCTGTATCATCTATAGTTTTACTGTCAGCTATTGTTGGTGTTTGATCGGTACTCCAACACACCCCCTTTGTCGTTACAGTTGCTCCACCATTATTTGTAATGATCCCCCCCCCGCAAGTTGCAGTCGTTGCGGTAATATCATAAACATAAGTGGTGTATATATCTGGTATAACAGCGGCAGTGGAAACATCACTTAAGCAACGAACTGACATTCCCCAAGCCTTATAGCTGTCGTCAAGACGGCTAATTTCGTTATTGTAAATGCCCCTAACCCAAGCATTGGCAGTATTGTCTACGATCTCGGTAGAACTCCACCAGTAACCAACTTTGTTAATTTCGTAAAAATTACCCTCGAAGTAGCGGTCACCACCTGGAAGAGCTGTAAAGCCTGTTTCGTTAGTTGCTGCTGTACCAGGATATGGCCAATGGGATGTACCTGTTTCTTTTAGTTTGTTTCCTGCTTCACTTTCGCCTCCCAAATAGGATGTTAGTGTTGTCCATTCGGCATCGGAAGGAACATGCCAACCAAGTGGGCATATTCCCCTGCTATCAGTTAAAGCATACCATGTATATAACCTTCCATAAGTAGCTACCCTACTTTCATTACCAGCATAAGCCCATTGATATTTTGGCATACTTTGTCCTGTTATGTCTAAGGTCGCAGGTGTTGTTGTTCCTATTATATCGCCATTTCGGTATTTAGTAGTTTTCAGATTTTCAACCATCCAAACCTGTGTGCCAATGGTTATTGTATGATAAACATTGCCGTCAATGTCAGTTACTGAACCTTCTGTTGTAAAGCTTATCTGGTTGCCATAAGCAGTACCTTTGCTATTAGTTGCATAAGCCCTCACATAATAAGTCGTATTTGTTATAAGTCCAGTAAGTTTGCTTTCAAAATATCCAATTGCAGTACCATCGGTAGTTTTTGAATTGGCTATAGTCGGGTTTTGAGATGTACTCCAGCATACTCCATGTTCTGTAATTTTGGCTCCACCATCACTGGTAATGTCGCCTCCACAGATAGCAGAAAAGTAAGTTATGCTTCTTGTCGAGGTGGTATGTACGGCAGGAATTACTACATTTGAAGTTAAGTTATCATTCACACATCGAACAGACAGTCCTGTAATGGTTCCGTAATTCCATAATTTATCATTGTCATCATAGTACAAGACAATAAAAGGTTCCGCTTCCTTCGCAGAGATCCACCAAGCACCATTATAACCAAGCTGATTAAACTCCCCATCATAGTTCTTATAACCACCCGGCAAAGCTGAAAAACCGCTTTCATTTGTAGCCCCACTATTTGGGCTTTGCCAATGGGTTATACCTTTTTCTTTAAGTTTTCCTCTTGATTCATAATCTCCCCCAAAATAGTTGAATAATATTGTCCATTCGGCAGCGGTAGGCACATGCCAACCTACTGGACAAAGTTTGGCTGTATTTATCGTGTACCAATTGTATAAAGCACCGTAAGTGTTTTTATTGGTAATGTCATTGTTATACCAGCAGTATCCGGGTGTGGTTAGATTTAACCACGCTGAATTATCAGTTACATTGGGTATGCTTGAACCATCATTATATTTGGTGGTTTTTAGGTTTTCACCCATCCATAACTGGCTTCCGATTTGTACAACGGTGTAGTTGTTGCCATCACCATCAGTACAGGCAACAAAGGGAAAAGTTATCGTTTTGCTTTGGATTGGTATATCAGTCATTAAAGTGCTGTAATTTCCTGATACTCCAGTAAATTTTAGGATATCGCCAGTGGTGTATTGCATAGTTTTTTCTGTACTGGCACTTTTTAACATCTTTGCAGTAACAGGAATTACACCATTGCCCATGTAGCTAATTTTTACATCAGAACCGGGCGCGCCGTTGCTAACCAATTTACCAGTATAAAAGTAAGTTGGTGAAGTTATTCTCACGGTATAAATTCCACTCCGCAGACCACTTACCAGATACGAATGTGTGCCAATAGTTAGTGAGTTTTGTGATGCTCCTATTCTTCTCCCGGTAATGTCGAACAATTCAATGTTTGTTGTACCCGAAGCATTGGCTACAAATTCAACCGTACTGTTGCCGGTCGTGGGGTTGGGATAAATACGCAAGGCGTTTTCATTATCAAGCACTGGTTTTATTCCGGTACCTGTCGCCACCAGGTGAAGTACTTCTGAACCCAAAAGGCTTATGTTTTTCCCTTGGGTAAGGTTCTCAACTGTTACTGTACCGACTGTGGCACTAACTCCAGTGCCAGCAAAACTAATCAGATAATCTTGGGCTTGGACGGAAACCATCGCAAAAAGAAGCGATAAAAGCAACGTAAATTTTTTCATGGATTTTAGGTTTTTTCATTTATAAAACATTGAATATAAACTTGTTATTTAAAAATAAGCTAAAAATTCAGTAAATGTTTTCTTAGATCAACTCCCAACCCATCTTTTAGATTTTTTACAAAAAAACAGCGTGGCCAATTGCCCACGCTGTTTCTAAGGTTCGACCAAGAACCCGTAACACAAATGTAAAGCAACGACCACGCCTTGACGTGGCGTTTTGCTTACTATCCTGTGTTACATTGAAATTTGGTCGATTTTAGAAACAGATTCAGCTAAACGCTATATTTTATATTTCTTCTTATATTTCCTTTATTCTACATTTCAATAAAATATCGTTACACTAATCCATTCATTTATAGAACCAAAAGTAACCATTATAAATAGATTTACAGATATATTTGTGCCTGAATTTTAACTTATTGTTTTCTTTTTTTTTATGTAGGGATTCCATCTTTCAAAAGGGATGGAATCCTTGGCTAATCGGAGACCCTGAAATAAATTCAGGGTGACTTGCCTAATGATGATGAATATTACTAATGCCTACCTTGCCCTGCCTTTATTTTATTCCTGATATCGAGCGAAGCATCCGAAAAGAGAAACTCCCGGGTTGAGTCGGGTAAAAAATCGATGATCTTCTCCAGTTGATCATTTTTAATTGCCTTACGAACTTTGGAAGCACTGATATAATCTAATAACCTGATTTCTATATAATTAATAGAGATAACAACCTAAAAAATAGATGATTAGCTTTGCCGTAGGCAATCAATATCAATAGAAAATGTTGCCCAGAAACAAAATATTGCCCGTAGGACATCAAGATTGTTCAAAAATGTATATCTCCTAACGGAGAAAGAATATTTAAGACGATTGTACTCTATTGATATTTAACTCCTAACGGAGTAAATAAAACATTTTTCAACTTTCTTATCCCGAACTCAGGTTAATAATCTGCACTTCAAACTAACAATTTGGAGGGTGCTGTCATACAACATTAAAGCTTGCTGACCATTCATGTTATTAATTGTTAATTTCGGACTTTTAGTTCACCATTTAGCACAATTACCTAACAGCGACTTCGGTTGCATAAAATCAAAAAATTATGAATTCTATTTTCTGGCTGGTGCCCGTCAGTTCTGTTCTGGCACTGTTTTTTGCCTGGTTCTTCTTTCAGCAAATGATGAAAGAAAGCGAAGGTACCGACACGATGAAAAAAATTGCCAAACACGTTCGTGATGGCGCAATGGCTTACCTGAGACAACAATACAAAGTTGTTTTCAGAGTGTTTCTTATCTTGACAGCATTGTTTGCCATCATGGCTTATGTGTTGAAAATCCAAAATCCATGGGTGCCTTTCGCCTTTTTATCTGGTGGGTTCTTCTCCGGATTAACCGGTTTCTTTGGAATGAAGACAGCAACCTATGCCTCTGCCCGAACAGCGAATGCCGCCCAGCGTTCACTGAATGATGGATTGCGCATTGCTTTCCGTTCAGGAGCAGTAATGGGCTTGGTCGTTGTTGGACTTGGATTGCTTGATATCTCAATGTGGTTTTACTTTTTACAATATGCGATTGGCTGGCTCGATTCAGGAACCGCTACAACAATTGCTGCTGATCCATCAATGAACCTGATCATCATTACGACCACAACACTTACATTCGGTATGGGTGCTTCAACCCAGGCTTTGTTTGCCCGTGTTGGTGGTGGTATTTTCACCAAAGCTGCCGATGTTGGCGCTGACCTGGTTGGTAAAGTTGAGGCCGGTATTCCTGAAGACGATCCGCGCAACCCTGCAACAATTGCCGATAACGTAGGTGATAACGTAGGTGATGTGGCTGGTATGGGCGCCGACTTGTATGAATCGTATTGCGGCGCTATTCTTTCTACTGCTGCTTTGGGAGCAACAGCTTTTGCCGGTATGGGTGTCGAAACTCAGATGAGTGGTGTTATAGCTCCTATGATTATTGCTGCCGTAGGTATTATCCTTTCCATATTAGGAATCTTCATGGTAAAAGCCAAAGAAGGCGCTTCTCAAAAACAATTGCTAAATGCACTCGGTCGCGGGGTTAATATCAGTTCAATTGGAATCGCCTTTTTCTCTTACTTTATTTTGAAATATCTGGCTATTCCTAACTTTCTGGGAGTTTGGGGTGCGATGATGGCTGGTTTGGCTGGAGGTATTGGTATCGGTAAAATCACTGAATACTATACTTCATCAGGATATGCTCCAACCCGGAATATCGCTGAATCGACCAAAACAGGTCCTGCAACAGTTATTATTTCAGGAATTGGAACCGGTATGATTTCAACTGCAGTTCCTGTACTTATTGTAGGAACTTCCATTATTCTGGCTTTCCTTTTTGCTGCCAAATTCAATTTTAACGATATAAGCATGGGCCTTTACGGTATTGCGATTGCTGCGGTTGGAATGTTATCAACTTTAGGAATTACGCTGGCTACCGATGCTTACGGCCCGATTGCCGACAATGCTGGTGGAAATGCTGAAATGAGTGGTTTACCCCACGAAGTTCGCGTTCGTACCGATGCTTTGGATTCACTTGGAAATACAACTGCCGCAACAGGTAAAGGTTTTGCAATAGGTTCAGCAGCCTTAACGGCATTGGCATTGATGGCATCGTACATCGAAGAAATTAAAATCGCGATTGCCCGTATCCCTGAAAAAGTGGCAGCGTTTACAGAATATGCTACCAATAATCATTTCTCAAACATGGATATCAGTAAAGCAAGTATCCCTGAAATGATGCAGTATTTACACCTCGATATTATGAACCCACGCGTATTGGTTGGAGCATTTCTTGGCTCAATGGCGGCATTCTTATTCTGCGGTTTAACGATGAACGCTGTTGGTCGCGCTGCACAAAATATGGTCGAAGAAGTTCGTCGTCAGTTCCGCGAAATCAAAGGTATTTTAACCGGTGAAGGGGAACCTGATTATGCACGTTGTGTTGAGATATCAACCAAAGGCGCACAGAAAGAAATGTTATTCCCTTCATTGCTTGCTATTTTCATTCCAATTGCTACCGGTATCGTTTTTGGTGCTGCCGGCGTGGTAGGTCTGCTCTTAGGTGGAACTTCAACCGGATTTATTCTTGCAATCTTTATGGCCAATGCCGGTGGTGCATGGGATAATGCCAAGAAATTCATCGAAGAAGGTAATTTCGGAGGAAAAGGTTCTGATTGCCACAAAGCAGCTGTAACCGGCGATACGGTTGGCGATCCGTTTAAAGATACTTCTGGTCCGTCGTTAAATATTCTTATTAAATTAATGAGTATGGTTTCGATTGTGATGGCTGGTTTGACTGTTGCTTATAGTCTGATGTAAACATTTCAATCAAAATATTATTTGCAAACCCCGGGGAACTTCTTCGGGGTTTCTTTTTTTACAAGTTACTGAACAAAAAAGGCTCAGAAGAGGTTTAGATAACAAAACGACAACACTAAAACTACATATTATGGCAGATTTAACAACCACCTACATGGGCGTCAAATTGAAAAATCCTTTGATTCTCGGTGCCAGTAATCTTGTAACCAAACCCGAAGTAATGAAAGAGCTTGAAGAGGCCGGAATTGCTGCGATTGTTTACAAGTCGCTTTTCGAAGAACAGATTCAGTTGGAAGGTCTCCAGTTTGATGAAGAAATGAAGGATTACGCCGAACGGAATTCAGAAATGATCCGTCTTTTTCCTGATATTGTAAATGCTGGTCCAAAGGAACATCTTTACAATCTTAAAAAATTGAAAGAACACTCGTCCATTCCTGTTTTTGCAAGCTTAAATGCCATGTATGAACCCAGTTGGGTCGAATATGCCAAAGCACTTGAAGAAACCGGCGTTGATGGTCTTGAACTAAATTTATATGCCACTCCCGGATATTTTGAGGTTGGCGCTTCATCCATCGAAGATAAGCAATACCAGATTGTAAAAAGTGTCAAGAAAACTGTCAACATACCAGTTAGCGTAAAGTTGAGCCCTTTTTATACCAATACACTTAACTTTATCAAAAAGCTTGATGAAGCGGGAGTGGATGGATTTGTTCTTTTTAATCGTTTTTTTCAGCCTGAAATTGACATCGAGAACGAAATATTTGACTTTCCATGGGAATTGAGTCAGCCGCGTGATCATCAGCTTTCACTTCGGTATGCCGGATTGCTGCATGGAAATATCGAGGCCAGTATTTGTGCCAGTCGTGGTATTTATACTTCCGAAGATGTGATTCGGCTATTGCTGGCCGGAGCTGATGTGGTTCAGATCGTATCGGCAATCTATAAAAATCAGCCGGCTATAGTTGGCACTATGCTTACTGAAATTGAAGCATGGATGTTGAAAAAAGGCTACAAATCGCTTGACGACTTTCGAGGAAAATTATCAAGGAAAAATCTGAAAGATCCGTTTACCTACCAACGTGCACAATATGTTGATATATTGACGAACTCTGAAGAAATATTCAAGAAATACCCGATGGTGTAAATGTGGGTTAAATGCTTATAAAACAGAAAGACAGGATTCGGATGAGCCCTGTCTTTCTGTTTTATCTTGTTATTTTTCAAGTTGTAATACTACATACGAATGAGGTTTCAGTTCCAGACTGATAACCGATTTTACAATGGGTGGTTTACGTCTTTGCGGGTATTCTTTCTTTTCTCCTGAAAGTTCCACACCTGAAACCAGGTTTTTTGCTTTCGAAAATCCATCGGACAGACGAAGGGAAACTTGCCGGGGTTCATCGCTAAACGACTCAACAATCACCGTATTGTTGTCGTAAACAAACAAGCTTGTATATCCAGGAGCTTCAAGTAACGCGGGCATATTTGGCGTCAGTATCTCTTTGATTTTCGATAAAACATCAGCAGGAAGGTGATACAGATCCGTTACATTGTCCGGAATCGTTAGAACATACAATTTGCCTTTCGCATAATCGGCCCGGTGGACAATTGGCCAACCGTTGGTGCCGTTTAGCGCCGAAACAACTTCCCATGAATCGTTGGTGAAATATTTGATTTGAGGGATAAGTATTTCATGATCGGCAAACGAATGCGATCCCCATCCGGCAACAAATTCCTTTACCATAGCTTTCTGATCGGTGACCCGAAGCTCGGCAATGTCGCTCAATCCTTTGTCTTGCATGGCTTTCAGGAAACCTGAAGTGATCATGATGTCTTTTCCATTGAGTAGTTGCTTTTTAATTTTGGCAACAATTTCAGGATCAGCTTTGGCTTGTTCTGTAAGAAAAACAATTGGTTCATTTTCAGGAAAAACAGGGACAATATCCATCGGTACACCAATCATTCCCATGTAATTTTGCAGGAATTCTTCGCCTGTTGATTGAAATGGTTTGTAGCTTTTTACTCCTATCGGGTTTCCAAGCAGCCCGATGAATTGATCAATTGTTTCGAAGGTATAACCCGCGGCACGGGCGATGGTGGTTGGTGGTACCATTTTCCCGCTTTTATCAGCCACAGGTTTCATCATCTCATCGTAATTGAAGCTGGTCGAACCAGAGTCCTGCCATGCCGCACGATCGGTTTTCTGAAGCGGACGTTGTAATTGCCGAATGTCGAAAAGAGTAATTTCCGGAGCTTTTGCAAACAAAGTCAGCCAGAGTTGCTCAGCATAGCGGTCCATATAAGTCATGCCACCTGTATCGACCCAGCCACCGCCATTTTTACTGGGTTTTAGATTGTTGAAATATCTGAAAATGGAATAACCCAGATATTGCTGAAGGTGTTGGTTGCCAGAAGGATCGCGGGTTTCGGTACCGGTGTATAAACCATCGAACATTTTAGGTTCAGTTTCCAGATTAAAGCCGCAACCCTGAAAATGATCGTACCAGTTGGGGTATTTAATCACCACTTTAATGTTTGGATTTACAGCCTTTGCCGGATCGATCACCAACTCTTTTGCTGCTTTGGTCATGAGTTCCAGCCTGTATTCTGTCCAGCTTTTAGTGCCTTTGGCTTTGATACACAGTTCGCATTTGCAATTGGTGAAAAAGAAATCGTCCAGAATCAGTTCATCGAAATGTTTGGCCGTGAACTCAACAATTTCTTTCACTTTTTTACGGTGTTCTGGATTGGTATAACAAAATGTTTCGAAGTTGTTGCCTTCGTTTACTGTCAGAGTGATCCCGCCGGCTGTTTTGACTCCTCTACTTTCAAAGAATTTTTTGGCCTTGAGCAGGGTGGCTTCATCAACAATCAGCAAATCACGATGCGTTTCGAGGTAGATCTTGTCAACTTTGAGCTGCCGCGTCACTTCATCCCAGATGGGTTCAATCCAGTTATTGTCGCCCATTTTGGCAGTTTCATAGGCTCGTGAATAAACTGCTACTTTGAAATTTTTGTAGTTGTCGCCAGCCATGGCAACCGAAATAAGAAAGTGCAGTATTGTAATTGAAAGGAATAGTTTTTTAATTGAAGTCATAGAAGTTTAATGGTTTAATGGTTCGATGGTTGAATGGTCAAAAGTCCCCGAAATCCCTAATTAGGGGACTTTTGATTCTGCAAATTAGAAAAGAATGCTCTTTAAACATCAAATGTTCAGAACTTATATTACCCAAACTCCCTTCCCTATTTGGGGAAGGGTTGGGGTTGGGGCTGTTATTTCCCCACAAATCCGGCCAGAGCATAAACCAATGCACCCTGCCAGTTGATGGCGATTTCGTTGGTTGAGTAATCTTCCTGCTTGTCGTTCCAGCCTGTTGCCGAATGTCCTCCACCAACAATATATCCCGGCCATGGCTGCACTTCCTTATCCGATCCTGAACGTCGGTCGTGTGGGTTCATCGCCGGATTAATTCCCAATCCGGTAACAAACGAACGATTGTAGTAATTACGACCAAAAATATGGCCAATGGCATCTTGCGAAGTTTGAATATATGCTTTGTCGGGAGTTATTTTGTTGGCTATCTGTAAGTTCAGTACCTGACGGGCAATGGTTCCGTTGCATCCCCAGTAGTATCTAACCAATGGACGCGCGTAAACATCCGAATTCGCATTTTTAACAATTGATTTTGCAACATCAACGATGTTATTCTGGATTGTCTTCAGAATTTCAGGATTCTTTCCTGATTTTTTTGACAGAACATATTCAAACATACCCAAGTTGGACACATCTCCCCAGTCCCAGTCTTCATCAATTTTGAAGTTCTCTGCTTTCGCCTGAGTTTCAAAGTCTTTCAAAAATTCCGAATTGCCTGTGGTTTCCCACATTTCCGCAGCTGCCCAGAGACGGTCATCAGGGTCTGAAGTTTGATAACCGCCGGTTTTAAATTCACCTTGCACAAAATCTTTGTCAGCCGGATTTTCTTTCAGAAATTTGTAGCTTAATTGTGCTGCGGCCAGACACTTTTGCGAATAAGCTTTATCGTAAGGCTCGAAATAGCGGGCTGATTGAGCCATCATGGCTACAAAATCGGCCACGGCAGCCGAACTCCAGTCGGTGAAATATCTTTTTTCTTTGTCTTCTTCAGGTTTGCAGAAGGGTTCGAAATTTTTCCGTGTCAGTTTATGCGATACTTTTCCTGAACCGTCGGTATATTGCATGGTGAGCAACCAATCTGTTTCCCACTTCAGTTCTTTCAGGAAATCAGGATATCCTTTAGCGGTTTCGGGCAGATCAAGTTTAAATTTCTTCAGGTTGTCCTGGAATTGATCCCAGGCCATAAACATCATGCCAACGGTCACTCCTGCGTTAACAACATATTTGCCATAGTCGCCAGCATCGTGCCAGCCTCCGGTGCCATTGCGGCGTTCGCCTGGTTTTCCCTGATAATCTTCATACCCGTCATCCATGTGACAAGCTTCGTGGGCATAATGGATACCGTTATGGGTTCCATCAACTGCAGTACCGCACCGCCACAGATAAAAACCGCGCATACTGGTGTAAAAAGCCTGATTATAAGCTGTTGGCGAAATCTCGAATTCGATGGATTTGGCACCTTCAGCTGTTTCCAGGTAATATTTGCCGGTTTTTGTGACAGAAGAGAAATCGGCTACCGAAACATTTTGGTTCACATCTTTCTGAAAAACAGGTTTTGAAACTTCGCCTTTAAATACGGCAGTCTTGTCAGAAACTTGTTTGACTGTAAACGATTTGGTGTCGCCAACAACAGAGGCTTTTTTTGAAGACTGAGGCAAGAACCCCAGTGAATTGAGCTGAATGCTTTGGGTTTGTCCGGTGGCGAACAGGTAGCCAAGCAGGAAGAAAATAAACGAAATTAGAAATGTTGGTTTCATTCTGGTAAGTTTAAAGTTTGGTTTTATTATACATCTTACAGTTTGGCATAAAAATACGATAAATGATTTAAAATGCATCTTTACCGTACCGGAAAAGATTGACCATTTGTAATATAAATCAATCGAAAATCAAAAGTAGTATGCGCCACTTCAATCATTACCTTTTTGAAGATACTGATTTTGGATGCCATGGAGTTGGTGAGTCGAAATTGGAAAAACATATACAAAAATCTATATACGTTCATATAATTAAAAAATGATTCTATCTTTGCAAGGTAAAAATGAACAACAATGAATACAATAGAAATTGCAGGAAGATATTCAGTACTGGCAAACGACACTTGCTGTTTGTCATGCGGAGGTGCTGCCGAGAAAAGTGAAGCAAAACCTAATGAGGTTTGTATTGATTTGGGAAGTGGCCGTGGAACCGATGTTTTGCGATTAGCCGATGAAGTTGGTTCAGGTGGCTTTGTTTATGGAGTAGATGTTACCGAAGAAATGGTGCGGAAAGCCACTTCGACAGCTGCTAAAATTGGGGTCGAAAATGTGCAGTTTGTTATAGCAGATTTGGAGCAAATACCTTTGGAAAGTGATATTGCTGACCTGATTATCTCCAATTGTACCTTGAACCATGTGAGCAATAAATCTAAAGTTTGGAGCGAAATATTCCGTCTCCTGAAAAATGGAGGACGATTTGTGATCAGTGATATATTTTCGAGCTTGCCTGTTCCTGAAGAATATGCCAACGATCCTGTAGCAGTAGCCGAATGTTGGGCCGGTTCGATTACGAAGGCTGAATATCTTGCCATCATCAAGAATGCCGGATTTAAAGATTTTCGTATTCTGGAGGAAAGCAAACCATATCCGAAAGGGAAGATTGAAGTATCTAGCTTTACGATTTCGGCGGTGAAGGACGAATACAGTTGCTGCTAAAGATCATTTTAAGTACTTTTATTTCAAATAGTTTAGTCAATACCAAATTCTCAAAAATGAAAAGTTTAGTAAAAAAGGCTCGCAAAGGGCAGATTAAACAGGCACAGTGTTGTGCCAAACAATCACAGATTATTGCAGGATGCCATGATTAAGGCATTTCTTAGACGATTGATGATTAACGATTAACGATTGATGATTAAAGAAGTATCCTGAAGTCTGCAATCATAAATCGTTAATCGTTGATCGTTAATTTTAAATCAAATTTTCCATGCAAATCTCTAAATACAACATCACTTCGAAAGTTAAAGATTCTGACAATTGGTTCATTGTGAATTCATTGGCAGGTCAAGCTGATATACTTGATCAGGAAACTTATGAGCAAATAAAAAATGGCTTTGAAGGTAATCCAGAGTCGATTGAAAATGGCTACATCGTTGATCCTGTTCAGGAAAAACGTTTGTTTCGCGAAAAGTACCTGAAATTTTTAGATGATCGTGAGAAGGACGAAATCCAGATTTTCTTTGTGACCAATTATAGCTGCAATTTCGATTGTTCGTATTGCTATCAGGCTGGTTACGAGCAATTACCTGTGGCCTTGTCGAAAGAAGTGATCGATGCTTTTTTCGAATATATTCAACTTGAATTTTCAGGAAGGCGAAAATACATCACCTTATTTGGTGGCGAACCATTTCTGAATACTCCGAAGCACAAGGAATATATTGCTTATATCATCGAAAAGGCAGCATCTCTAAACCTTGAAATTGCTGCTGTTACCAATGGTTATCATCTTGAAGAATACATCCCAATCTTAAAGAAGGGAATTATACGCGAAATTCAGGTGACACTCGACGGAACCAGCGAAATTCATAATCAGCGACGCTATTTAAAAGGCGGCGATCCTACTTTTGATCGCATTGTTCGTGGCGTCGATCTGTTGCTCGAAAATAATATTCCAGTCAATCTTCGCATGGTGGTTGATAAACAAAATATCAGTAATTTGCCTGATCTGACACAGTTTGCCATCGATAAAGGCTGGACAGCATCACCACTTTTCAAAACCCAACTGGGTAGAAATTACGAATTGCATGAATGTCAGGCCAATCAGCAAAAGCTTTATTCCAGACTTGAATTGTATCAGGATTTGTACGATTTACTGAAGAAGTTCCCTCATATCAGCGAGTTCCACAAACCGGCTTTTTCTATCTCGAAATTTTTGTTCGAACAGGGTGAAATGCCAGCACCGCTTTTTGATGCCTGTACCGGAACCAAAACCGAGTGGGCATTCGATTTTACTGGAAATATTTATGCATGTACCGCCACAGTTGGCAAGAAGAATGAAAGTCTTGGAACTTTTTATCCTGAAGTCAGGAAAAATACACTTGCTGTTGAGGAATGGCAGGAACGCGATATTTTATCCATACCGAAATGCCAAAGCTGCAATCTGAGCCTGATTTGTGGTGGAGGTTGTGCTTCGATGGCGAAAAATTACAATGGATCGTTGAACAGTCATGATTGCCGCCCAGTAACAGAATTGCTGGAACTGGGTATGGCCCAATATTTTAATGAATAAAAACCATGAAAGAAATTAACGAAATTGATTTTGAAAAGGAAGTTCTGGCAGGTGGAAACGTGCTGCTTGACTTTTATTCAACCGAATGCCCTCCTTGCGAAGCTTTGGCACCCAAACTCGAAGCGCTGGAGGTTTTTTTCGGCAAAGAGCTGAAGTTTCTGAAAATCTACAGACAGGGAAACCGTGACCTTGCTGATAAATTGGGCGTAAAATCATCGCCAACCCTGTTATTTTATCAGGATGGTGAAGAGGTGAGTGCCCGTTTGACTGGCGGAGTTAAACGCTCTGAAATTATTCGTGAATTGAAACATGTTTTGGGCAAAGAGAAAGTTGCCGAAATTGTCAAAACTCAGAAACCGTCGGTTGTGAATGCCGATGTCGCTATTCTTGGTGCTGGCCCGGGCGGACTGACTGCCGGTTTGTACCTGTGCCAGGCAAGAATTAACACTATTTTGGTTGACATTGCTTTGCCCGGCGGAAATGTTTCGACTACTCACATGGTTTCGAATTACCCCGGATTCATTGATCCGCAGCCCGGATACATGCTTTCGCACAACATGTCGGAGCAAACCAAACGCTGCGGTACAACTTATAAAGTAGCAGTTGATGTGACTCACGTCGATTTGCAGAAAAACGAAATTACGATCGACGGTTTGGAAACCATTAAAGCCAAACGGATTATCATAGCTACCGGAACTTCGCCCAACCGAATTGGCATTCCGGGCGAACTTGAATTCAAAGGGCAAGGTATTTCGTATTGTGCCACCTGCGATGCCAAGTATTTCGTCGATAAGGAAGTTGTGGTTATTGGCGGAGGAAATTCAGCCATCGAAGAAGCTGATTTTATTGCAAAATTTGCTTCGAAAATCACCATTATTCACCAGTTCGATCAGCTTCAGGCCAACAAAACTGCTCAGGAAAAGGCTTTTGCTAATCCAAAAATCAGCTTTTTGCTGGAACACGAACCTCGTGCATTTAAAAAGGCTGGCGACAAAATGGTGGTTGAGGTGGAAGACCTGAAAACCAAAGAAATGAAGACCTTGACAACCGATGGAATTTTTGTTTTCATAGGTCAGAAACCGAACCTTGAAATGTTCGGTAATCAACTTGAACTCGACCAATGGGGCTACATTAAAACCGACGAAGATAAACGTACCAACATTGAGGATGTATTTGCTGTGGGCGATGTAACCAGTAAAAAATACAGGCAAATCACCACTGCCATTGCCGATGGAACCATTGCTGCCATTGCAATTACAAGGGAAATCGGATAAATTGGGTGCGGAGATTTTTAATCTCCGAAATGTTGTTCACATGCGCGATTATAAATCGCGGCACCCGGTAAAATAAAAAGGATTAGTAATAAATTCTGGAATTCCGGCATTCATTTTCTTGAAAATAGGAGTGAGGCCGGAATTTTTTTATTATAGAAATTCTATTATTTCGCATCAGTTTTTTACTCATTTTATGCCGAAAGCTATTTCGAATTGAAGTTTTAACTTCAGGAGTTACTTAACCGACCGGTCGATTTACTAGAGGTAAAAAGCCTGAAAAACACATACTTAATCGAAAATATAAATAAATCAAAAAGACTAATCTATGGAGCTTGAACTCAAAACATGGCTTCAGGATATTGATCGTTCCATTCAGGAAATTTATGATTTTCTTCCAGAGAAGTGAGATTTTAACGACTTCCTTAGCGATCTTAAAACGCGAAAAGCTGTTGAACGGAATATTGAAATTATCGGTGAAGCTCTAAACCGGATTTTGAAATTTGATCCACACATTGAAATGTCTGATACTCGGAAAATTGTGGATACCCGAAACCGGATTATTCACGGCAGTGTTGCTGCGGATGTTCTCTGGTTAATTGTCAATCGGTATTTGCTGATTTTTGAAGCTGAGGTAGAACGATTACTTCAGGATGATGAATAAACAAGACTTAAATTTCCTGAATTTTTAACACTCCATCATCACTCAATTCTTTGTTTTGCTCCCGGTTTGGCAAATGCTGAAATTTATCTCACTTTTACTGCATGAATTGGATACTACTAATCATAGCGGGATTGTGCGAGGTTGGGTTTGCAAGTTGTCTCGGAAAAGCAAAGGAAACCTCCGGAACTGAATCAGCCTGGTGGTTAGTTGGTTTTGGTTTTAGCCTGACAATCAGCATGATTTTGCTTTACAAAGCTTCCTTAACAATTCCGATCGGAACTGCTTATGCTGTCTGGACAGGTATTGGGGCAGTTGGAACAGTGATTATGGGGATCGTTTTTTTTAAAGAACCTACCGATTTCTGGAGGATGCTCTTCATTACCACATTAATTGTTTCCATTATCGGTTTGAAAATCAGTTCGCATTAGCTTATGTATCGTTTTTTACTTATTTTCAAGCTTAAATACAAGTCACTTAAAATCTATAAAAATGAATCAAGACAATGAAATCTATCCGGTTGAAGTTTTTGACGGAAACGACTGGGAAGCCTCAATGGTAAAAAGTTTATTGGATAATGCAGAGATTGAAGCCTTTATTAAAGATGAAAAAATGGGTATTCTTGCACCCTGGAATATAGTTGGAGGAGGTGCTGGTTCAGTGAAAATCATCGTTTCGAATGTGGATTTTGAAAGGGCCAAAGAGGTGGTGGATGAGTTCGAAAAGGCCGAGAGGAGAAGCTAAATGGAGAATTTTTACAACTAATTTTTATCGGAATAAAGAAATGAGTGAATTTTGGGAAGATAAGTTTCAGAAGATAGGTTTGCTTTGGTCATTCGAACCAGCAGATTCTGCCATTTTTGCCAGCGATCTTTTTGCTAAAAATGATCTCAAAAGTATTCTGATACCAGGAGTGGGTTATGGTCGAAACGCAAAACCATTCATTGATCGTGGATTTGAGGTGACTGGAATTGAAATTTCAGAAACGGCCATTCAGCTTGCCCGTGAAAATGGATTTGATTTTCCGATTTACCATGGATCGGTTAAGCGGATGCCCTTTGGCAAGATGCAATACGATGGAATTTTTTGTTTTGCACTTCTTCATTTACTTAACCAAAACGATCGTCGTCAATTCCTGAAAAATTGCTACAACCAGCTTCTTCCGGGCGGAATGATGGTTTTTACAGTGGTTTCGAAGGAGTATAAATTGTATGGAAATGGAAAGTTGGTTAGCATCGACCGGTTCATGATTGAAAAAGGCCTGACTGTGTTTTTTTACGATTCACAAACCATCGAAAAAGAGTTCTCACCCTTTGGTTTGGTTGAATACAACAAAATTGACGAACCCATCAAACATCTGGAAAACGAAGAACCCATGAAGTTTTTTCAGGTAATTTGCCGGAAAAAGTAAAAATCATTTAAAAATGGTTGTTTAAAGTATTGGAGTATGTGTAAATTAGCTTAGTACATGACAAAAATAGAAACCTCTGATTATAAGCAAAATAAGTTCTTTTAAATTTGGATAATACCCTGAATATCATTATCTTACAAGAAATTACCACATATCTAAGTAAGAAACATGACATCCAAGGTAGAGGCTAAAAGTAGTGAATTAGTAGCCATTTTCCATGCCCTGCTGGGCTGGAATTTAGCAAGGGTAAAGTTCTTTGTTTTAATTATTTGTTCCCTCTGTAAGGTTCAAACAGTCGGTTTTGACAAGTTAGCTTCGGCATTTAACAGTACCGCTGAAACCGCCTCTTCTCTTCGTCGGATACAGCGGTTTATTGCCAAATACCAGCTAGATTCAGACGTGGTTGCAAAGTTGATATTTAGGTTATTACCACACAAGCCACCCTATCGTTTGGCTATGGATAGGACTAATTGGAAGTTTGGTGAGTCGAATATTAACGTATTGGTGATTGCCGTTATTTATCAGGGACTTTCTTTTCCACTGATGTTTAAACTGTTGTCAAAAGCTGGCAATTCGAACACAGATGAACGCATTGAACTGATCGAAAGGTTCATCCGTCTTTTCGGAACCCAGGCATTGGATTGTTTGACGGCAGATCGTGAGTTTGTAGGCGAAAAATGGACCAAGTACCTCAATGACCAAAACATTCGGTATTATATCCGTATCCGCGAAAACTTCTGGGTATTGCAACCACACAATGGCAAGCGGGTAAGAGCCTCTTGGTTGTTTGCCAATTTGCCATTAAACAGTTGTCGGGTTAACGATCGTATTGTTTACGTGAACAACCAACTATGTTATCTTTCTGGATCTAAAGTTAAAANCAAGACCGGAAAACCTGAATTACAGATTGTTATATCGTACAACAAACCTCAGGATGCACTGGAAATATACAAAGAACGTTGGCAGATTGAAACTGCTTTCAAAGGCTTAAAAACAAGTGGGTTCAATATTGAAGATACTCACTTGACAGANATTGAAAGGATTGAGAAACTATTTGCATTGGTTACCGTCGCTTATACATGGGCTTACGTGGTCGGTAATTATTTACACCAATACGTGAAACCGATTCAAATCAAAAAGCATGGAAATAAGGCTAAAAGTATTTTTAAACACGGATTATCATATGTGTCTTCAGTGTTACTTAATGATCTTTTTCAAGATGATATAGATATATTTAGGTTTTTGTCATGTACTTAGCTCAAAAACACATTATTTCCCTCTTCAACGATCTTAAATTCAGGTTTAAAACTTGCATTCTGAACAAAATTGGGTTCTTCTTTGTAAGGCAAAGCCCTGTTATAATAAGTATTGCCACTGATCCAAACCGGCAGTTTGGCATTGTTGTACCCAACCAATCCATAGTTATTATGGATAGCTGCCTTATCTATTTCCGGGCCCAGGCCAAGAAATATATTATTGTAATAACGGTCATCACCTGACATAATGGTGCAAAGACCGGCAACAGCAGTTGAATGTGGCAAATGATACGGTGTAAACCGGCCCAGATCAGGCAACATAACAAGCTGACCGGCAATCAGGTTATGGACGTATGCGCCTCCTTCTGACTGTGTCCCGATTCCTGTTGAAGACAATAAAATATTGTTATCCACCAAAAATGGTCCATGGTTCACTTCGAAATAAATATCCATCCACGCGTTGTTGTAATATAAGTTTTGGGAAATACGCGTTCCCTGAGTCATCCAATCAAACCAGCAGCCAAATGCATTGTTGTCATGAATGCGGTTTCTGATTATTTTGGCATCAATGGCTGCATGGAATTTAATTCCGCCAATTTCGGCGCCGCCAATTTGATTTTTCTGGTGAATGTTGTAGATATTATTCCCTTCGATTGTACTAAAAGCTGCGCCCATACTTCCGCAAATACCAGTCTGTTCGCAGTTAAAAATGGTGTTATTCCGCACGATGTGAGAACCTACAGTTTCCTTGTTCCAACCAAGTCGTAAAACCCTGAAAAGGACTTCGATGTAATGAATATTGCCGTCGTTATTGACATTTCCGATGTCCTTTGACCAGACATTGTGACCACTTGCACGCTCTTTACCCAGTGTTATTCCGGAGCATTTAGAATCGCTGATCACATTATTTTCAATGATCCAGCCTTTGTCCCAATGCGTTGAAACCATTCCAATTTGTTCGGCAGTTGGCGCTCCCCATTGAGTAGCCGCCTGACTGAAATGAAAGCCCTGAATGGTAAGGTAATTGATGCCAAGCTTAACCGGATAAAAACAGGTCCATCGTGTACTTATCTCAACCAACTCTTTATTGGGATCTGACTTCTGAAAGTTGGCCCAAATTGTGGTACTCTTGTCATCACTTTCGCAGTACCAGGTATAAATTGAGCCAGCTTGATCATTGCATTTAGCGTAGGAAACAGCATTTCGAACCTTCTCAATGTTCTCCATTTCGTAAAGTGACTTCCCGTTCAGAAAAACATCGGCGGTATGGTTTTTACTGAAATTATCGCACCAGTCGCCTTGCACCATGTCCTTACACGAATTGTAATCTCCAAAAAATGAATTCGGTAAAGTTACTTTCCAGACGCCGCCCTGTTCATTTTTCCAGCCGGTAATCAATTCTGAACCTTTAATTTCAACCAAATCATTCGCCGCAGCACGATATACAATACGTTTAGAATCGCTTTCGCCACCTCGTGCCGGGTTAATCCATTCGCGGTAAGTTCCGGCATGAACAGTAATCACATCGCCGGGATTTGCAAGCTGAGCCGCAAAATTGATTGTTTTGAATGGTTTGGACGCTGAACCGTCATTCTTATTGTTCCCGTTTACTGAAACATGATATTCTTTGGCTGAGAGAACTGTTGTTATCAGAATCAGCAGCATCAGAAGTTTAAATTTTGGTGTATTCATTGGGTTAGGTTTAATTTATTTATCTCCGTTAAATTCCTTAATCGCATTCATCATTGCCACAATGTTTTCAACCGGAACATTTGCCTGAATGTTGTGAACGGTGTTGAATACGAAACCTCCGTCTTTGGCAAAAATATCGCACAAACGAAGCACTTCTTCGCGCACTTGTTCAGGCGTTGAATACGGCAATGTTTTTTGTGTATCGATACTACCGCCCCAGAAAACCAACTCTTTTCCGTAGCAATATTTTAGTTTTGCCGGGTCCATTCCGTTGGCGCTCACCTGCACCGGGTTGATAATATCAAACCCCGCGTCAATAAAGCGAGTCATAAAGGATTCGACAGCACCACAGGAATGCTTAAAGGTTTTCCAGTTGGTATTTGAATGTACCCAATCATTGATTCTACGGTAGTAAGGCAGCCATAAATCGTCGAATTGTTCAGGTGCGCAAAAGGTTGAATTCTGTGTCCCGAAATCAGTTCCGCAGATAAAAACTGCATCCAGATTATTTCCTATTACCTCATGCAAACGACGGAAGTTTTCCAATGCAATTTCAGTCTGCCGATCAAAAATGGCAGTCACATAATCGGGCCTCAAAACAGTGCTCATGTACCATTCGGCAATATCACGGATACCTTTGGGGTGTTTCATCTGCAACCCTGGAACCAATGCGATATCGCCTAAAGCTGTACCACCTAATCCGGCAATCACTGCTTTACCAGTTAACCTTGCTTTTCGGGTCGATTCTTTCCAAAAATTCAGTTCTTTCGCGGAAATCAATCCAAATTCTTCCAGATTATCCTGAACGTCTAGCTTTTCCTCATCAATGGCTTCCTGCCTGATGATGGCATCAAAAAAATATCCTGTTTTGGGCATTCGGCCTGATGCTGGAACAGAAGTGTCACCTTCAGGATATATGAGTAAATCGCCTTTTTCATCTTTCGTGGTTCTAAAACCTTCAGGAACCAGTACTTTTTGTCCCCAATTGGTGGTGAACTCAGTCAAGGGTTCGTGATTGTAAAAGCCAAACATGCTGTTCATTCCCCAGGCGCCGACCACATCAATTTCCATCACATCAATCAGTTCCTGATCAACTTCGCCAAGCATCTGGTAAGGTTCAATTACTCGAACCGGTTTTGATTCCAGACCATAGTATTTCCGTAAGTTTTCAATGGACAAAACATGAATTCCTGTCACAGCTGTCGATCCGAGATCAACCACTATTTTATCAGGCTGGTGGTGGTTGACAGTTAAATCAAATCGTTCTTTTGAAGTCATTTTAAATCTTTCGTTTGTTAAAATTCAACGATAACTTTTCCGGTTGCTTTGGTTAAAATGACCTCTTTTGTTTTTCCGTCAACAGTAACCTTGTATTTACCGAAAAATGCAGGCACAGAAAATTCGCCCTTGCGGTTGGTTTTGCCTTTTATATTGGTCCACCATTCCTTAAAAATTAGATTATGGTAGGCGGTTGCTGCTGGTCTGGGAGTCCAGTCTTTATTGTATAATGAAGAAGGCCGAATCCAGTTGGCTCCTTCCCAGAAACCCCACATCAGTATCCCTTCAACAGCCGGATGCGCAAAACAGATTTTATAATAATCCACCAGTTCCTTTGCCATTAATTTCTGCTCTTCCGGGGTCATATTCAGATTGTGGTCTTTGTAGTATTTAGATCGCTGGCCAGGCATATTGAATTCAGTTATCCTGATCGGTAAATGAAACTGTGCAAGTGAATCGAGCGCATTTTTCAATTGAATACGATCGAATGTTTCGGCATGAAGATGACCTTGCACACCAATACCAGCAATAGGAACACCCTGTTTTAGCAGTTTACGGATTTGCGCCATGTATTCAGGCAGCTTAACTCCGGTGAGGATGTCGTAGTCGTTTAAAAAAAGTCTGACATTTGGATCACCAATTCTTGCCCACTCAGCCATTTTTTTTGTAATGTCAGAGCCGAGCCGGTCTTCATAGTAATTTCCATGCACCATCTCATTGTTAAGGTCGAATTCTGCAAACCTGCCTTTGTATCGTGCGGTTATAGTTTCAGCACGGTTCTTAAGTGTTTGTTCAAGTTCCACGTCTGACATTTCTTTTAGCCATGGCTGTACATATTCGGGGATTCCCCAGAACAGGTTATGCCCTCTAATCGGGATATTATTTGCTTCAGTCCATTTCAGAATTGAATCGATCACGGAATACTTCACTTCGCCCTTCCGTCGCTCCATATTTCCCCATTTCACAGCATTTTCAGTAACTGCCGAATTAAAATTCTTCAGGAATTTTTCCTTGAATTGGTCTTTGTCAGATTTCGATGCTGAACCATTAAAAATACCATCCGGGATCGCACAACCAAACCAAAATTCATGGGCAACTTGCGCCACGCTTACTTTAGAACCAGGTTTTGCTTTAATGGTTAACTCACCTTTTCTGTGAGTAGAAATGGATTTTTCGATTTCGGAATTCTGGGCAGAACAAACTGAAAATTGAAATGATAATACAACTGTCATCATTAAAACAACAGCAATCCTCCTTTTAATCAAGCATTTTATTGATTTCATTATTGGTATTTATTTAGTTAAGTTAGGTTTAATACAATGATATACCTTTTGTTGTTTAAAATGAGCCCCTATTGATAAACCGAAACGCATTGTATTTTAATGCCTTTTGCTTATTTATCACCATTTCGGCAATATGATTACCCATTTCAGCAAAATCAGTCGAAATCACCGAAATGCCATTGGCAGCAATCTTTTTCAGTGGAGTTTCATTGTACGATATCAAGCCAATGTCGATGCCAGACAATAAGTTCGAAGCCTTGGTCTGTTCAACAAGATAAACCAAATCTTCATCGTCAATCACAATGTATGCCTCTCCCCTTTTGGGCTTTCTACCAGTAATTGAGCTTCGAAAAACTTGCGAATTGATTTGATTGATGGCACAAAATCGATTAAAACCAGTCACTATACTTTCAGGAGGATCGGTAATCTGATTTCTGAAAACCAGAATTAGCTTGCTGTATTTCCGGCATAGATTAACGACAGAAGTTAAGGATGTATAGATATCTTCCTCGAAATTCTGGAAAACTCCGGAATAGCCATTGGTGATGGTTTTAGGCTGAATATCAAGCAGAAAAAGTTTTTCAGACGGTATCATCTTCAAAACCTCATCTGTTTTATCATTTTCCATCGGAATGATTATATATGATTGGAAATTTCCAATGCTCTCCCTGATTGTTTTCTCAAAAACCTTGAAGTTGAAATGATGAAAATAAATATCAATAAACGCGTCCGCTCCAAATCGATCCTTTAAAGCATGGTATATCACCTCTTTGTAGGCGCTGAAAGTATCGAAGAGGAGGAAGATACGGTTGCTGACATTAAACTGAAGCGATGAAACAAAATAACCTTTCCCTTGCACCGGACTAATTGTTCCCTGTTCCTGAAGGATTTTGAATGCTTTAACTACCGTTTCGCGGGCAAGATTGTAATCGCCCGCCACCTGATTTATGGATGGAAGTTGTGAACCCAAAGAAAGGCTTCCATCCTCGATCCGGGAAACAACAGAATTGACAATTTGCTGGTAAACAGGACTTTTTAGTGACTTATCAATTTTCAGAATTGCAGCCATAAGCTATTTTTGATTTCCGATACTGTACTATACTGTACTACAAATGTATCGTTTAATTATTTATGCCTGATACTGTATCTCTAATTTAAAATGATCCTAAATAACTATGGACAAGTTGTAAGTTCCCTCCCATCTGAATAAGAAACGAGTTTAAATTAAAGGATTTTACACATATTAACTATCAGTATTTCAGCAGGTTTTTAAAATAAGAAAACTCTAATCAACAAGCCACATTCCGTATATTTCCTAATTCTTAAATTCTGCCCCTTGTTTATATATGTTGCTATCCTTATTCACGGATTAATTATATTTGTCGGCGGCAATGAGGTCTGCCTTTAACCGCCTGTTTTTCCCATCAGGCTAATGACATCTACCAGTAAATTAATTATTTAATCGTAATTTTATGGTAAAATCAATCATGATTGTTGGACTAGGTGGATTCATCGGTACAGTTGCCCGCTTTTTAATTTCCCGGTATTTTCAGGTTAATGTTACTTCTGTATTTCCCTGGAGTACTTTTATCGTGAATATTGTTGGATGTTTGCTGATCGGTTTAATCTACGGCATTTCAGAAAAAGGCGATGTTCTTAGCCCTGAAATTCGCCTGTTTCTGACTGTCGGAATCTGCGGCGGTTTTACAACATTCTCAACCTTTTCAAACGATGCTTTCTTACTTGGCCGCGATCAGGATTGGCTTCGTTTTGCACTTTATACTTCGCTCAGCTTATTTATTGGGCTGTTGGCTGTTTACATTGGACGTTTCATCATTAAACTGACCTAAAATGGAAAACAATACAGACGCTTGGGTATTAAAGTTTTTTATTGGCTCAACTGATCAGATCAATCAATCTCCTTTGTACGAATACATTGTTTTTCAGGCAAAAAAGAAAGGAATTGCCGGTGCTACCGTTGTGAAAGGCATTATGGGATTCGGAGCAAGTTCGGTAATTCATTCCTACAAATTTTGGGAAGTGAGCGATAAAGTACCAATGGTAGTTGAATTGGTTGACGAAGAAGATAAAATCCGCTCGTTTTATGAAACCCTTCGCCCACAGCTTGAAACCATGAAATACGGATGTTTGGTAACGTTGGAAAAGACGAATGTACTGTTGTACAAATCAGGAGAAAAACACAAGTTCGGACTTTAGGTTTTCATAGGAAAAAGTGATCAGTCGCAGTTGACAGTTTACTTAAACTTGAAACTTGGAATTTTGAACTTGAAACTATTGTAAAATGAGTTCTCAATATATTTCAAATTAAAAATTAGACTATATGTTTACACATGAAGTTGCAGGCATGATTTGTGTCGCTCAGGGAGCGAATCATGGCCCGGCTCCAATTCCTGAAGAAGGACGTTGGGTAAAAGCCAAAGAAGTAAAAGACATTTCGGGTTTGACCCACGGAGTTGGCTGGTGCGCGCCACAACAAGGAGCTTGTAAGCTTACCTTGAACGTGAAAGAAGGCATCATTCAGGAAGCATTGGTTGAAACAATCGGTTGTACCGGTATGACTCACTCAGCTGCTATGGCTTCTGAAATCCTTCCCGGAAAAACCATCCTCGAAGCATTGAATACCGACTTAGTTTGCGACGCAATTAACGTAGCAATGCGCGAATTGTTCTTACAAATTGTTTACGGTCGTACACAAACAGCTTTCTCTGAAGGCGGATTGCCAATCGGCGCTGGTTTAGAAGACTTAGGTAAAGGTTTACGCGGTGTTACAGGTACTTTGTACGGAACTGTGGCCAAAGGTCCACGTTACCTCGAAATGGCTGAAGGTTACATCACTAAAATCGGTTTGAGCGAATCGAGCGAAATCATTGGTTACGAATTCGTAAGCTTGGGTCGTATGATGGACATGATCAAAACCGGTATGGATGCCAACGAAGCGATTATTAAAGCTTCAGGCAAATATGGCCGTATGGAAGATGCAGTGAAAGTAATTGACCCACGTAAAGAATAGGAGAAAACAACTATGCCATTATTTGAAAGTTACGAAAGAAGGATCAACAAGATCAATGAAGTGTTGAATTCTTACGGCATTTCTTCGATTGAAGAAGCCAAAAAAATATGCGACGACAAAGGCGTGGATGTTTACAAAATTGTAAAAGACATTCAACCTATCGCGTTCGAAAACGCCATGTGGTCATACATCGTTGGTGGTGCAATTGCCATAAAATTAGGTCAAACCAAAGCTGCTGAAATTGCTGCAACATTAGGAATTGGTCTTCAGGCCTTTTGCATCCCGGGTTCAGTTGCCGACGACCGCAAAGTAGGTATTGGTCACGGAAATCTGGCCGCCATGTTACTGAGAGAAGAAACCAAATGTTTCGCTTTCCTTGCCGGTCACGAATCGTTTGCTGCTGCCGAAGGTGCTATCGGTATTGCAAAATCGGCAAACCGTGTACGCACTGAGCCATTGCGTGTTATACTGAACGGTTTAGGTAAAGATGCTGCTAAAATCATCGCCCGCATCAACGGTTTCACTTACGTTCAAACTCAGTTCGACTATTATACCAGCGAATTGAAAGAAGTTGAGCGCATCGCCTATTCAAAAGGCGACAAAGCTAAAGTAAACTGTTATGGTTGCGACGATGTACGCGAAGGTGTTGCCATTATGCACAGTGAAGGTGTTGATGTTTCCATCACAGGAAACTCCACCAACCCTACCCGCTTCCAGCACCCAGTTGCAGGAACTTACAAAAAAGAATGCATCGAACAAGGAAAGAAATATTTCTCAGTTGCTTCAGGTGGTGGTACTGGCCGTACTTTGCACCCCGACAACATGGGCGCTGGTCCTGCCTCTTACGGTATGACTGACACCATGGGACGCATGCACTCTGACGCTCAGTTTGCCGGTTCATCTTCAGTTCCTGCTCACGTTGAGATGATGGGATTAATCGGAATGGGTAACAACCCGATGGTTGGTGCTTCGGTAGCTGTAGCAGTTGCTATTTCGCAGGCATAATTCTTTAGTTAGATAGCTAATACGAAGGCACAAGGCACGGAGAAATTCGGAGGCTTTGTGCCTTTTTTATTTTTACTGGAATTCTACCATACTATCGCCGCGATGCGGCTTATTGGAAATTCTCGTTTCATGCGTAGCTACCATAATATTGCCGTTAACACGGCTTTAAAGCGACATGGTTTTGAGTTTATGTTTTAAATTTGAAAAATCCAAAGCAGTATAGCTGCGATAGTATGGTAGCAAAAATAGTAAAGGTCCCGGCCTATAAGCCGCATCGCGGCGGCATTATGGTCATTCTCTATATTTATTCGTAAAACTCAAAAATGTAACGCTCATCAAATTCCATTTCGAACTTCTTCAACATCTCCAGATATTCTTCCTTGAACGATTTTGAAGCATGATGCTTTTCCTGATTCATAATGTATTGGATAACATCATTTCTTTGGCTTTTTGAATAGGTAAACCCACCATAACCACGCTGCCACTCAAATTTTCCGGGAACAAATTTATTCGAATTGATCCATTTCGATGAATTTGCCTTTACTTTTTCCATTACATCAGACAGAGATGAAGTTGGATTCATCTCAAAGAAGATGTGTACATGATCCTTATTTCCATTAATAGCTAAAGGAAATTGGCTGATCCCTTTAAGAATCCCTGATATGTATTCAAAAAGTTCTTTCTTGAATCTGGATAAGAGAAAATTTTCGCGTCCTTTTACGGCAAAGACTACCTGAACATTGAGTTGTGTATAAGTATTAGCCATGGTTTTTTCTTCAAATGTATAAAATTCTGAAATGAAGAAATATTCTCTACAGATATAAAAATCAAAAATAAAATACCAAATTTGTATATTCAATGTTTATACAACCATGGAAAGTAAAGTAAAAAAATGGGGTAATAGTTTGGGGGTTCGCATTCCCAAATCTTTTTCGACACAAGCCGGAATTACCGAAGGTTCTTCTATTGAGATCAATATAGATGGAGATAAAATTACCATAGCTCCAAAACACAAAAATGAATGTTCAATTGATGAGCTGGTTTCGATGATTTCGGAGGATAATGTGCATTACGAAATTAAAACAGATGGCCCGGTAGGCAACGAAATATGGTAAATGCAGAAAAATACACTCCCCAGCGAGGCGATGTCGTTTGGCTTGATTTTCAACCTCAAGCCGGTCGGGAACAAGGTGGTCGCCGACCTTCCGTTGTTATATCGAACAGCAATTACAATAAGATTGTTGGCCTTGCTATCTTTTGTCCCATAACTTCCAAGATTAAAGGATATCCTTTTGAAGTAGCCCTTCCTGTAAATTTCCCCATTTCCGGCGTTATTTTGGTTGATCAGGTAAAAAGTTTGGATTGGAAAACCCGTAAAGCGGAATTTATTGGCAAGCTTGATGTTAAGACCATGGAGGGGATATTGGGGTTGCTGGGTAAGGTATTGGAAATGTAATTGATATATTTTCAAATAAATCAAAAATATGAAAGCTGCGGTATTGACTGAATATAACAAAGTTGAATGGTTGGATGTAGAAAAACCTTCCTGCAAGCCCGGAGAAGTATTGATCGAGGTTGCCTATGGTTGTATTTGCGGAAGCGATCAGCACATTCACAAAGGAGAATTTCATCCGCGAACCAAAACCCCAATGATTATGGGCCATGAATTTGGTGGATTGGTTGTAGAAGTGGGCGAAGGTGTTGATTGCTGGGCCGTAGGCGACAAGGTTGCTCCCGATCCGATCATCTGGTGCGGAAAATGTCCTGCCTGTTTAAAAGGTCATTATCCGGCATGTACCAGCTTAAAACTGATTGGTATTGATTCCGATGGCGGATTTGCCCAGTTTATTTCGTTGCCGCCTTCGATGTTGTACAAAGTTCCGGCAGATATTCCTGATGAACATGTTGCTTTGGTGGAAGTGTTGAGTATTGGCTGTCATGCAAAAAACCGGGCCAATGTTAAGAAAGATGACACTGTGGTAATCTGGGGATCAGGAAAAGTTGGGCTATGTATTCTGCAAGCGGTGCGTACGGTTACCAACAAAACGGTTTTTATGGTCGATATTTTAGAACCTCGTTTGGCTATCGGTCCAAAATACTATGAAAACGTGATTGCAATCAATGCTTCAAAAGAAAATCCGGTTGAGCGGATTAAAGCTGAAACCGGAGGAAGGGGAGTTGACATTGCTTTTGAGGCAGTTGGACATGCCCACGAAATAGAAGGTTTAGTAAATCCTGTTCGTGGGTGTATTCAAAGTGTTTGTGGTGGTGGAACTGTTTGCGTGCTTGGTTTGGGCAACGAACCCGCACCGATCATATTCAAAGAATTAATCTGGAAAGAAGCAAAAATTGTATCGTCGCGGGTTAGTCATGGCGAATTTGCCGAAGCAATTGACCACCTAAAAAACGGACGATTTAAACCAGAGGCATTGATTTCACAGAAGCTACATGGATCGCAGACCCAGCGAGGGTTTGAAATTCTTGACGAGAATCCTGCTGAAAACATCAAAATATTACTCGATTTCAGGTCATGACAAACAAGTTGAAGAGCGCAAACACCACAAAATCATTTGTCGCCGGTTGGTTAGCAAAGTAGCTGGATTAATACAAGAAATGCTCGAATAAAATAACAATCAGTAAGATGGAATACCTAAAAACAATTGATACCGAACTATTCTTATTCCTCAATGGAATTCACAATACCTTTTTCGATACGATAATGTTTTGGCTGAGCGATAAATTGTTTTGGATTCCGATGTATTTACTGATCATCTTTTTAATGATCAGACGCTATAAAATGAGAGGTGTTCTTATGCTCCTCTTCATCGGAATAGTAATTGCCTTTTGCGACCAAACGGCTTCACACTTGTTGAAAAATTTAGTTCAACGGTTACGACCGTCGCAAGATCCGGCTTTGGCCGGATTGGTCCATTTGAGCAAAGCCGGACCCGGTGGTTTGTATGGTTCCGTTTCATCCCATGCTGCCAATTGTTTCGGACTGGCCACCTTCATTTATTTCACATTCGACAATCAATTTAAACTACTTAAATATTGGCTTATTGTCTGGGCGGTTTTAGTATCATATAGCCGAATATACAACGGTGTGCATTATCCTGGCGATGTTTTGGCGGGTGCACTCATTGGAATTGTATATGGTTATTTAATGGCAAAGGCCTGTATCTATACTGTTACAAACCATTTGAAACGAGGCAAATGAAATAATGAAAACCATTACCCGAACCATATGGATCCTATCTCTCATTAGCCTGTTTACAGATACCGCCAGCGAAATGCTTTACCCGATCATGCCGGTTTTTCTGCAAAGTATTGGCTTTTCGGTTGTATTAATTGGTATTCTGGAAGGAATTGCAGAAGCTACTGCCGGATTGTGCAAAGGTTATTTCGGAAAGCTGTCCGACAACTCCGGAAAACGCGCACCATTTATTCAATTAGGTTATTCGCTGAGTGCGATCTCTAAGCCAATGATGATCCTGTTCATTTATCCAGCATGGATTTTCTTTGCCCGCACCATCGACCGTTTTGGAAAAGGACTTCGCACGGGAGCACGTGATGCCATGCTTTCCGATGAAGCAACCCCGCAAACAAAAGGAAAAGTCTTTGGATTTCACCGCTCAATGGATACGTTTGGGGCAGTTCTTGGGCCCATTGTTGCGCTTGTCTTTCTTTATTTCAGGCCAAACGATTACAAAACCTTGTTTCTGATTGCATTCCTTCCCGGAATGGCAGCTGTTGCAAGTACTTTCCTGATCAAGGACAAAAAACAAACCCACCCAACTAAAAAGGTTTCTACCCCATTCTTTTCATTCCTGAAATATTGGAAAGTTAGCCCACCGATGTATCGAAAAGTCGTCTTTGGATTATTGGCTTTTGCGCTTTTCAATAGCTCGGATATGCTGTTGTTGCTGAAAGTAAAACAATCAGGAATAGCAGATACTCACGTAATTGGACTTTACATTTTTTATAACCTGATTTATGCTTTGGCTGCTTTTCCGATTGGTATGATTGCCGATAAATTCAGTCTCAAAAGTGTTTTTATTTCAGGATTAATATTGTTTGCAGGAGTCTATTTTGGAATGGCTCTGACTTCAAACTTCTATGTTTATTTGGTTCTGTTCTTTCTATATGGATTGTACGCCGCTGCCACCGAAGGAATTGCAAAAGCATGGATCAGCAACATTACCGACCCCAAAGATACAGCGACAGCTATCGGGACTTTCGCTGGATTTCAAAGTCTTGCTGCAATGATTGCCAGCTCTCTCGCTGGACTGCTATGGTTTTGGTTTGGCGTTGAAACCGCATTTATCGCAACAGCAGTCGTTACCTTGGGAGTAATTTTATATTTTCTGAGCTATGTAAAGCTGCAAAAAAGAAGAATTTGACTACTCCAATTTTAGAACATATTATTAATAACCAATTAAAAATCATAAAACCATGAAAGAAGTTGTTTACGAACTGGCAAAAATGATCGATCATTCAATTCTTCATCCAACAATGACTGATGATGATCTGAAAAGAGAATGCGAAGTAGCTGTGAAATACGATGTTGCTTCGGTATGTGTGAAGCCGTATGCGGTAAAACAAGCTTTTGAATTACTTAAAGGAAGCAGCGTGCTGGTTGGCTGTGTGATCGGTTTTCCCGCTGGAAATTCAGCCATTGCAGTAAAAGTTTTTGAAGCCGAAACTGCCTGTAATGAGGGTGCTGTTGAGATCGACATGGTAATCAACATCGGTAAAGCTTTGCAGAACGATTGGGACTATATCACCAAGGAAATCAAAGCAGTTACAACTGCATGTCACTTTTATGGAGCCATTGTAAAAGTGATCTTTGAAACTGATTTCATTACCAAAGACGAGGACATTGTAAAACTTTGTGAAATATGTACCGAAGTCGGTGCCGACTATGTAAAGACCTCGTCGGGATTCGGATTTGTGAAACAAGCCAATGGAGATTACAACTACAAAGGTGCCACCATTCCAGTTTTGGAACTGATGAAAAAGAGCGTCGGACCAAAGGTAAAAGTGAAAGCAGCCGGTGGAGTTCGTAATCTCGACCAATTATTAGCTGTTCAGGCGGCCGGATGCAGCCGCTGCGGAGCAACTGCAACGATTGCTATAATGGAAGATGCGATGAAACGATTTGGAGATTAGTTATTACTTAACACAAAGTGCCGATATTTCGGAATTCCTGAATTACAATTTCTTCAGGGAAATAGCCGTCAAACTTCCTTACACAGAACCCAATTTTCTTGATACAACAGAAAGCACCGCTCTGCAAAACCGGATCAAAGAATCTGATATACAGTCACTCTTATTCAGCAATTATCCTTTGCCGTTCCGCTTTAGCGAACGGACATGCAGTTCTCTTCAAAATAAATCGCTTCTTTTAAAATATTCATCGGCCCAGTTCGTCTTCCCCAATATAAGCTGCACAACAGGGTTTTAAATGAAATACGAGTCGGTCAACAGGCTTGATTCTCAATTGAAATTCCGTTGTCGTTCAAACGAAACAAAATGACTGGAATTGAAGTTTTAAATCCGGCACTCGATGATCCGTCGATTACATGGACAGAAACAAACGTGAAGGAAAAACACAACATAGCCGAGATTATCAAAAGTCAGGGTAGCCGTCTGCGAGGGTTTATCCGCAAGCGGGTGCGCACCAGCGAAGATGCCGACGACGTACTTCAGGATGTGTATTACCAGTTGCTCGATGCCGATCGTTTGCTGAAACCCATTGATCAGATTTCAGCCTGGCTATATACTGTTGCCCGAAACCGGATTACCGATCTCTACCGGAAGAAGAAACCGGAGGCGATGTCCGGGTTTTTATCCGACAACGATGACGATAGCCTGTTTGCCGAATTGCGGCACCTGATGTTTGATGATGGAAGTACGCCCGAAACCGAATATCTGCGCTCACTGGTGTGGACTGAACTCGAAAAAGCCTTGAATGATCTTCCGGAAGAACAACGCTCGGCTTTTGAGCTGACCGAAATGGAGGGTTTTTCTTTCAAAGAGATTTCAGCACAAACGGGTGTTCCGGTCAACACGCTCATCTCGCGGAAACGATATGCCGTTTTGTATCTGCGCGAACGACTTCAGCTTATATATGACGAATTAATAAACTTTTAAAATAGATACAATGAAAACAATGTTCAGAAGAAGATGGTACTTTTTTGTACCGCTCATATTGGTTGCTTTTGCAGCTTTCGGATTGATCACCATGCATTTGTGGAACTGGCTGATGCCCGTACTTTTCCATTTACCTGAAATTACATTCTGGCAAACAGTGGGTTTAATGTTGTTATCGCGACTTATTTTGGGCGGTTTTGGCTGTCACGGACGCGGTACACATCATCATTGCAGAAGAGATTTGCATGAAAAATGGGAAAAGATGACTCCCGAAGAACGCGAACAATTCAAGGAGCACATCCATTTGCACCGTCCGCCATGGATGCACCGCTCTGCTGAAGAAACAAAATAGTGTAGGTTTTATGGCCAGGTAATTTTTGGGCTCTATGATGCTTAACAGGAACAATTTTTAAAGTTCAGGACATCATAGAGTCCATTTTATTTTCCGGATGGGTATCATGCTTAAAAAACTTCACCCAAATTGAAAAATAAACCATGAGAACCACCAATTCCAAAGCCATAGTCGATCGCAATGTTGGTGTTCGAATACTTATTCATTTTGATGCGAAGTCCTATTCCATAACCTGGCATGACTTTCTGTATCGTGCTGTTTAAATTGGGAAGAATTGATTCAACATTTCCAAACGCAACCCCTCCTAAAAGTCCATTTCGGGTAATTCCAAACCGATATTCCGACTCAAGGTACATCAGGTTATTTCCGGTAAAGCGGCCGGGAACATAACCACGCCCTGTATTTGAATAATTATCCCAGCCAATACTTGGCAAATCCAAATAGGGAGGAGTTCCGTTCAATGTAAAATTGTTATAAGCCCAAAATCCCAACACATTTTTGGATGAAGCCAAAGGTTTAAAGAAATGCCGGGCTTCGATGATCAGCGATTGCCAGTTTTTGTCGCTTCCAAGCATCTTCAGATTGGAGCGGTATTGAAGGTTTCCAAGGGTACCACTTTCCGGATTTACCGGATTTTTTCTGCTATCAAAAATAAGATTGAGCGTAATGCCCGATGATGACGATCTGGAGCCTTTCTGAAATGTTTGAACATCTGTCAGCGCTTTTCCAGGACGACCATCGTTATCTATATTCCAATGATAGTCGAGGTTATAGCCAATTCCGGCGAACACATTCTTTTTTATCTCGCGAAATACACTTTGATAAAATCGTAAATACGAGTATTCGATGTGTAAAATGTCCGCCGACGATGTTTGTGAACCGATTCCATAAGTTTGTGTGGGAAATTTGTAATACCGGGTGTCTCCGATTAAATGTAGTTTTGACTTTTCGAAAAAGAGATTGCTGGTGATGGTTGCCCAGTATTGGTGGTATTGCGAGTAATAAGCATTTGCCAGAATATTTGAAAACCGGCTTTTATTTTTGTCGTTAAAAAATGAAGTATTGCTAACCAAAGCATAAGTAACTCCTGATTCCATCGAATAGCCAACTACAGGCATTATTGAAAAGTAAGGTCCATTTCCGCTTTGAACAGCACTGTCGGCGCGAAGATGTAGCTTTAGGTTTTTCTGCAAAACATCGACCAAATCCTTCTGTTCAATTTCTGTGCTATCGCTTTTGACAGCATTGACCGATTGAGCCAAAGATGAATTTCCGGAAATGAAAAACAACAAAACAAAATTGAAAACTATTACCAACAGGTTTTTATTCATTACAAACTATCACGGTGCCAAAATTTCGCGTAAAAATACTTTTTTGCATTTATATTTCATGAATGCTCGTATTCCATTAAGATTCTTTAACATACCTCCTTATTCAACCTTTACCCTTATCCCTTCGGAATGTGCCGCGAATTCCGGTGCATACATACATTGAACCGTAGTTATCCCATTCGAAAAATCGCCTTTCTGAGTGGCAACCAGCTTGTATTCGAAAATGTAGGTGCCTTTGGGCAACCACGAAATGAAAAAGTTCGTCGAAGCATCGCGTGTAGATTCGTAGTAGCCAAGTCCATCCTGCCAACGGTAACCTGAAAGTATATTTACCGGTTCAAAAGCCGATGCCCGCATATCTTTCAGATGAATGTATTCCATATCGCGGTCTGACCGAAGTTCAACACGCACCACGATTTTGTCACCAATTTTTATGCTTGAATTTTCATTAATTGGTTCAATAACCGGTCCGGTAGGCGTATTCACTTCGCGGAAAAGCTTTTTGCTTAAGCTGAGTGGTGTTTGAGCCGGGGTAATGTGATCCAGTTGTTCGAAATACTGCCAATACATCGCGCCCCAGGCAATGGTTGGATTTGGATTGTTCACCGTTACTTTTCCCATTTCAGGTTTAACGGAAGCTGCGTCCCAGGTGGTTTTGAAATAACCGGTTCCTGCTTCGGGTTTCGTGCCATCCTGTTTGTAGGGATCAATCTTTTCGTTGCCAACCGTGATTTCAACCTGTTTGTCGGATGCCAGCAAGGATGTGCCACGCATCAACAACGCATAAACCGCTTCGGTAGTGGCTTTGGTAGTTTTCCAGTCCTGAGTTTGTTTCTGTTTCAGCAACCAGATTTTCATTTCTTCCACCGATTTCTGATCGTGACTGACCTCATCGAAAGCCTCAATCAAAAGCGCCTGTGTTTCAACCGGTGCCTGGTACCAGTACCAACCATGCTGATCATTTCGCCAGTACATGCCCATTTCTTCGCTGTGCAAAGCGGTTTCTTTCAGCGAACGCATAATCATCGATGACGTTTTCTCATCGCCAAAACGGTTCATATACAAAGCCATCATGGCTTTCATGTAGTTATTTTGAGAATTCCAGTATTTTACTGATTGAGTTTTGTAATAGTCGAGCGCCTCATGGTATTCTTTTCCAATCGGAAATTCTTTGCTGAAATAAGTTCGGGCATACAAATACTGAATGTCGTCGTATCCCAGATGGTTGTTTTTCAGGTAATCTTTGTCGTCTTTTTTGAGCTTTTCAAAATCGATTTTCAAAGTTTCATCCAGATAGTCAATAGCCTTTTTCAGCATTCCGTTTATTTCGCTGCTTTCAAGCGGATTCAATACTTTCAGCGAATATAAATGCCCTAAACCTGTAACAATGTGCTGAGTAATGTAGCGACTTTCCGGCATTCCGGCGAACCAGGGCCAACCGCCATTCGGATTCTGCATATCGTGCAGTTTTTTCACTGCTGAAGTTTGTTCCGCAGCCATCCTGTTCAGGTCGAAAAGCAAGGCAATGCGCTGTTTGCGTTCACTGTCGTTGGTTGCTTCGCGCACCCAGGGACTTTCCTGCAAAAGCACCGATTTCAGTTCCTCGTTCTTTTCAAGGTTCGATTTCAGCGCATCGGGCGAAAGGATTTTCCAGCTTTCGAATACGCGCTTGATTTTCGGATCGCTGTTGGCAATATGGGTTGCCAGACTGTTGGCGTAATACCGGCTAAAAAGTTGCTCGGTGCATTCGTACGGAAACTCCATCAGCGAAGGCAATGCCTGCACGGCGTACCAGGCCGGGTTTGAAGTATATTCGAGCGAAAGCCTGTAATTGCGCAAGGTTGAACCTGCCGAACCTGAATTGATCAGTTTGTCGAAGTTGAACGTCTTTTGCTGCATTCCATTAATTGGCAATGGTATTGATTCAGTTACCAGCATCCGGTTGGTCAATACCGGAATGGCAGCTTCTTCCCCATCGCTGAAATCTCCGGAAGTGGCGGTAATGCGGTAGGTAACCGCTTGCAAACCTTCGGGAATACTGATTTTCCAACTTACGGGTGAACTGACACCTTTATTGGCAGAGAACGGAACACTTGCAGAAGTCAGTCCTAAAAGGTTGTCGATTGGTTTCATGGTCAGCGCGTCGAAGAAATGCAGTTCGGCAGTGCCTGACAGGTCATGATCGCTGATGTTCGAGATTTTGGCCGAGAATTCCATTTTGTCGCCTTCGCGCATAAAACGTGGTGCATTGGTAAACAACATCAGGTCTTTTTGTGTGACCAGTGTTTTTTCGATCTGTCCGTATTTCAAGTCTTTGGTGTAAGCCAGACCCATCATTTTCCAGCGGGTAAGGGCTTCGGGAGCTTTAAATCTGATGACAATCTCACCATTTTCGTTGGTCGCCAACTGCGGATAGAAAAAAGCGGTTTCGTTAAAGTTCTTGCGAATTTGGATGGCTTGGGATTTGGTAGCTTTGCTGATTGATAATTCAGCGATATCCTGACCATTTACTTCATCGGAGCCTTTTACATCAGCAACAGATATTTTTTCGACTGTCACGCTACTCATTGTAGTAACTTCAACTCCAGACACTTCAGACATAAGTGCTGCATCACTACTCATTCCCCTAATCCTGATACTTCCATCCTTCATCTTTCTTCCAGAATATCGATCGCCAAAACCAAACCAGTTCAATTGGTCGTAACTTCTTGAACTTGTTGAAAAATTTATTTCAGGATAATTAAACTGATTACCTGTTTGGAATCCGAAGCATTGATTGTCTGTCCATGGCCGTGAACCATAATAAGAGTTGAAAACATTAAAAGACCAGTTATGTGGAGAAAAAACGTCGAGCGAAGCATCGTACATTCCGGCGAGCATTTCGGCAACCGCTTTTTCGCCTTTGCTGTCGCGCAAGGTAATCTGCCATTCTTCGTCCTGTCCGGGCAACAACTTGTTGCGGAAAGTGGCGAATCGAATATCCAGCTTTTTGTTGGTGTATGGAACTATGATCAGCTTGTTTATCAGGAATGAGCGGTTATTTTTCACCATTGTCAGATTGATCGAGAAGTTGCCCCGGTATTCTTCTTTCACCGGAATGCTGATAAGTTTTTGCTCATTATTCAAACTCAGGATTTCACTGCTTAGTAATTTGTCTTGCTGCATTATTTCATAGATAACACTTGCTTTTTGAAGCCGTGTGCCAACTAAAAACTGAACATTCTGACCCGGTTCTACAGTTGGCGTTAACAAGGTAAAGAAAACAGGCGATGTTGCTTCAGTTTGTTTGCTTTTAGGCTGAAAAGCATTGAAGTATTTTTGATAAAGAACCTCTTCGCCAAAAGCATCTTTGGTCTTGATTTCAATCAGGTACATTCCCTGCTGCATGGCAATTGCAGGCTTTAAAAGTGAATCCGCCGGGGTTTTGAAACTGACATCAAAAACGTTCTCTTTCGGCCAGGTGGTAACATCATCTTCATCGTTGTAAACCTCGCCCGGAAAGTCTTTTTCAAACTCCTTTTTGGTCATTGTAAACCTATCCGGACGTTGCCATTTACGTTTAAACAACACCTGGTCTGGTTTCCGGAGTTTATAAATACGAATGTTCCCTGAGGCACTTTCTTTTACATCGTTCAGATTGGTGGAAGAAATCGAAAACTGAAAGCCTTTTTCAAGATTGACATCATCCGCAAGGTCAGTTTTTACCAGCAATGCCTGATATCCAACCGAAACTGCGGTTTCTGTAGGGTGGCTTTCACCATTAATGTCAGTTACATCGGCATAAACAGTGTATGAAAATACCGGATTGGTCTTGCGGTCAACCGAAAGATCAGGAATGGCATTGAACTTGATTTCAAAAGAACCATCGTCGCCGGTAACCGCATCGCCATTGGTAATTTCCATTTCTGCCGATCTGGGCATACTGCGCCAGTACCAATCATAGTAAGGGAAACGAGCCTGACGAACCACGCGGTAATGAACTTTGGCATCGGAAACCGAACTTCCGGCATAAGCCATAGCTTTTCCTTTGGCATTAACTATTTCGCCCAGTTTGTACGATCCTTTTACAGGTTCAAAGGCGACTTCAAATTTGGGCCGTTTGTATTCTTCAACGCGAACGGAAACTTCACCTGTTTCGCAGCGAATACTCATATACCCCGTTAATACACCTTGTGGAGCAATGAAACTTCCGGCAAAAGAACCAAAATCGTTGGTCGTAAGGTTTTGCTTCGAAACGATTTGCCCGTTATTGTCATACAAAGTAACATCGGTTTTGAACCGGGTCTTTATTTTCACATCTTCTCCCTTTCGTTCCAGCACAATTCCTTTAAAATAAATGGTTTGTCCAGGACGGTAAATTGCCCGATCTGTAAAAAAATGAGTTTGTGTATAGGTCTGTGGCTCATTCTCCTGATAGGAATACGATGAAAAATAGCTTTCGGTAATTAGTTGATCATCTTTGGATTTGAATACAAGGTAAAACTGGTGGTTCCTGCTATTGTCACTTTTCGGTGGAATACTCACCAGACCAGAGCGATCGCTGAAAAAAACATCGCCTGCAGTGGTTTCAACCTTGCGGGCATTTGAATTATATTCGCGATAAAATGGTTGTACTTTAACCCCGGCAAGTGGCAATCCTGATTCGCGATTCAAAATTCTGATTTCATTGGTGCCTTTGTTATTGTTTCGGCTGAGGTAGCTGATATCACTTACCCATAAACTGGTTGAAGTTACTGCTGCTGATTTGGCTGGAAATGACGCATCATTACTTGCCAGCAGAACGTAATAGCCTGCTGGCATGGCTGGTATTTTTATTTCGGCTGAATGGTTTTGGTAATCGCCATCGTCAGGAAGCGCCTGTTCCCAGCTCTTTTCGGGCTTTATGCTCAGGTATTTTTCAAAACGAACCTGTTTTCCTTTATTCTGAAGTTCGCGGTCGGTTTCCGGATCTATTTTCAGGAAACGGAAGTAAACTTTGGAAACGTTTTTGTAATTTACCAATGCCAATGAGGGTTTCCCGATGATGGTGGCATAATTGGTCGTGACCGCTAACGAAGGTTGTTGAATGCTTTCAATCAGTGAGCGGCAATTTCGGGCTCCAAAGCTATCAGGAAAACGGTCGATGGCTGCCTGACAGATTTCGAGTGCCTGCTTTTTATTCCACTTTTTGGCTGATGAAATAGGTTGAGAAGTTGATGATTCTTCGTCATAAGGAACAGCACGTTTGTCTTCTTCATTTAATTGTGAAGCAATTTGATAGGCAACTTCGGTTGATGAGGGATGATTTAGAAATTGTTTCTCCAATTGAAATAATGCTGCCAGGTAGAGACTGTCCTTTTCAGGAAGAATACTTTTTTGATGGACAAACGAAAGCCGTTCCAGATCAGCATCAATCAATGCTGTTGGATCATTGTCTTTCAGGTGAAGATTGAGGACTTCCTGGTAAAGTTTCAATGCCTGAAATTCGAATGAAAACGAATCAGGCGATGCAATGTTGAGCGCAACAAATTTGTCGGAAGTACCAGAGTAATCGGCATTGTTCATCAAAAAAGTAATCGCTGGTTTTGTAAGTCCGGCATCCGACGACGAATAGAAGTCGATGGCACGGTGCGCCAGTAAATCAAATAAAGTGGGCCTGAATTTCTGCGAATCATCCTGTCTGATCAGTATGGCAGAATAGTTTGACAATGCGGTATTTTGGAGCAAAACTTTATCAACCAGTGATGAATCGTAGTTTTCCATGCAGGCAGATACGATCTTTTTCAGATCCCATGTTTTTATATCTTTCTGATCGAAGTTGGCTGTTTCGCAGCGCCCATGTATTTGCCAGCGGTTGTTCTGATAATACTGCCAGTAAAGCTCTGCCACGATTGAATGCAGGATTTGTTTTACCGGAGACTTTGCCGATTGAACTTCAAGTTGCGTCCGTTCAATGGTTTTCTCGTAATAATCTTCCTGAAAATCTGATTCCAGCCTCATCCGGTACAATGTTGCTTTTACAAACTGGTCGGCCTGATTTGCGGCTTTGGTTTGATCGTAAATTCGCGTTACCAGTTCGAGCGCTGTCTGCGATTGGCCTAAGTTTGAAAGTGAGTCAACCATTTGCCATTCACGCTTATATTGATTTTGCGATAAGACCGGAAGACTCACTAAAAGGATCAGAATGCTGAAGATTGTTTTCATGCCGATTGATTGTTATAGATTGAAGTGAAGTTAGCAATAATATTTGTCATGCTACTACATAATTAATGCCAGCTTTTGGCAATTTCTGATTTGTGTCGTACTCCTAAAATAACCGCAAAATGAAATTTAAAATGAATATCAGTTAGTCTGCCAAAACAATTGAAAATTTAGCCATTATCATGTCCGTTGTCTAAAGTCGAACAGCTTGTCCCGATTTTTCTATCGGGAGCAAAGGATAGCACAACTAATCATCAGTGCAGTATTCTTTTGCCATCTGCTTTAGCGTTCGATCCGCCAACTGGCAGACTCACGCCGAAGGCCAACGGACAGATTGTTCAAATTGATCAGATTGATGATATCTATTCCGAAACAAAACTGCCAAACCGCTTGTTTCTCATTCAAATACAATTACAGAAATACAATGAAAACACTGTCTAAAAATGAAGTTGAGGGTTATCTGGCACTCGATCTCGATAACTGGACCCTTGCAGGAACCACCATTAAAAGAGATTTTAAGTTCAAAACTTTTATCGAGGCATTCTCTTTCATGACTGCCGTTGCTTTTGAAGCAGAGAAACTCGATCATCATCCCGACTGGAGCAATGGATATAACAAGGTAAGTATCGCGTTAACTACCCATTCCGAGAAAGGGATTACTCATCTCGATTTCGATCTGGCCGATAAAATTAATCGTATCTACAAAAAGTACGAAGAGTGATGGATATCTCTCCGGGATAAAACACTGTTTCTGCTGTATTCCCATTTTATTGAAGCCCGCACAGAGAATTTATGTAATGAGTCCTAAATATTGTCGTATTTTTCAAACATCATCTGTCGCCGCTACGCGGCTAAAATTTTGTATTGTTATATGTTTTCTACCATACTATCGGTGCTATGCACCTTTATACTTTATCAGCCGTGTAACGGCGGTATTATGGTAGAAAATAGATTAAAGTAAGCAATAAGCCGCATGGCGGCGACATTATGAACATTTTTTTTTAATAAACAAAAACACAACTTTAAATCCTATTAGTTACCTAATCCCGCACCAGCACAAACTTTTGCTTAAACGAAGTCTTTTCAAACGGATTGCTTTGATTGCCCGAACCTGATGCACCGCGATTTCCACCGCCCATGCGGCCTCCACCGCCACCCATTCGGCCACCGCCGCCCATTCCCGACATACCACCGCCCATTCGGCCACCGCCGCCACCACCAGACATTCCGCCTTCAGATCGACCGCCGCCGCCACCCGGACGACCACCACTGTAGTTTCCTCCTCCTGAAGGCCGGGTCATGGCATTCACGTTGACGTTTAAGGTAATCAGTTCATTCAGTTGAACCAGGTTTTCGACCATCAGTTCTTTGAATGGGATGGCGATTTCGTAAACGAGATTTTGATCGCTGTCGGCTCCAATGGCGACCTGAATATCTTTCCGGCTGTTTAGTTTCAGTTCGGTCACACCCGATTGAAACCCTTTGAGCGAAACACCCGGCAATTGCGATTCATAATCTTTGATCATCAGGTTGCCTTCCGCGCGGTTTTCCTTCTCATTGCTACCCCTGCGAAATTCTTTTCCCATCATTTGCAATTCCGGAAAGCTCAGCGTTGCATTGAATTTTCTCTTTTTCTCCTTCGACGAAAGTTCAATCGACCAACCCGAGCGCATCAATTTTCTCATTTTCATCGGATCGCTCACCGAAAAAGCCAGGTACAGACGCTCTTTATCGTTGCTGATGGCATAACAAAATCCGCTGTTATCGTCGTAGAAATTGAAAGGTTTTTCCCACTCTTTATCATTTCCGTCAATGACGATTTCGCCGCTCTGCTTCCTCGATCTTGAAACATCACTTTGAGCCTGTACACCAAATGTGAACGCAAAAATTGCAAGGAAAGCCAAACTAAACTGTTTCATTTGTTCCGATTTTTTATGGTTTTTGAATCTGAATATTTCATCTCTTTAACTCCCGTTGGCGAACGAAGTTGATACTTACGTCCAATCGTAAAGGAAATTATTTAAAAGTCACTGTATTCAATGGGTTCAGTTAAAAATCATTAATAAACCACTAACTTTACTTCCATGACCGATGTACACAACCCATCAATGGGAACAGAGCATTCAGGGCTAAAGCCCAAAGGCAGTTTGCATTTCAAATCCGTCATCCGCCAGCTGGCTGATGACGGCAAAGGATAGTGCTTTTATCTACAGGAATGCCTATTCAGAGCGGTATCCTTTGCTCCCGATAGAAAAATCGGGACAAGCTGTTTGGCTTTAGGCAACGGACTTGAGCAACAGTTTTTTACCGGCCGCGAACCAATGTTCATCAAAGCGAAAATGTTCTTTCGGCCGAAATAGAATTCCCCTGCAAATTGCAACAAACACCACAATCCGCTCCGGTTCAACAATTATTTTCTACTTTTGGGTATGACCGATGTACACAACCCATCAACGCGGAACTACAATATGAGCCGGATAATCAATTATTTTTTTGCATATTTGCTTAACTATAAAACCACCCGATGAACCGAGCTTATTATTCTGATACCATTGACAATTTTATAAATGACTCACAAACAGAAATTTTCGGAAAACTTTCTAGTAACAGCGAATTTTCAGATGAGACAACACAAAAGGATGCTTGGAAAGAAGAGATCAAAATTCTAAAAAATATACTCAGTGGCTACTCTGGTTCAATCTATTTTGAATATGCTATTCCTAGAATGGGTAAACGAATTGATGTATTATTAATCATCAATTCTGTTATTTTCATTCTTGAATTTAAAGTTGGAGAAAAGGAATTTCACTCATATTCAATCGATCAGGTTTGGGATTATGCTTTGGACTTGAAAAACTTCCATGAAACTAGTCATGATAAATTGATCGCACCAATTTTAATTGCAACACTTGCTAAAGAACCATATTCGACAGTTGCCATTACACCACAAAATGATCAATTACTAATTCCAATTCGATGTAATTCAGAATCACTTTTAAATACAATTCAAAGCGTATTAGATTTCTGCCAAGATGATGAATCTATAGACATCCAAAATTGGGAAAAAGGCCGCTATCATCCGACTCCAACAATTATTGAAGCCGCAATGGCCTTATATAACAATCATTCGGTTGTCAATATTTCGAGAAGTGATGCCAGTGCAATTAACCTTAGCCAAACATCAGAAGCTGTTTCTGAAATCATTCGTTATTCTAAAGAAAAATCCGAAAAGGCTATTTGCTTTGTGACTGGTGTTCCTGGTGCAGGAAAAACATTGGTTGGACTAAATATTGCAACAACACACATTAACAAGGAGGATGAGCTTTATAGTGTCTTTCTGTCTGGTAATGGACCTTTAGTGGCCATTTTGCAGGAAGCTTTGGCTCGCGATAAAGTTAAACGAGCTCAAGATAAAGGCGAAAAGATTAAAAAAGGTACAGCTCGCAGCGACGTAAAAGCTTTTATTCAAATTGTTCATCATTTTCGTGATGAAGGATTAAAAGATGGTGCTCCTCCAATTGAGCACGTTGCCCTTTTTGATGAAGCTCAACGAGCTTGGACATTGGAGCAAACAGCCAAATTTATGCGTGAGAAAAAAGGAAGGCCTGATTTCCAAATGTCGGAACCTGAATTCCTTATCTCATGTTTAGATCGTCATCCAGACTGGGCAGTCGTTGTTTGTCTTGTTGGTGGTGGTCAAGAAATCAATACCGGAGAAGCAGGAATTAGCGAATGGATTGAAGCGCTTGAACGTTCTTTCCCAGATTGGAAAATTTATATATCTGATCGATTAACTGATAGTGAATACAATGCAAAAGATATTCTCCAAAAGCTCAAACATCGCCGCAATGTTGACTATTCTGAATCGTTGCATTTAGCCGTTTCGATGCGCTCTTTCCGTGCTGAAAATGTTTCATTACTAGTGAAGCAAATCCTAGATTTAGATAATGAAAATGCTAGGAATACACTTCAAGAATTGAAAGAAAAATATCCAATTGTGATCACTCGTAATTTGACCAAAGCAAAACAATGGTTGAAAGCCAAGGCTCGTGGCACTGAACGTTATGGAATTGTAGTTTCCTCACAAGCACAACGATTAAAACCTTATGCAATTGATGTTAAATCACCAATCGACCCAATTCATTGGTTTTTAGATGACAAAGAAGATGTCCGTTCTTCTTATTATTTAGAAGATGTTGCAACTGAGTTTCATGTTCAAGGGTTAGAACTTGATTGGGCTTGTGTGGTATGGGACGGCGACTTTAGATATTCATCAAGTGGATGGGAACAATATTCTTTTGTGGGCTCAAAATGGAATCATATTCATAAAGCCGAAAGGAAACTCTATTTAAAGAATGCTTATCGAGTGCTACTCACCCGAGCCAGACAAGGCATGGTAATCGTCGTTCCTTCAGGAGATATCGAGGATCCAACAAGAAATCCTGATTATTACAATTCAACTTTTGATTATCTAAAAGAGATTGGATTTGATGTTTTAGACTAAAACGTGACTTATAGTCCGTTGACTGGATATAAAAAACCCACTTCCTTTGGCTGAAAAATGGCATGAGCGAAGTAATTCGTTTTAATTATCTCCATCGCGATTCTGGAAACTGGAAAAAGTTCGGAAGCAAAAAATTCTCAAATCCAGATCAGCTTCGGGTTGACCAGATAGAACAAGCAATTCGTCAGAATCTAATTGATCAAGAATACTTTTATCCGGTACAAGTCGGAATCAAAAAGTTCAAGTTTCATCGGTATTTGGATGATTATTCGTGGTATGAATTTGAAACCATTGAGATGCTCGAAGACACTGATCCACCCAAGAAAAAATTGGAATCAATCAACAAATTTCTAGTTCGGCTAAAAAATGAAATATTCTGATGTTTTTCTAATGGGAGACCAGCCAACAA